>Ga0181357_1000925_pt1 | contig 11508 bp, 8 predicted proteins | sample Fa13VDMM110DN_FD_130094 | JGI IMG/M metagenome (GOLD analysis project Ga0181357, IMG submission 130094) | Freshwater viral communities from Lake Michigan, USA - Fa13.VD.MM110.D.N | ecosystem: Environmental > Aquatic > Freshwater > Lake | place: USA: Michigan | collected 2013-09-24 | reverse complement strand
TTGGTTTTAAGTTCCGGGGGGTATTTCTGTACCCTCCTTTTTTTTATTTATCTTTGTAAAAAGTGTACAGATGATTAACTCAGTTAGAAATACCGTCTTATCTGTTCTGAACAAAAATAACTACGGATACATATCCCCATCTGATTTTAATTTGTATGCAAAACAAGCACAGATGGAAGTATTTGAAGAATACTTTTCTCAATACAATAAGATTATAAATATGGAAAATGCTCGTATGTCGGGCACTGATTACGCAGATTTAAAAAAAGTTATTGCAGAAGCTATTGAGTTATTTTCAAAAACATCTTCTTTGTCTCAGGTAACTCCTGCTACAAATCAATTCTATTTACCCTCACTTACAACAACAGGAGACCTTTATTATATGGTCAATAAAGTACTCTGCTATGATGCGTCAGGCATGACAAGGGTATTTTTAGGGGAAGCTGAAAAGGTAAACCATAGTAAAATAACTATGTTAATAAATTCATTACTTACAGCTCCAACCGAAACATACGCTGCATATACTCAAGAGGGTGGTATATTAACAGTGTATCCTGATACAATTAATCTGCCTAATGAAGTTGATGCTCAATATTTTAGATACCCTAAGGACCCTAAATGGACATACATAACGCTTGTTAATGGAGAGCCTTCTTTTGACCAATCACAACTTGACTATCAAGACTTTGAGCTTCCAACGGAAGATGAATATAAGTTAGTAATAAAAATATTGCAATACTGTGGAGTGTCTATAAGAGAAGCAGAAGTAGTTCAATTTGGACTGTCTCAAGAGCAACAGCAGCAACAACCAAATTTTAAATAGTAATAAGCAATGGCATATATTTCTCAGTACGAATACTACACAAATAATGAAACCACTCCTGAAAATAAAAATTGGGGGTCTTATCAGTATGTTAGTCTATACGACATAGTAAACAATTTCTTGTTAATGTATTCGGGCAACCACTCATTGGTCAACAATGAGGAGCGTTATAGAGTACTATTCCACGCAAAGCGTGCAGTACAAGAGTTGAATTACGATGCGTTTAAAGAAATAAAAGTGTTAGAGCTTACCGTTGATGATGGTCTTAGGTACGTATTGCCTTCTGACTTTGTCAATTGGGTAAGAGTAAACTTGTATCAGAACGGAGTACTTAGACCATTGACAGAAAACATACAGATACTTTCTGCAAACGCATACCTTCAAGACCAAACGGGACAAATATTGTTTGATGAGCAGGGAAATGTGCTTCAACCTGAGAACTCAGAAATTGATTACGACAGACTTCAGGGCACTAAAAAAAGTATATATTTGAATCCTAATAGCAAGTACAATGGTATGTATGGTTGGGAAGTAAATGGCAATTGGTATTTTGACTACAGTTTTGGGGCAAGGTTCGGTCTTAATAACGAGACAGCAAACGCTAACCCTACGTTTAACATAGATAAGAAGGCAGGTGTTATTAATTTTAACTCAGATATGTATGACCAATCCGTAATACTTGAGTATATCTCAGATGGTATGGAGAACGGTAATGATGCAAACGTATCTGTAAACAAGCTATTTGAGTCGTATATATACGCATATATACGTTACGAGATACTTAACTCTAAGTTAGGTGTTCAGGAATACATAATAGCTCGTGCGAGAAAGGAAAGAGGTGCTCTGTTAAGAAACGCTAAAATAAGAATTAGTAACATACATCCGGGTAGATTGTTAATGAATCTACGTGGCATGGACAAGTGGCTTAAATAATATGGCAAATATTACAAGGAACTTTATCGCAGGTAGGATGAACAAGGTTGTTGACCAACGCCTTTTACCTAATGGAGAGTACATTGATGCTATGAACGTCAGGATGGGTTCTACAGAGAACGCTGAGATTGGCGTTATAGAGAACTCAAAAGGAAACCTACCACTTACTGCAATAGCTTATATAGATGGAACATCTCTTAGTGGGGATGCAAGGTGTATAGGTGCTTTGGAAGACAGTGCAAACGAGACTATATATTGGTTTATACATGATAAAAGTTTTATTGTAGGTGCTACGGGAAAGCTTGACATGATAGTTTCATTTAATGTCTACACAAACATACTAACGTATCACGTCATTAGTATAGACGATGGTGATGGTATAAATACTACATTAAATTTTAATGAAAAATATTTAATAACGGGTGTTGACCTTATAGAAAATCTTTTGTTTTTTACAGACGATTATAATGCACCAAGGTTTATAAACATAAAAAGAAACTATCCAAATCCTATCTTGGATGTAGACCAATTCTCAGCAGAGTCTTTACGTGTAGTAAAGCAGCCTCCAATTGAATCTCCTGCTATACAACCTATAGTTACGGGAGGTCAGGATAATTTTATGGAGACAAGGTACATCTGCTTTGCTTACAGGTACAGATACCAAGACAATCAGTACTCTGCAACGTCTCAGTTCTCTGCTCCTGCATTTATTCCAAAACCATTTGAATTTAGCGTCAACAGTTTTCTTAATGAAGGCATGGTTAACCTTGCTAATTCAACTATAGTAACCTACAACTCAGGAGGACCGCTTGTTGTTGGTATTGATTTGCTTTTTAAAGAAGCACAAAGCAATACGATAAGGGTTATTGAGAAGCTTGACAAGTCTGTCCTTGGTCTTTCTGACAACACCGAGTACACGTATACGTTTACTAACAGTAAGATATTTACAATACTATCTGAGTCGGAAATACTTAGGTTGTACGACAACGTTCCATTATTTGCTAAGTCTCAGACAATGATGGGCAACAGGCTTATGTATGGAAACTATGTTGAGGGATATGATTTAATTGATGAATTTGGTCAACCTGTAAGGTTTGAATACTCAGCAGATTTAATTACTGAATCTATTGATACTACGCAACTTGTTGACACTACCGGAAATGGCGATTACACTATTGATGGAGCCTATACAATAACTGATTCAATACTGTACTTTGATTTGACCGATAAGGAATTAATTGCAGGTTCTTCAATTAGTGCTGAGATAAGACTTACTCACGAGCAGTTTACAGGAGACACTCCTCCTCCTTCAGAATTGAGTGAAAATATTAATATTACATTTTCATTTATATTAAACAGAGACTATACTTCTGTTTACGACTTGGCTACAAGTGTTGAGTTCCAAGACGCTGTAGGTACTTCTGTAAATATAAATCCTGTATACCCTGCTACTCCGGGTGGTACTACACTAACTGACCAATTGAATGATGCCTTGCCAACAAACTTGGATGCATTGACAAAGTTTGCAAGTGGTATAGCTGCAGACAATGAACCCATTACTATCATAACAACTCCGGCAAGTCAACTTATAGGATTTCAGTTTATTGCTATGAGGTATGTAGACAATACAACTACTCCTACGTTTAATGTTTATGAATACTATGCAGTAGTATTTGCTGAGGTTACTTATCAAAAAATAAATTCTCCAAGAAGTCTTCATAGTAATCGGGGGTATGAGATTGGCATAGTGTATATGGATGAATTTAATAGAGCATCAACTGCTTTAGTTAGTCCTAATAATACTGTTTCTATACCTTGTGCCAACTCAAGTACAAAAAATTCTATACAGGTAACAATACCACCGGAACAAAGAGCTCCTTATTGGGCTAAGAGGTATAAGTTTGTTATTAAGCCTGACGAAGAAAATTATGAGACTATATACTGCAGCATATTCTTCAACGACCCATTGTCTAATGACGTATACTTTTTGCTTGAGGGAGAGAACGCAAGGAAGGTTGAGCAAGGAGATAGGCTTATTGTAAAGGCTGACACGGGAGGTGCTACAACAACTTGTGTTTATGCTACCGTCCTTGAGAAAGAATCTAAGGCAGAAGGCTTTATAACTATACCAAGTGAACTTGACCCTTTGGTAAACATAACCGTTCCATCGGGGGTATACATGAAAATGAATCCAAGCAACTTTGCTGTTGTTCAAGATGAATTAGCTATAATCGCTCCGGGCACAGTTCAAGTTGACGAAAATACTCCAAATGAATTTCCTATTCTTAATTATAATATGAATTTATATAGAGGTGCCGGATACGACCCTCTTAATCCAACATGGGAATATAGTGACTACGATGTTCCTGCAGGAAGTAGAATTAAAATTAATTTTAAGTTTCAAAGACTTGGTACAGGTGATGGCAACAATGCCTGTGAAAAAAGAATATATACATTAGAAAAAACATTAATATCTTCTTCTTCTTATGCAGACATGAATGATTGGTGGGACGGAGAGAATATTGCAAATGTAATCACAGAAGGTGTTTCAAGCGTAGGTGCAGGTGGCGGAGTTATAGAAAATGAATATATAGATACATTGGCTTCTTCAAACGTAGATATACCAACTGCTATAGACACAAATTATTATAGGTTTTATCGTGATTTATCCACTAATCAGTTGATTTTAATTCTTAGTGGTACAGTAAGGTGTGGAGGTGTTGCATCTGCATCAAAAAGAAGGTCTACTATTATTGCTAATGTTGAAGTGTTTAGGGCTGAGACAACATTGATATTTGAAACAGAACCACAAGACGCTTTGCCTGACATATTCTTTGAAAACGACTTATCTTTTTCAATTGATGCCAATGGTGACCATAGTGGTAATGTACAAGACCAAATTATATCATCAGGTCAGTCTGCTATTGTAGACACAGACTTCTTTAACTGTTTTTCTTTTGGTAATGGTGCTGAAAGTTATAAGATAAGAGACTCAATTATAGGCAAAACGTTTAATCTTGGTAACAGGGTTACGTCTGTTTCTGCCGAAAGCTATAGAGAGGTAGATAGATTTGCTGATATTACATATAGTGGTGTGTATAATACCGAGTCAAACGTAAATAAACTTAATGAATTTAACTTAGGGTTATTAAACTTTAAGCCACTTGAGCAGTCGTTTGGTCCTATCTATAAAATGGACGGCAGGGAGACAGACATCCTTACTCTTCAAGAAGATAAAATATCTTACGTGCTTACAGGCAAAAACTTGTTGTCTGATTCTACGGGAGGCGGTGTTGTTGCTTCTGTTCCTGAGGTTTTGGGTACACAGATTGCAAGAGTAGAAAAGTATGGTATTAGTTTTAATCCTGAGAGTTATGTTCAGTGGGGATATGACAGGTACTTTACTGACGTTAAACGTGGTGCAGTTATACAAATGAAAGGCAACTCATATAGCAATGACCAACTTAGGGTAATATCTGAAAGTGGTATGAGGACTTGGTTTAGGGATGAGTTTATTGAATCATTCAATACACAAAAACTTGGTGGATTTGACCCGTATTTAAATGAATATGTATTAAGTATAAATGACCAACCTCTACCATTAATAGACCAATGTGTTGAATGTGGAATATCTCAGACGGCAACAATAGCTGCAGGAAATTCTCTTGAATATTGTGTAAACGTTGGCAATACAGTAGGTGATGTTGATATTAATTATGAAGTTCCCGTTTTGTCAACAGGTGATTTTATTGTTAATGGTACTTATAATGGTGTTACGATAAGTTCGGGTGTTGTTAATAGTTCAGGATTTATTACAATAAATAAAAACTTAAATACTGTTGACTACGTAGACATACAGGTAGTAGCTACAGATGATATAACAATAACAATAATTGCAGACTGCCCACTTTCAGACGAACTTACAATAGTTGAGGTTTGTGTTACAAGTAGTGTTGATTCGGGTCAGTTTATACATAATGAGTACAGGTATACTAATGGAACATTTGTCTCTCCTCTTCAATCTAACTTAGTTACGTTTTCTTCGGGTACAATCAATCCTATTGTATCAAGATACAATGCTGTTTCAGGTTATCCGGGGTCAGGTGGATTTCCTCCTGCAGGTAGCACGATGAGGCTTGCTTCCAACAAAATAGGATTTGATGATTTTGTATTTGATGCACTTCAAGATAGGTTCTTGTACTATAGAAGCAATACATTATATGGAAACACGCCTTCTGAAATATTAGACCTATTGGCTGCGGCATCTTTGGCAACGCCAATAGCAGGGGGGTCCCCATATTTTTATGCAGATTTCATTGTACCTTCGGTGGGTCAATATCTTTACATAATATGGGACTATAGGAATGTTCTTGCTATTGAATTGTGTTACTCTGATATTGATGAATCCGATGCGTGTTGTGGATGTGCACCAACAGGAGACCCATTAGTTTTATGTTATTCTAATGTTGATGATTTTGATGCGTGTTGTGGATGTTAATAATGTTATTAATAAAAAAATATAAAAATGGCTATTAGTTCAACATTTTATTTAGACTCACCATCGCTTTCTACAGCTACGGCTATATATAGTGATATATACTTGACAACACTTGCTCTTGATGGATTCTACTCTGAAGGCACAATAGTAAGGGAACAGTTGTTGGGCGTTCTTTTACCACAGGTAGTCTGTCCTTCATGCGGTTCTTCTGATGCAACATTTGACGGAGACTTTATTTTATGTGTACAGGCAGGAGCTACCAAAAATTTTAGGGCACAGGACGGAAGTATTACTCCGGGGCACTTTACAACAACAGGCACTATAACACAACCCAATTGTAGTGGTAGTGTTCCTGTTAGTGGTACTTTAACGTCAACACAAGGACCTTTAATAATATTAGTTCCATCTGTACCTGTTGGTAACACGGCTGTAATTGTTGCACAGGCTATTGCGGCTACCAATGCTGTAACCACAACAGCAGTGGTAGGCAGTGTTTTACGAATTATAATAACACCAAACAGTTACCCTTCAACTTGTACGTTAAGTGGAACACTAACCGTTACGTATCCATAATTAATAATAAATGGCTTATACATTAACATATAGCGAAGCAGCACAAGGATTTCCTTCCTTTTATTCTTATTATCCTGATTGGATGATAGGAATGAACAACTACTTCTATACGTTTAAGGGTGGTGACTTGTATAGGCACAACGTAAATCCTTTAAGGAATACCTTTTATGAGGATTATTTTATAAAGATTGGGCAGCCAAATGAGGCTTTTCATTCTACTATAATTAAGTCTGTATTTAATGACGCTCCACTTGAGAATAAGTTATTTAAAACAATAAACATAGAAGGCGATGCTCCTTGGGGTGCTGAATTAATAACGGATATACAAACATCGGGATATATTGATTCAAGTTGGTTTGAGAAAAAAGAGGGGTCTTGGTTTGCTTTTGTTAGAAACGAGGGTACTGTTCCTGCGTCTGCTGAACAGTATGCGTTAAGGTCATTGAATGGTATAGGAAGAAGTATAACAATTACGGGTCCTTCAAATGCCTTAGAGGTTTCTTATCAAATATCTCCTGAGCCTGTATATATTGGAAGTATTGTGAGTATAGGAGACTATCTATACTACTCACTTCCTCCGAGTTACTCTTCGCCTGTATTATTTGGTGAAATAACAAACATTGTCGTAGATTATCCTGCAGGAGATAATTACCTTGTTGTAGATTCAACAATTTTGGGAGGTAGTGTACCTGCTATAGGAACACCATATACTTTATATATCAAGAACTCAGTGGCTGAATCTCATGGGGTATTGGGTCACTACTGTGAATTTACCCTTGAAAATTTGTATTCAAGCAAAATTGAGTTATTTGCTGTAGAATCAAGTGTAATGAAAAGTTATCCTTAATTTTTTAATATCTTTGTAGAGAATGGAGCTTAATGTACGACCGTTGAACGAAAGTGATTATGATGCCATTTTAAAAGGATGGTGGACCGATTGGGGGTGGGAGCCTCCGCAAAAAGACTTCCTACCTGATGATGGCAAGGGTGGTATAATTGTGATGAAAGGGGATGTGCCTGTATGTGCAGGATTTATATATACCTCCAATTCAAAGGTGGCTTGGGTTGATTGGATAGTATCCAACAAACAGTATAGGGATGATGACAGGAAAGAGGCTATATCATTGTTGGTTGATACGTTGACCAATATATGTAAAAATACGGGGCATAAGTATAGTTATGCTCTAATTAAACACCAAAGCCTTATAGAAACCTATGAAAAATTAGGCTACATAAAAGGTGATAATTATACAAGTGAAATGATTAAAGTATTATAATATGGCAGCATTTACAACAATAGCAGCAGGAGTAGGTTTAGCAGCAACAGCAGGGTCTACAGGTATGTCTTTTATGCAAGCATCAAAGCAAAATAAACTTAAAAGACAGGCAGAAGAAGAAGCAGCTAAAGCTATGGCTGAAGCAAGAAAAAAACTTGATGTAAACTTCTATGACCAATTGGCTATCCAAAAAGAACCATACGAACTTGCAAGAGAAGCAGCTCTTGTTCAAGGTGCAGAGGCATTACAAGCAGGTGTAGAAGGAGAGCAAAGGGGAGCAGGTGCTGTAGCAGGTCGTATACAAATGGCACAAAACGAACAGCAAGGAAACATTCGTTCAGCAATGGGTCAAGAACTTTCAAATCTTGAGAAGTTGTCTGCAGCAGAAGAAAGTAGATTAAGAGATACGGGAGTAAATCTTGACCTTGCTGAGGTAACGGGTGCTCAACTTGCAGCAAGAGATGCACAGCAAGCGTCTACCTTAGCTACACAACAGGGTATGCAAGGAATTACAAGCATGGGTCAACAAGTTGCAGCATTAGCTCCATTGTATTCAAAAGATATTAGTGGAATGAAAAAGGCTGTTGGAGGAATGAATTTTACAACTGAAGACTTTACAAAGTTTGGTAACGTAGCAGAATCGGGTGGATTGGGTGCAGCAGGAACAGGAGGTACTACCAATTTAGATTTTGATGCTATAAGACAAATGAATAATTATCAGTTTACACAATTTGCAAAAAGTTTAACTCCTCAGCAAAGTCAAATGTTATTTACGAATAAACAATATACTGATGCGTTAAATCCATTTAACCCATTTAGATAAAAAAAATAAACAATGGCAGGAACGTATTATAAATATGCAGAACGGCAAGCAGAAGACCAAGTAAATTGGTTTCAAGTCGGTAAGGATATTACCGATATGCTTAAGAAGGAAAATGATACCCGTGAGGCAAAGAAGAAAGCTATTGATGATGCATCAAGTCAATTTGGTCAAGAGTTAGCAAATGCTCCTCAAGGTAATGCAGATGATGTAAACAGATGGACTACCAACTATGCAGGAGATATGCAAGAGTATAGGCTAATGACTGATAAGCTTTTAAAGTCAGGTCAATTAAAGGTAAAAGACTATTCTCTTATTCGCCAAAATAGTACAGACGGAACTAAGAATTTATTCAATCTTTCTAAAGAATACCAAGCAGAGTTTGATTTAAAAATGAAAAGAAGAGCAGAAGACATATCTTCTGCAGCAGAACCTCAGTTTATGGCTATGGTTGAGGGATTTGCAAATCTTGGGAATACAAAAGCATTGATAGACCCTCCATCAGGGGCTATTAGTGTTGGTAAATTAACAACAGGTCCTGATGGTGTAAAAGTTCTTGCAGAAGGCAATGACAATTATATGACGGTAAATCAATTGCGTCAACGTATAAAACAAAACATTGACAAGTATAAACTTAATGATTCTCTTAATGGAGAAGTTAAGTTGATGGGTAATGTAGTTGAAGAAGCAGTAAGTAAAACAGGTAGTTCTACTGAGACAGGGTTTCTTACAAAAATAACAGACCAAACACTTAGAAAAGGATTGCCTCAAGAAGGTCAACAAGCTGTTGATGCTTATATTAATCTTGAGAATAAAATAGTTGAGGCTCAATTGTCTAATCCACAACATACCTCTTCTGTATTGTTTGATTGGGCAGGAGGAATTGACCCAAAAACAAATACACCGTATCAAGTAACTACTGATGATAAGTTAGCAGCAAAGAGTTCTCATTATATTCTATGGAGTCATAAAAACGGTATATTTCAACCCGACTTTGAATCTACTGCAAATGGAAAGGAGCAGTATAAGGAAGCTGAAAAATATGTAAAGACTAAATTGCGTGGTATGCTTGAGCAGAAGACTGAACAACAAGCGTTTCAACAACCACGTAAAGAGTATACTCCTGAATATGTACTTGATAGAGGGGACAAGAAAAAAGAGCAAAGAGACCAAGGAAATATAATTGCTAAATTGTATAGCGGTACTCCTGCAGAGCAACAATCTGCTGTTACATATTTCATGGGATTACCGGGAGTTAGAAGCGTAACAAGGAATGATGATGGTGTTACTATTACAAGAACTGATGGCACAACTAAACCTATACCATTTATAAATAAAGCAACAGGAGAGTATATGACTCAGGATGATTTTGTTCGTTCTGCATCAAGTGGATTACTTGGAGAAAAAACAGACGTTACAGAAATACTTAAAGGTGCTATAGGTACAGGTTCTAAAACATTCCAAAAGGGTACAGCAGAAGCAGCAGCAGAATCAAATAACCCTAATGAGATGTACGCAAATTATATATCAAGTAGTTTGCCTGAAATACCAAAAAATGAAACAAAGGCGGTGGCAGCACTATCTCCTATATTAAACAAAATTGGATTTACTATAGAAGAAGCTGTTCCGTTTAGCGATTATATTGTAATAAAAAATAAAGATGGTTTAGCCTCTTCTGAAATTCAATTGTCAGACCCTAAAGCAGCAGAAACAATACAAAGTTTCTTACTTGGAAATGTTTCGGGAGAAAAAGAAGAAGATAGGATTATGTTCCTAAGTGGGTTAGCTAAGAAAGGGGTGTTTAATGTACCAAAAAAGGGTAATCCACAACCTAATCCACCTAAAGAAATTCAAAAAAGAATTGGTCAATATTAATGATTAACTTTACTTTAAGATGAATGAACAAGCAATATTAGACTCGTATAATCTATTTGTACAGAATGGATATAAGAAGTCAATAGATGAATTTAAGAAACTTATTTCATCAAATCCTCAAGCCTTAGACGATTCATTTAATCTATTTGTGCAGAATGGATACACAAAATCCATTAAAGATTATAGTTCATTAATGGGATTGACTCAGGCTACTGAACTTCAACCTGTTAAAAAAAAAGAACAAGAAAGCCTACCAACAGAAGATATGGTATCTCCCTTGGAAGGTGGTTCATTGGAGTCACAAAAGACTGAAGACTTTTTATTTAAGCCTCAGTACGGAGAACCTAAACCTGCTATAGACCAACCCGTACCTGAAGAGCCAACTGAGACAGTTGCAGTTGGTCCAATGGGCATAACGGGATTGCAAAGAACAGCAGAATACAAACCTAAGCAGCCCGAACCAATTAAACCTGTTGTTGCTAAAAAAATAATAGACGAGACTCCAAAAGAAACGCCATACTACACAGGTAAGCTTGGTGTTGCATTACAAGCAATAAATACATTTTCTCCATTTGGAGTGGGTGAATTTATTGACGACATGGGTAGGGCTATGGACGCAGGTAGCAGACAAGGTGCTGTTGTTACCCCTTCAAATGAATTAATGATAAGTGGTAAGTATGCTTCTCCCGAAACAATACAAAAATTTATT
>Ga0181357_1000922_pt1 | contig 11529 bp, 19 predicted proteins | sample Fa13VDMM110DN_FD_130094 | JGI IMG/M metagenome (GOLD analysis project Ga0181357, IMG submission 130094) | Freshwater viral communities from Lake Michigan, USA - Fa13.VD.MM110.D.N | ecosystem: Environmental > Aquatic > Freshwater > Lake | place: USA: Michigan | collected 2013-09-24 | reverse complement strand
GTTGTTTTCATATTATTTTTCTAGATCTTTTAATTGATATACAGTTGTCATACGAGCTCTCAACATGTTTACATCAGGAAGTCCTCCGACTGTAAGTAAGCGTTTGATCTCACTATTGTTTGCCATCTTATTAGCAGCCTCAATAGTAGCTTTCAGCTCATCAATTTTGGTTACAACTGCTGTTAAAGACTCTACTTGTTCAGGTGTTAGAGAGGTTGTAAAGTAACCTTCTTTTATTGCTTTTTTAACTTCCTCACGGATTATTTTTTGTAAATCTAGTTTTTTCATTTTATTTTATTTTCCATATTTTAAATTGTCACAGTAGTCTCTAAACAAGATATTACCTCTTAGGAATGCATCCTTTTCTAGATCCCGTAGCCCATTATTTTTCTGGGCGTATTGTGGATCTTCTGCACCCATCATAGTATCTTGAGTCATTTCTCCATTAAGGTTTTGGGAATGGTGTATCATTTCGTGTGCAAAAGATCTTAGTATGTCTTTTGGATGTCTACCTGAGACATATAAAACAACTGTCTTCGATGCTGGATCGTAGTAGGCTGTCTTGCCAAATATGTTTTGAGCCTCTGCGTCATCTGCTTTAATGCTCACATTTGGTAGTGGTTTCAGTGTGCAACCATTATTACACATATACTCAGTCAGTCGAGCTAAGTGATATTTAAAGCGTTTATCCATTGTAAATAAATATCAGCTTATTACGATAAGTGGCTTTTTTCTTCGAGTAAACAGCTTAACTAAATTGATAATTTTAATGTCTGCCATGTTACTATTATCAAAGACAATACACTTATCAATATACATGCAAAATATTTTATCTCTCACATGAACGCTTCTTGCAGTATATGGCTTACCATAATGTGCTTCTGACAATATACTGTATAGATTTTTATTTGTGTACTCTGGATTACATTCTTCGTAAGTGTAACCAAACTCTAAAGCAAACTTCTTAACATACTTGTCTGCACCATTTGAATCTCCCAAAGAAACTATTACAATAGCGTTGTCTGTCTGCTCTTTAAGCTTGTGTAGAAAGTTCTTGATTTTGAGTCTATTCTCATAAGTCCTTCCTCCAGTAATCCCTATCTTCAGTTGCTTTGCGATTTGTGTCATCTCTGTGTTCAATAATAGATTTACCTAATAAATTTTGTAAGTGTCCTGGTTGAAAGTTGTACCATCTCCAACCACTCTCCCAACCATCTTGTTCAAATACTTTCTGTACCTTAATCCATTTCCATCTCCAATACTTGTGTGGTTCACATTGTGGCCACTCATATAATACATCACCGTTATATAAACAAAAGTCTATGGATAAACCATAGCAGTGAGGTGATAATTCACTACGAGTGTATGTTGCAATGGTACCTGGTACGTCTCTACCTAATCTATATAACAGATCTTGTTCTTGTTTAGATCTCCTTGCCCAAACAACATAGAGTGGTATCTCTTTTGCAATGCAAGCATCATAACACTTAAATGCCGATGCCTGTAGTTGTGGATGTAAGGTAAGTAGTCTCTTATAAGACAGCTCTGTTAGATCAGTCCTCATTGGATTTTATCCTCTCCTTCTTTGGACAGAGTGCTTCTTCTGTTGCATACACACAATACTTACAGCCTGAACTTAATACTGCTGGGTAAGTACCCTCTGCTTTATAATTACCATCTTCAGTAAAGCAACTATCAAGAAACGCATTAAATAATTTAAGTATTTTGTTTCTACTTACTTTGCCATTAGCTGGTATAAAGGTTTGTATTCTTTTTGGAACGAACTCATAATCTACATTGATCTTACGTCTCACTATGATATACTCAATATCAATAGTCTCCACATCAACATTAAACTGCTTTGCGTAGAACTCTTTGTATAGTATCATTTGTGCAGTCTTCGACTTATCAGCTTTCTGATACTTGTTCCATCCTGCAGTACTTGTTTTAAAATCATATACCTTAATCCGACCATCTCTCTCATCACGTATTACTATATCAATAAACCCAGTAAACTTGATGCCCTCTCTCAAAGGGATGCTGAGTGGTATCTCAATACCAAGTAATGTATGTTGTTTGGAGCTAAAGTAAGCGCTTCTATTTTTCTTAAAATAGTCTAGTATAGCTGCACCATCCTCGTAGAATTCCACTAATTCCGCTGCTGTAGAGTAGTGCTTATTGTTGTTCTTAGATAAAGCATCTCTGTACTCTGACATTATGCTCTCCTTTAAATAACCGTTAAGATCTATCTCATCAGCTTTCTTTACAGACTCAGTATACATTACATTGAGGTAATTCTGTATTGTTGTGTGAAAGGCTGATCCAAATGTGGTGTGAATGTTCTGATCAAAGGTCCTTAGATTATCTAAATAATCCAACTTCCACTTTTTAGGACATTGCATATAAATACTAAACTGACTGTAGCTTACCGTTTTCATTAGTTAGAAGGTAAGAAATCTTCTGGAATAATCCCACACTTACTGCAACTAAAAACTTGCATAGGAATTACCATTTCATCTCCTGTTGGAGACAACAAAGCTGATACCTTCTTAATTAGATATTCCATCTTAAACTGCTCGCTATCACACTCCATACATTTCATGCTTTCAGCTTGTGATAAGTCGACATTAATCTTTTGTTGTTGGGGTTTGTTTTGTTGATTCATAACTTTTTATATTAAAAAGGGGTGTTGTTTAAGCACCCCTTTTGTTTGTAATCGTCCTGTTTCCTAGTAATCGTAACCTGCTTGTGATTGTTTCTTGTCCTCTTTTTCAGGCTCTAGAGACACTACACATGAGGTAGTTAATAATGTACCAACTACTGAGTTAGCCATTTCTAAAGCTGTTCTAGTGACCTTAGTAGGATCAATAATACCAGCTTCAAACATATCTACCCATTTATCATTACGAGCATCATAACCTGAAGTTGGACTACTGTCCATATGCTTTGCTAAGATGGCTTCTGCATTCTTACCAGCGTTGTCTGTAATGATTGCGAATGGTGCTTTACATGCTTCAAATACAATTTTGGCTCCAACCTCTTGGCTGTAGTTAGCAAACTGCAGTTTTGCATAATGCTCTCCACTTGCTGCTTGGATTAAGGCCATACCACCACCAATTACAATACCCTCTTCCACCGCAGCACGTGTAGCATGTAATGCATCGTCAACACGGTCCTTCTTTTCTTTTAATTCTAATTCTGAAGAAGCTCCAATGTTGATTACTGCAACGCCACCTACGAGCTTGTTCATACGGTCTTTAACCTGTTGCTTATCATAATCACTTTCAGCCAGCTCATGTTGTTGTTGTAACTCTTCAAATCGCTTCTTGATAACCTCAGAATCTCCAGCACCATCAACAATAGTGGTCTTATCTTTTTCTATAACTACATTACGAGCTGTACCCAGCATGTCAATAGTTATCTTCTCAAGCTTCATACCTTTCTGTGTTGAGATAAGCTGCCCTCCTGTAAGGATTGCAAGATCCTCTAGCATGTGGGTCTTACGATCACCAAATCCTGGAGCTTTGATAGCACAGATGTTCAGGATACCTCGAGCTCTGTTTACTACCATTGTAGCAAGTGCTTCTCCATCAACATCATCAGCAATGATGAGTAATGATTTACTTTGCTTGCTGCAGGTCTCAAGTAGTCCTAAGATCTCTTTTACGCTGCTGATCTTCTTGTCACACAATAGTATGTATGGATTATCAAGGGTACTAGTCATCTTGGTGTTGTCTGTAACAAAGTATGGTGATAAGTAACCACGTTCAATTTGCATACCTTCCACTACCTCTAAACTACTTTCTGCAGTCTTACTTTCTTCTACTGTAATGACTCCATCTTTACCAACTTCTTCCATTGCTTCTGCAATGATGTTGCCAATAGAGCTGTCACCATTGGCTGAGATAGTTGCTACTTGACGAATCTCCTCATGATTGCTAACGTCTTTTGAAATAGCTTTCAAGTTCTCAGTGATTGCTTGAGTTGCCATATCCATACCTCGTTTAATCTCGATTGCATTATGACCACTAGCCATATACTTTAATCCCTCGTTGAACATAGCAGCTGCTAACACTGTAGCTGTTGTTGTTCCATCTCCAGCCTGTTTAGCTGTCTTGGTTGATACTTCTTTGATGATCTGAGCACCCAAGTTCTCTACTGGGTCTTTCAGTTGAATTTCTTTTGCAACCGATACTCCATCCTTTGTGATAACTGGTGTTCCATACTCTTTTTCAAGGATTACGTTCTGACCGCATGGACCTAGCGTAGACTTTACTGCATCTGCTAGTTTGTTTACGCCAGTCTTAATCTTTTCGCGAGCTGTTGTGTTATAATCAATGTTCTTATTCTTCATTTTTCTTGCTTAATTTACAGATTATTTCTGATTCTTTTACTGTGTGATACTCTACGTGTTCATACTCAAACTTTAAAGCTGAGAATTGTTGGTAGATTACTAAATCACCTATCTCAACTGTTGTGGGTATAAACTGACCCATTTGATAGATGCCTGGGCCTTTGGCCACGACCTTTGCTTTAAAGGTTCGCTGATTCTCCATGTCCGGGATTAAGATCCCGCCAGAAGACATTTCGTCAGCCTCAATAGGCTCTACGATCAATTTGTCGCTAATTGGTTCAAACATAACTTTTTATTTGTTTTTTTATTAATATATAACTTTTTTACTCATAATACAACTTTTAGTAGAAAAAACCCAAACTAAGTAGTGATACTTTCGTTTGGGCTTAAGAAAAGCCTAAGGTAGTAGGCGTCTTTCGTGAAATCATACACTATCCTTGTCACAACTCCACTTATATCTTATATTATTTACTTATTTGCTGCAGTCATTTGCTTTATGTTTGTGAAGATGGTCTGTAATAGTGCTGGATTGTTATTGGCTAGCATTTTTAGAAAAACATCTGCTAATATCTCATTGTCTTTTGGTGATAGAGGGTCACCTGTTTTCAGCTTACCTAGTATAGTTTGAACATAGCTAACATTCTGAACACCCAACTCCTTGAATGCTTGTGTGTTGAGCTGCCCTTTAAAGGACAACTTATCTAGTTCTTCTCTAATTATTTGTTGTAGTTGTGTTTTTTTCATTTTCTGATTAATTTGTGTAGTTCTGATTTTTCATATTACGTAAAAATGTTTTCTATTTGTAGTAGGTCTTTTTTCGTGTTTGCGGATACCGCAGAAAATACCATCTTTTTACCTGAAAGCCTATCAATCTTTGTAAATTCATTCATAAATGTAAATTTCGATCCAGCAAACTTTTTAGCTAGCTCGTCTTTTACCCTATTTGGTAATGACTTTGAAAGGTCTGCCATTGAAGCCCCTTCCGGGAAATATCCAATTAACAAACGATGATCTTCTATAAAAAAAGCAATCCTTTTATTCTTAGGGATTAGATTTTCTATATAAGATTCAAATTTTGGAAAGTTTTGTGGATCCACAGTTCCTTCATTAATGGGAGTTAATTTCGATTCATTTAATACTTTTCTTATTTCTTCTCTTATTAGAGTTCTAAATTCTGATTTTTTCATTTTATTTAATTATTTCGATAAACGGTAAATCACCATCTCTAACACCAAGGTTGATTTTATACTTAATTCCTGGGTATTTTTTATTTAATAGTTTTTCATCTTCTTTAATCATAGTTAACATCTTGGTGGTGTTGTGCATCACAGAAGATGGGTAACTATCATATGTAAGAGTGTACCTAGAATTTATATAACCTAACACACCAAAAAATCCAGCATCATCTATACCTTTCCACGACTCTCTTGATGCCTTACTAATCTCTTCTCTAATGATTTGTCGTAATTGTGTTTTGTTCATTTTATTTAAAATAAGTTTTTTCGTAGTATAATAAGTCTAGTGGATTGTTAACATTTATTAACTTAGCAGCATTTAAGAAATCTGAATATTCTGCTACTGATTCTCTTTGACCAATTCTTAAATCTTGTAAAAAGTCAAATGTTGCTATGTCAGCTTGAAACAATGCCATCGATGTTTTATTGTATGCATCATATAACGCATACTCCATATCATAAGCTTGACCTACTATATCGATAAGTGTGTTAAATGTAGCTGTTGTTTTAGGTGTTGGTATCTTTGGATCTACGTTCCAATCTACAAGATATTTTTGTACTTGAGCTGAGTGCTCTAGTTCATTAGCAGCTTCTTTTGTAAAGTATGCAGCTGCTTTTAAGTAACCAACTCCTTGACACCAATTAGATGCATTAACATAGAAAAAGTGAGCATTATACTCATCACCAATCCTCTCTTCTAACAACTTTACTACCGGTTCAGGTAGTGTTTTTGGTTCCTTAATACCTGTACCACCTTGTGCAACCTCTGCTTGTACCTCTGCGATAGCTCCTTTAATGATTTCTTTTAGTTGATTGTCTACTGGTTTCATGAACAGAATTTATTATAAATATCTCGCTCTTTGATTACTCGTGTCCTTGACTGAAGTTTTCAGCAATATTTGGTTCTGCCACAAGACCTGTTGGTATGTCAACCGTAGTCTCCATTCTATACTTCACTATTTTTGCTGCCTCTTCCACATCTTCAGCACTGCAGTTAATCACAAACTCGTCGTGTATTTGTAACATAATTTTAGCATCTAATCCTCTTGCCTTAAAGTCTCTGTGAATTGCAATCGCCGACCTATTCATAATACTGGCGGCTAATGACTGTATGCAAAAGTTTTTTGAGTTATTGAGACCGTTCTTATATTCCATACGAAGCTGTATAAGTTTCTTTAGCTCGTCAGGATTTTTCATCATCTTTTTCATTTGACTAAATAGTCTAGGATCCATTAAGTTGTCTTCAAAGTGGCTGTATATTTGTGCTACTCTACCTAAGTGTCGTATTCTACCTACCTTGGATTTAATAATACCAGTAGTCTGTGCTCTTAGATTAGTATCTGACATCCATCGTGCTAACTCTGGAAATCCTTCTAGATAGCCATCAATTAGACTTTGTGCTTGTGGAATTGGTATGTTGAGAGTCTGTCCTATCTGCCAAGCACCTGCTCCATAAGGAATGGCTAATGCTATTGCCTTAGCCCTTTGTCTTAGTTCAGGTCTTACTTTCTTCACATAATTCTCATCATCTTTATTAGCACTCAGACCTCTTAACTTAAATGCTTGTATTGCAACTCTACTATAAAGGTCCTCATTATTTAAGAATACATTGATTAGATTAGGATCACCACTAACACTTGCGAATACACGAGGTTCTAGTGAGCTTTGGTCACATATAATAAATTTCCTACCCTTCTCCGCTATTAGAAAACTTCTCACAATGTTATTGTACTCCAATACAAGATCACTAACCTCACCAGGTTCTAGGATGCGAGGTAATTGCTGACAATCTGAACTAAAGCGACCACTTGTAGTTCCATGTTGTTTGAAATACCAAAAATATCTACCATCCTCAGCTCCTTCTAGGAACCTATCAATATAGGAACTCTTGATCTTGGTTAGTTTGTTGTGGTCTCTGAGCTTTGCTGCCCATGTATGATCTTTTGCTAGCGTTTCTATTAGATCATCATTAAACTGATCATTACCTTTTCTTGTTTGTGATATTGGTTTGATACCAAGATGCTCGAAGCATATTTGACCCATTTGCTGTTTACTACTAATGTTTATTAGCGCTCCTTCATCCTCTTTCAGTAATTGTAAACTTACCGCAATTGCAGTGCTTTGTGGTAGATATATATCTATCCCAGTTTCTAAAAAGCTTCTAATGGCTTCATCTTTTATTAGTGGTATAGTTTTTCCACTTAAACTAAAGCGGCCTACTTCTGAAAGAGGTAGATGTGTTTCACCATTCATCTCTAACAGTTTTTGAGCATATGAGCCTCTCTTAGCTGGTGGGAACTTTTTTAAAGCTCTACTCACTACCCAATCCTGGACTTCAGTTTTGTCTACTAAATCTTGTATAATCTCCTCTTCTAATCTATTTAAGTCTGCAACTATCCTAGTTCTAATCTCCTGCATAAGCGTAATATTAAGCTCTGTACCACACTCTTCCATTGAGATAGTTACCTCTCTGTATAGAGGCATAACTTCATCCACAAAGAAGAAATCCCACAACCCCTGCTCTTTTAGGATAGGTAAGTAGTGCGTCATTAAACGTAATGTTAAGTCAGTATCTGCTGCTGCATATCTACCAAGTAAATCCATATCAGCTTTAAAGAGCTCGTAGTTTTCTTTAGAAGTAGATCCACCATTCTTCTTGATGTTTTCTTTCATAAGGATCTGCTCTTCATTAGCCTCTTTCTCAGCATCTAATTCCAGTTCATGCTGTAGTTCTATTGCAATTGTCTTTAAACCAAAAGGTCCATCTTCTTTGAGTGTGTGAGTGAGTAACATCGTATCACAGTATAAATCTTCTCGTAAGTCAATACCATAGAAGTTAAGAGTAAATCGAACGTCAAAAGAAGCATTGTGCATCACTAGCTTCTTACCCTTAAGCATTTTGATTAATTGTATAGCTATATCATCACACTTCTTACCTGATATGTAAAGGTCTTCTAATTCTTGTTTTTCATTGTTCCAAGCTCTTGTTGGAAAGTAGTATCCTTCATTAATGTTTGCTGATATTGAGAAGCCTATGATCTTTCCTGTACGAGGATTGACACTTGTGGTTTCAGTGTCAAAACTTATTATATTGCCTTTCTTAATGTATTCAGCAAGCTCTACAACACCAGCTTGATCTGTTATAATCTTATAGGCTTTTTCCATATAGTAAACATACTAAATAAAAATGAGAAAAGCCAACCCTTTTTATGGATTGGCTTTAACTATCTGTGAGTGAGGTTGTTTATTTTTTTGTTATTTTATAAACTAACTCTCCATCCTGTCTGATCTTTTTTATATCATAACTATTACCTAGCTTTTGCATTAAAGCTGTCCAAGCTCTATCTGCCTCCGGTGAACGAAATGCTGAGTATATTGCTATGTTTGGATACTTGTCTAATATTTGAAAGATTGCTTTGCCATACAATCCTCTTCCTCTAAACTTCTCATCAATGTTAGATCCCGATATAGTGTAAGTTTTACCGTCATCATAACTCTCCATATCTACAACACCTACCTTCACACCATCAGCCATAATATCAGCACTTAGAATATCGCCATTTTTTTCTGTCACGCGAATATCCTCCTGTAAAACTCTACGAATTTCTTCGCGGATTAGTTTACGAAATTCTGATATTTTCACTTTATTCCTTTTATGCCTTTAAGGTTTTAATATTACTTATTCCATTTAACTAAGCCTGCTACAGTTTTCAGTGTATATTGTGACCCATCTTCACACCATATGATTAAATCTGGACCACTTTGCTTGACAAATGCTTTTATAATTTTCTTACCTATCAACTCTTTTACCCACATACTCTCAGGTATACCTGTTCCTCCTTCGTTAAGGGATTGCTCAGTACCTTCAAATGATGGTCTTGTGTTGGTCTTCATACGTCCTAATCCACTATCTAAAGCATCTTCAACTGCATTGTCTAAGTAATCTGCTACTTCCTTATTGCTTATTGCGGCTGCAATTGATTGATTGCTGTTAAGATCCAATGTTACGTTGTATTCGGATTTTAAATCTAATAGGATATCTTTTACCATAGATGCTTCGTTACCACCTTTCTTCATCATACCCCTTAATATGTTGATGTTGTCTTGTGGATCACGATAAGCTTCTTTTAATACTTTACGTACCTCTTCTTGTACTATTTTGCGGAATTCTTTCTTGTTCATTTTATTTCTTGCTTCTTAAAAATTATTAGTAAGTATGTGTTATATTCATTTTTTTAATTTCATTAATTGCTTGAAGCAATTGTGATGTATAAATAGGATAACCCGATATTTGATAATATAGAGTTCCGCTAGTAGCTTCAGATTTTATTAAAGGTTGATCTGCTTCACCGCGCGGTTTTGATATTCTTTTTGCTGATAATGTACTATACATAATATTATCTATTTTTTTAATAGTACTTGCATTATCTTTATGAGACCAACCTATCAAATCTGCAGATGAATCACCTACAGTAATTAAGAACTTAGAAGATCCGATTGCTCGTATTTCTGAAATACCTATTTGAGCAGTATAAGCTTCGTTTAATGATTTTTTTATTTCTTCTCTTACGAGAGATCTGAATTCTCGTTTATTCATTTTATTCCTTTTATTGTTTGAGTTTATTTGGTCATGTACGACAAAGCGGTTTTAGCTGTTGTAGATAGCTTAAAAAAAATGAGCAATTTACATTCGAACCCATGATCGTCTAATAACTCATTAACTTGTTTAATGTATAAACTTTCATTAGACGTTTTAGGTTGAACGCTAATTGAAAACTTTCCGTTACCTATTGAATGTCCATCATTATCCAAAGCTTTAAGAGTATTTTTTCCAAACGAATGAGAACGTAAACCTTTATTAGTTTTAACTCCAGTATTAATAAATGTAATAGCATCTAACAATTCATCAATATCCGGTCCTATTAATTCAATATTTGATTGTTGCTCTTTTAAAGTCTTTCTTATTTCTTCTCTTATTAGAGTTCTAAATTCTTGTTTATTCATTTTATTTTTCTTATTTTATTTTTACCAAGGTCTAACATACCACTCACCTATTTCAATAAAGTCTGATGGGCGTTTCTTAACATATTTATCTTTTCCTCTTGTAATTGAAAAGAAATTAACTACATATGCTGCTTCATTTGTACCGTTAGTATATGTGTCTAAATATCCATATTTAGCTTTAAGCTTTTTAACTAAATCTTCCCAATTATTTCCATTAGCATCACTTATTTTTTGTAAATAAATTATTAATTTTTTAAATGATGGACTGTTTAAAGTTATTTCTTCTTTAAGAGCTTTTTTTATCTCTTCTCTTATGAGATTGCGGAATTCTGATATTTTCATTTTTTGTTGTTTTATTTATATTTTCCAAATTGGATTACTAGACTGTATATGTATCCTTCTGATTGATTGTTATTACCACCATCTTTTGCAATAGTAGCCCAGAACTTTTTTAATTTTGGATTTGTAGTTGATGGTTTTCCTACTAACGTAGCAGTGTCAGAGCTTGAATTGTAATCAATATAGCTACCATTATCGATTTTAATAAACTCATGGCCCATCTTCTTAGCTACTGCTGCTGCGTCATCTGATACTGACTTTTTAACTGACTCAACTTCACCACCATAAGAGATATCTACTACACAAACGTAAGTTGCATTGGGATCTAGCTTCACACCAGCTGGTTCTTTGTATCCAGGAGGCATTGGGTTGTATTCAACTTCATTCACTACTTTTCTAACCTCTTCACGGATTAGTTTTCTAAATTCTGATATTTTCATTTTGTTTAATTATTTAATCAGCATAATTTATACCACCAGCTACTTCATCCATTTCATCAGGTCCTAATTCTGAAGTAAAGTCTAATCCTATAGCGATATTTTCATCTCGTATATAAATACGAGCTTCACCTTTCATTGGACCAGCTTGTACTGTATC
>Ga0181357_1000921_pt1 | contig 11538 bp, 15 predicted proteins | sample Fa13VDMM110DN_FD_130094 | JGI IMG/M metagenome (GOLD analysis project Ga0181357, IMG submission 130094) | Freshwater viral communities from Lake Michigan, USA - Fa13.VD.MM110.D.N | ecosystem: Environmental > Aquatic > Freshwater > Lake | place: USA: Michigan | collected 2013-09-24 | reverse complement strand
TATTAGAAATAATAAAAAATTATGAAAAAAACTGAAATGAGAATCACCCCAGTCAGTCACAAGATAAAGGTATTAGTAGTACCTAGTGACAGGACTGGGGTGAGCTGACGGCTATTATAGATCAACAATCCCACATATTAAATTAGAAGAATATTTCCCTAATGAGTTTAAAGTAGATATTGATTATGAACCTGACTTAAATAATGATTCATATTTAAAACAGTATGATTTAATACATTATCACCGTACATTAGGGGATTATGACAATTTACCTAAATTATTAGATAGATGTGATGAATTAGGTATTACAACAATTATGGATTTAGATGATCATTGGTCGCCTGGTCCTGATCACCCTGCATGGGCTCTCATACAACAACATCAGTTAGATAAAAAAATATTGAATAACATTAAAGTTTCGAGAAATGTTACGACAACAACACCTATATTTGCAGACGAAATTGGAAAAATTAATAAAAATGTTTATGTAATCCCAAATGCAATTAATACTGAAGAAAAACAATACATTAGTAATAATGAAAAGAGTGATAGAGTAAGGATTGGTTGGTTAGGTGGTTCTTCACATATTAAGGATTTAGAAATTTTGAGAACAGTTGCGGGTAAATTTAAAAGTGATGGGTTAATAGATAAAGTACAATTTGTATTATGTGGTTTTGATACTAGAGGTAGTGTAACTACGATTGATAGTAATACTGGACAACAACACCAAAGACCGATCAAACCTATGGAATCTGTTTGGTACCAATATGAAAAAATATTTACCGATGACTATAAGATTGTAAGTGAGGATTATAAAAAATTCTTACATGGGTTTGAAAATAAAGAATATGAGAATGTTAGTAATGAACCATATAGAAGAGTGTGGACTAAACCTATTACGTCTTATGCTTCTAATTATAACTTATTCGATATTTCTTTGGCACCCCTAAAAGAGAGTACCTTCAACAAAGTAAAATCACAATTAAAAGTAATTGAGGCGGGTTTCCATAAAAAGGCAGTTGTTGGACAAGATTTTGGACCATATAAAATTGATATTATAGATTCATACGAAAAGGGTGGTACATATAATGAAAATGGTAACGGGATATTAATCCCAACAATCAAAAATCATAAATTGTGGTACTCTCATCTAAGAAGATTAGTTGAGAATCCTGAAATTATTACAACTATGGGTGAAAATCTATATAATACGGTAAACGGTATATACGATATGAAATCTGTATGTACTCAAAGAAGAGAACTTTATACTAAATTAGTAAGTGAAAAAAGAACTTTAGATTTGATTTAATCAAATAAAATCCTTATTATTATAACAAAATATTATATATGGAATTAAAAGATAGAATTTTAAAGAATAGAGAAAAGTTTGAAAAAACTAATGGGATGTATAACATCTTTACTGAAGAATTGTTAAAATTTTTAGGTGAAGATTTCTTTACTGCACCCGCATCTAATATGAAAAGTTTGTATAATGCCTTTCCTGGTGGGTTGTTGGATCACATTATAAAAGTAACTAAATACGCAATTAGTGTAAATGAAACATTACCTACTGAACTGAGAGTCGATAAAGAATCAATTATAAAAGTATGTTTTTTACACCAAATAGGTAAGACATTCCTATTTAATTTCTGTGATTCTGAGTGGCATAGGAACAATTTAGGTAAAATGTATGACTTCAACGAAGAATTAATTTCTATGAAAGTGGGTGAAAGATCCACATACTACTGTTTAAAATATGGTGTCGAATTAACTGAAGAAGAATATCAGTCAATTATAAATTTTGATAAATCAGAAGAGGATAAACAATCCAAATGGTACGGTAGTACATTATCTACTATACTAAAAATATCAAATGACTTATCAATAATCGAATGTAAACAAAATAATTAATATGGTAGAATTAGAGAAAGAGTTAAAGGAATTAGAAGATCTTAAAAATTTGATGAATCAAATAGAAAGTATAAATGATAATAGTAATTTTGAAGAAATTTTTAATGTCTCAGATTATAAAATTAAAACTAAATTCACTAATAGTTCTAATAATCCAGACCCAGAATACGCTAAGGTAGGTGATAGTGGTTTTGATATTAGGGCAAATATCAGTGAACCAATAATTCTTAAACCATTAGAAAGATTTTTGGTACCAACGGGACTTAGATTTGAACTACCACCTAATACTGAACTACAAATTAGACCTAGAAGTGGTATGGCATTAAAACATGGGATTAGTGTGTTAAACACACCAGGAACTGTTGACGAAGGTTATAGAGGTGAAGTCAGTATTATTGCAATAAACTTAAGTAATGAAGTTTATAAAATTAATCCTGGTGAAAGAATAGCGCAAGGTGTTATTATGAATGTAGTTGGACAAGGTATTTCTGAATTAATAAAAGTAAATGATTTATCGTCTACCGAAAGAGGTGGTGATGGCTTTGGTTCTACAGGAAAAGATTAGTTTTATGGAAAATAAAAATAGTGATATAGAAATAATAAAAAATATCGTAAATTCTACCCCTAATGATTCCGAATTAGGTCAAAAAATGAGAAAATTTTTTAGGGATAAGAAAAAAAATATAGATAAAAAAAGAAAAGATGATTAGTGTAGTTTTCTCAACTAGGAAAGATAATCAAAATCACATTAAACACATTGAAGAAACCTCTGGGATATATAAGGACATAGAGGTTATTCAGTATATAAATGACGGTGAATATTCGTTAACCCAATTATATAATAAGGCACTAAAAGAAACTACTAATGATATAGTAGTTTTTTGTCATGATGATATTATCTTTGAAACAAAGAACTGGGGTAAAAAAATACTTAACCATTTTAAAAGAAATTCTGACTACGGTATTTTAGGTAAGGCTGGTACTAAGTACTTACCAAAATCAGGTAGATGGTGGGATTGTGGGATGACAGAAGTTATAGGTCAAGTTTACCACCAAAATGATGGTAAAAAATGGTTGTCCAAATATAGTGAGTATTTTGGTAATAAAATAGAGGACACCATTATTGTAGATGGTTTATTTTTTGTGGTAAATAAAAATAACATTAAACAAACTTTTGATGAAAACATTAAAGGTTTTCATTTTTATGAGGTAGATTTTTGTTTTAATAATTTTTTAAATGGTGTTAAAGTAGGTGTCATTTCAGATATATCAATAACACATCTGTCCATAGGACAAACTAACGATCAGTGGGAAAATAATAGAGTACAATTTGTTGAGAAATATGTGGATAAATTACCACAGATTATCCCATACACCTATGATATTAAAAAAGTTAAAGATAAAGAACCTTTAGTTTCTATATTGATGCCAATATATAATTACGGTAATAGAATTAATCAGACATTAAATTCTGTTTTTAATCAAGACTATACTAATTATGAAATAATTTTAGTCGATGATGGATCAACAGATGAGTTTGTGAAAATGAAACTTAAACAATTAGAGACTGTTGATAGGGTGAAAGTTGTTTATAAAGAAAATGGTGGACCTTCGTCTGCGAGAAATGAGGCATTTAAACACTCAAAGGGGGAATTCATTTTACCCTTAGATTCTGATGATATGATAATGGATGGTTATATTAAAACTTGTGTTAATATACTTAGTACAAATAAAAATATAAGTCCTGTTTATTGTGATACACATCATGTAGGACAGATGCAGGGTATCGAACAAAGACCTGAATGGAGTAAGGAAAGATTAGTAAAAGGTCCATTCATAGTTAACTGTTCTATGTTCCACAGAGATTCTTTTTTAAAAGTGGGTGGTTACGATGAAGAATTAAATGGGTGGGAAGACTATGATATGTGGTTAAGAATGATGAAAGAGGGGTATGTAGGTAAAAGAATACCTAAACCATTATTTATCTACTTTCATCATGAAAATGATGGAACTGTATCTACAAACGCAAATAAAAACAGTCAAGAATTATACTTAAAAATAATAAGTAAAAATTTTAATATTGTAGATAATAAAATTGTGGTATGAGTTTAAAAAAATATTTCGATCAAGTTTTTTGTATTAATTTAAATAGGCGAAAAGATAGGTGGTCTGAAACAGTAACAGAACTTAGGAAATGGGATTTATTGAATGATGTTAATAGATATTTAGGTATTGATGGACATAAATTAACTTATGATAAAAAAAAGTTAAGAGTTAATCCCGGTGAATTAGGTTTACTAAAAACACATATAAAATTATTACAATTGTCAAAAACTAAAAAATATAAAAATATACTAATAATAGAGGATGATATAGAATTTACTAAAGAAATAAAAAATTTAGATAAGTATATGTCATCAGTCCCAAAAGACTGGGACATTCTTTATTTTGGGGGTAATCATAATTTACATGAGGGAGAAAAATTAGATAAAATAAATGATAATATAATTAAATGTAGTAGAACATATACAACACATTGTATTGTATTAAGAAATACCATTTATGATAAGTGTTTAAACTTAATTAAAGATTGTGAGAAATCTGTTGATGTGTATTATAGTGATTTACAAAAAGAATTAAATGCGTATTCCTTTTACCCAAACATTGCGTTACAAAGAGAAAGTTTTAGTGATATACAAAATAAAGTTGAGAATAACAGTAGGGTTCTTCAGGTATGATTTTTTCAGATATTAAAAATATAATAGATACTAATAGATTTGATGTTTTTTACGGAGAAATTAAAAAGAAAAAACCGAATAAAAAATTTGATATTAGTATAATAATACCTGTTAGAGGTAGAATTAATTTTATTGAAGTATGTCTATTACATCTAAAATCTGCAATAAAAAAAACAAATTTAAAAATAAATATTACGATTATTGAACACTCAAACAATAAAGAATATTTACAAATTTGTAAGGAAAATAATATAGGTTATTATTGGATTGACAGTTTAGAAAATAAATTTAATAAATGTTTATGTCATAATGTTGGTGCATTATTGAATAAAAATTCTAATTATTTTTTATTTCATGATTTAGACTGTTTAGTTTATGACGATTTTTTATTAAATTTGATAGAGAATAAAGAATCTAAAAAAACAGAATGTTTGCAGACATTTTATAATCGTAGAGTACTTTATTTAAATGAACAACATACACAAAATCTATTAAATAATGAAACATTAATTAATGACATTAATTTAGACGAAGTTAGGGTAGGTGATTATGGTGCCCCTGGCGGTTCTATATTTGTGAATAAGGATTTATTCTTTAATGTTGGTGGTTATGATCCTGAGTTATTTTATGGTTGGTCACCAGAGGATATATTTTTTTGGGATAAAATTGAGACGATAGAAAAAGTTCATTCAGTAGATAACCCTAAAAATGAAATATTACATTTATACCATGAAACACAATCTAATGATGATTCTTTAGTTTTAGAAGAATTATATGAAAATATAAAAAAATTAGGTGATGTTGTGTTAAATGATATTGTAAAATACAAATCGGAAATATTAAAAAAATATATTTAAATTATGAAAAAATATTTTGATAAAATTTATTGTATAAATTTAGATCGTAGAGAAGATAGGTGGAATGAAACATTGGAAGAATTAAAAAAATGGGGGTTATCCGATTCTGTTAGTCGTTATTCCGCCATAGATGGTAATACACTAAATAATCATACCATAATAAATAATGGGGAATTAGGTATATTAACTACTCACATTAATATTATTACTGAGGCTAAAGAAAACAATTATAATAATATATTAATATTGGAAGATGATATAGAATTTACTGAAGAAATAAAAAAATTAGATGAGTATATGTCATTAGTACCTTCTGATTGGGATATGTTATATTTTGGTGGTAATCACAATAAACACATAGGCAAAGAAATTAATCTTTTAAACGAAAAAATAATAAAATTAAATGAAACATATGGTATACATTGTGTGGTTATAAACAATACTTTATATGATTTAATATTAAATTTAATAACAAAAAGAAATAAACCGATAGATGTATATTACGCAGATATACAAAAGTCTTATAATTGTTATGGATTTAATCCTAGTATTGCTTTACAAAGAGAAAGTTTTAGTGATATACAAAATAAAAATGTTAATTATAAATGGTTATTTTAATATGGGAAAATTTATAACATCATATTTAATGGGTGGTTTAGGTAATCAGATGTTTCAAATTGCTAAATCCAAAACAGAGGGGTATATTCATAATGCCCCCGTCTATTTTAAACCTTTATCATTCCTTCCTATGGAAGGTAATCAAACTACTACCTATGTAGATAATATCTTTAGAAATATAGATTTTAAAGAAAATATTAACCCACAAAAAAGGGTTAATGAGGTTAGTTGGAATTATAGTAATCAGAAATACGATTACGACACCTCAATAATGTTTTATGGTTACTACCAAAGTAGTAAAAATTTTAAGATTTATAGTGAGAATATAAAAAACTTATTTCTACCAACTGAAGAGTTTAAACAAAAGTTGATGACTTTATATCCATTAATATTTGAAAAAAATTCAGTATCTATTCATATCAGAAGAGGTGATTATTTAACTGTATCTGATATATTACCTGTTATAGAAAAAAGTTATATAGATAAAGCCCTTAAATATATTGGTAAGCACTCTAATGTTTTTGTTTTTACCAACGACAAGGATTGGGCAGAAAAAAATTTAGATTACGACAAATGTACTATTGTTACTGATTTAGATGATTATGAAGATTTATGGGCGATTAGTTTATGTAACCATAATATTATGTCTAATTCATCTTTTTCTTGGTGGGGATCATACTTAAACGAAAATAAAGACAAAAAAGTATGCATACCATCTATTTGGTTTGGACCTAATGGAGAAAAAAAATATGAAGACATTTATGAACCCGAATGGGAAAAAATTAATGTTATTTATGACAATGGGTTTTTAAAATAAATAACGTTTACTTTTTAAAAAATTTTACGATAATTATATATTAAATAATAAAAAATAAAAAAAAAAATAATTCTTATGTTGTTAAATTTAGATAGTTTAAAAGAAAAATATGATTTAAAAATTAAAGGTGTTTTACATATTGGTGCACATATTGGGCAAGAATTTCAAACTTATGAAAGATTAGGTATTAAAAATGTTATGTTTTTTGAGCCAATAAAAAACACATTTAACAGACTCAAAGAAAATGTTGGGGATAAGGCAATATTAATAAATACTGCATTAGGTAATAAAGAAGGTGAAGTTGAGATGTTCACTGAAACTATAAATGAAGGACAATCTAGTTCAGTTTTAGAACCTGATTATCATTTAGTACAACATCCATCAATACAGTTTGATGGTAAAGAAACTGTAAAAATGACTAAATTAGATAAATTTATTGAACATAAAGAAAAATTTAATTTTATTAATATAGATGTACAGGGTTATGAATTAGAAGTATTCAAAGGTGGATCAGAATACCTTAATACTATTGATTATGTAATGACTGAGGTTAATAGGGCCGAATTATATAAGGGTTGTGCTAAGATAGAAGAGTTAGATTCGTATTTAGGTTCTTATGGTTTTAATAGAGTAGAAACTACATGGGCAGGAGGTACTTGGGGAGACGCTTTTTATATTAAAGGATGAACATAGAAAAATTAAATATAATTGATAATTTTTTTTCACACGCTTCGTCTTCTAGTTGGTATAATTCACCTAAAAATTTTTTATGGGATAGAGATACTATTTTAGATGACAATCAAATTGTGGTAATAACCGATTTAACTTTGGTAGAAAAATTACCTAATAAAAAAGTTTATGGGTGGTTAGTAGAATCACCATTAGTAACTCCACAATATTATGAATATGCAAAAAATAATTTTAATCTTTTTGAGGGTATATTCACGTTTGATGTGGAATTATTAAACATTTCAGAAAAATTTGTTCTTATCCCTTTAGGTGGTTGTTGGATAAATGAAAATGAAAGATTTATAACTGAAAAGAATAAATTAATTTCCATGATTTATTCTAATAAAAAACATTTAGTGGGACATAAATTGAGGCATGATATATCAAATCAAATAAATGGTATTGACTTTTATGGTTCAGGATATAAACCTATCATAAATAAATCTGAGGCGTTAAAAGAATATATGTTTTCTATTACAATAGAAAATTGTAAAAAAGATTTTTATTTTTCAGAAAAATTAATCGATTGTTTTATCACAGGTACTATCCCTATTTATTGGGGATGTCCATCAATAGGTAATTTTTTCAACGAAAAAGGGATTATAGTTTTCAATAATATTGATGATTTAAAAGATATTTTAAAGGATATTGATAAGAAATATTATGATGAAAGAAAAAAATATATTTTAGAAAACTATGAGATATGTAAAAACTATTTAGTTGCTGACGATATAATATTTGAAAAACTTACATATGGAAAATAAAATACCTAAAAAAATCCATTTAATATGGTTAGGGGGTGAAAAACCTAAAAAATTTAATTTTTTATTAGAAAAAATAAAAGAAAAAAATAAAAATTACGATGTTATAGAATGGAACGATAACAACATTAATTTTGAATTGATTAATCAAAGGTTATTTGATGAAACAGAAAATTTAGGATCTAAATCTGACATTCTTAGATTTGAATTATTGTATAAGTATGGTGGTATTTATATGGATTACGATTTTTTACAGATAAAGTCTTTTGATGAATTATTAGAATATGATTTTTTTGCTGGAACTGATAAAAATAACCCTAATGAAGTATGGAATAGTATAGTCGGATCCACCCCAAAAAACAAGATATGTGAAAAGTTTTTAAATGACATATTAAATAATGAACCTATAAAGAAACATGAAATTAATAGAGTTATGAATGAAACTGGGCCTTATTATTTAACAAAATTAATTAATGATAATAAATGGGAATATGATATTAAAATATTAAAAGGTGATTATTTTTATCCATTTCCTGGTGCAGAAAGACATAGTATAAGAAGTTTAAATGAAAATGATATAAATTATATTGAATCTTTTAAAACTGACAATACATTTTGTATACACTTATTCACTACTACTTGGCAATAAAATTAAAATAGATATGTTTACAATAGCGATTACAACTTACAATAGATTAGATTTAGTAATAGATTCTTTTTCATCTGTTTTAGATAATGAATTAATAGATGAGATAGTGATAGTTGACGATTGTTCAGAGGACACACTTTTTAATAATCTTAAAAATAAGTTAGATGAGTTAAAAAGTGATAAAATAAAATTATATAGGAATGAGTCTAATTTAAAACCATTAATGAATAAATTAGAAGCGGTAAAACATTCTAAAAACGAATGGGTAATACTTTTAGATTCAGATAATAAAATAACTAACGATTATATTGATATAATAAAAAATTTAGATAAAGATGAAAATGTTTTATATCTTCCCCAAACTTTATTACATTTTAACGATGAGAAAATAATTGATTTTTACAATATTAAAAATTGTTTTATTAATTTTGAAAATATAAAAGATTATTTTAATAAACCTGAAATCGATACCGTATTAAATGTAGGTAATTTTTTTGTTAATAAAAATAAATATTTACAAACCTTTTCAAAAATAGACCTTGAGTTTCATTTAGGGACTAATGACGCATTTTATTTTTCTTATCTTTGGATTATGTCTAATAAAGTTATAAATGTTGTTAGTGATTTAAAATACTACCATAGACAACACGACGGTAGTTGGTACCTAAACAATAGGTCGCAATGTGATAATAATACAAAAGAATTAATAAATAGATTAAAAAATATATAAAATGTTAGAAACCCCACAAAATTTATTTATACGTACTAACCACACGTACCCACCAAATAACCATCAGATTTATGAAGAATATTTTTATGACTATTATCATAATAATAACATAACAACAGATAGAGAATATATACCTATATTATGGACTAATTTATATATTAGTAGAAATTATGGTAATTCTAATATGGATGACGTTCAATCATATTTAGATAGTTTAGATAGGAACAAGAAATACTTCACCGTTTTACAATATGACGACGGGATATTACAAAACATAGATGATTTAGATATTGTGGTGTTTTGTTCAGGTGGAGGAGGACAGAAAAACGTACCTGAAAAAAATATAGGATACCCAATACCTTTAGTTTGCCAACCGAGAGAACACATAAATAAAAATAGAGATAGAGACATTCTATGTAGTTTTATTGGTTCAAACACCCACCCATTAAGAAACTTAATGACCCAAAAACTTAACTCATTACCAGGATTTGATATCGTACTTTCAAAAATAAGTTATGATCAATTTATAGATAAAATGGTGAGGAGCGTCTTTAGCTTATGCCCTAGAGGTTATGGAGCAACATCTTTTAGAATTTGTGAGTCACTACAACAAGGATCAATTCCGATTTATGTTTATGATAAAGATTGGTCACCATGGATTGATGAGTTTGATTTTAATGGGATCGGATTAAAAGTTCACGAAAGTCAAATTGACGAAATACCAAATATGATTAACTCTTTAACAGAAGAAGATTTAAATAGATTAAGAAAAAATGGTGAGAAAATTTATAATGAATATTTTGATTATAAAAATTGTTCAATTAAAATAATAAATAAATTAAATAGTTTATGATGAAAAAAGAAGTAGTAGTATTAGTTGCGGATAAAAATTATAAAGAACATGCAAAGTCTTTATTTGTTAATATAAAAAAAGAAGGTCAGTGGGACGGAGATTATTGTTTATTAACTAACATGATTATCGATGATTATCAAGAATTTATAGATAAAGGGATTTATGTAAAACAAATAGACATGAGTAACCCATTCTATGTTAAATTTAGTGTTTTTGATTCTTATTTTAAGCAATGGGAAAAAGTAATGTATTTGGATTGTGATATATTAATAAATGGTCCGTTATCCACCATAAAAAATTTAGATAATACTGACATGTATTGTGATGGTGAAAAAATTACAATTAGAGATTTATTCACCATGTGGTATTGTGGTGGTTTAGCCGAACAAATTAACGGCAAACATTTTAATACAAATATGGACCAAGAGTCGTTAAATGATTTAGATACTAATTTTAATGTTGAAAATTTGTGTTTTAATTCGGCCTTTATGTATTTTAACACAAAGTTAATCAACGAAACAACAGTTAATGAATTAGAAATTCTTAGAGACCGTTATAAAAAAATAAATTTTCATGTCGGTTTAACCGAAGGAACAGATCAACCTATTTTAAATCTATTATTCATTAATAATTGGACACAAATACCAAATAAATATGTTTCATATTTTGGTGATCAAGATTCTAACACGATTGTTTCTCACTATTGTCATTGGTCTGCACCTTGGACCAATAATGCACCGGGAGCACATAGTAGATATATCAATAACTTAAATAACTTTAACAATACTGATTTTAAAAATGATTAGTACTCAGATGAAAGAAAGAGGAGGGAGACTAGGTAACCAATTATTTCAATATGCGGTTTGTAAATCAGT
>Ga0181357_1000919_pt1 | contig 11556 bp, 11 predicted proteins | sample Fa13VDMM110DN_FD_130094 | JGI IMG/M metagenome (GOLD analysis project Ga0181357, IMG submission 130094) | Freshwater viral communities from Lake Michigan, USA - Fa13.VD.MM110.D.N | ecosystem: Environmental > Aquatic > Freshwater > Lake | place: USA: Michigan | collected 2013-09-24 | reverse complement strand
TGATGCCGTTGTTGTTGGTTGTGTCATACTAGCTCCAGGTCCTGCTGTGATAATATCCGTTTGTTGGAATACTGTAGGATCTGCATCTGGAGTGGTTTCCATTGTAAGCTGTCTTGTGTCAAAAGCTTTTGAAGATTGTTTCTTACTTAAGTTCTTAGCTAATACGTTTGGTATAATGTACCCAAACATTGTTATTGAAAACGATGTTCTTACTATTCTATCCTGATCTTGTAGTAAGTCAGTTGTATTTGTAAAGTTGTCTATCTTGGTTCTAAATCTAAACTTATCTGGTTCACCCCAGAAAGATCCTTCTGTATATAGTACAGATTCTACAATACTATTCATATGCTCAACAAAATCAGTCCAAATTACTACATCATAAGTAATGTCAACAAATTCTGGTATCACAGTAGTGACGTATGACTTGATTGGTTTGCTGTTTGTTAGTATACTAAATTGATCGTATTTGTTTTGCTGGCCGTATTTTATCTCTTGAGTGTAATAAAGTTGTGGAAAGTTTGCATCAACCTTAGATCCTAAAGTTTTATTCTTAACAATATTACTTCTACGATAAGAGATTAATGGTGATTGTATTTTCCCAGCCATATCACGCAAGTAGCCATCTGCTTGAACATTCTTCCATTTCTCTGGAGCTCCATACATTACTGGAACAGCTAGAGTTGTACCAAAGTTGTCTACCTCTGGCTTGATCACATTATCAAAATACCACTTAATTGTGTAATCAATGTCAAACAATCCAATCGATAATTCTTTTAAGTTATCGTCATCTCGTCTTATATCGTTATCACGTCCAAATCGTTTATCCTCAGCTCCGGTTGAAAGCTCAAATTGTGATTTTGGTAGATTCTTCTTTGTGTACATTATATTCTATCTTTTTCTATCTGAAGTCTTGTTACTCTAGATAAATGAGCTACACATTCAACTGCTAAACTTTTACCAAATTCTGGTCCAACTCCTTTTGAGTGCTCATTATCTTTACCTGCGATAAACTGAACCTCATTTGTATTATCTACTTCATAGTACATTCCACGATCTTCAATAATATCACCTACTTGTGGTACTAATCCTAACTCCTCCAACCTTAGTCTTAGGAATTTAAAATTAAAACCGGAAGTAGCATCTATACCAAATTGGTCATCTTGTACTGTCTGAACCCCTTGAGTTCTGTCTATTATACAAGTTAATCTCACTGGTCTATAATAAGTCTTTTGTGCAGAAGCCTCTCCATATAAGTTATCGGTATCCTTACTTTTTACGCCTGGTAGGTAGAGTTTATAGTAATGAACTTCCTGCTGGATAATATTATCTAGTAATTCACCATTCACTTTATGTATAAAGCTAATATCTCTACTACTTCCAAATAATGCCATTACTTAATGTATATGTAAAGTGGTACTTTTGATAACTGAGTTGATAGTGCTGTTGCTATTGCTGTTTCTTGTTCCATCTGACCTTGTCGTGTCATAGATGTAAGTAGTGTATTTAGTTCTAGTATCAATGCAACCTTGTCCTCTCGTCCTTGTGCAATTAAGTCTGCTCCATTTAAAGTCATCTCAGATCCTGGGATTGGAACAGTAGAATATTTACCTCGAATCAAACCTAACATCTCCTTGCATGTAGCTAAAGTATACTTGTAAATCCACTGAAGTCCTATGTCTTTAATGTTTGCAAATTGAATTCTACTATAAGGTACATTACTTAAATCACTTATTGATCCAGTAGGCTCTTTTAGTGGGTTATTTCTTTCTGCTGTTACTATATACTCAAACCACATATTTGCTGAATATGTAGGAGTTGGGAATAGCTTAAGTTTATTGTTTCTTAATTCAAAGCTATATGTTGATTTTCTTATTGTATCGTTTAATTCAATAGCTTGCATACGAAGTAAATCTGCATACAAGGGTTGTACCATAAAGGAAACTGCTGGCGAATAAGAACCCCATCCAAAGCTATCTAGCATTTGTTGCGTTCCTGCTCCAGTTCCTACATAAGGGTCAAAGTATCTTACAATCGCTGGAGTGAAATCATGATACACTCTTTTGATTTCGATAGCACTTCCTGATTCATTTACATTAGCCCATAAAGCGTTTAGGTCATATTCACTCTGCGATCCAGTCAATTGAATATAGCCTTTTTTGTAGTTGACATCACCACCAGATCCTGCCTCACTTCCGTACTGCTTAGCCATACTAATAGTACGTCCTAGATTAGGAGTAATAACTCTTTGTGAAAGTTGGTTTGATGTAGGAGTTCCTTGCAAGGTTAGCATATAGTCCTTTGCATTGTTCATGTTTACCTGAGTACTAAACTCAGTTACAGATTCTTCAAATGCAGCGAAGAAGTTAATATCTTGAAGTTCAACTTCCATTATTGGATATCCTAACTTACGAGCACACCAATCTGCTACCTTATTAGATTCTGCCTTAAAGGTTGCATCGGCGTCGTAATAGCCAAATGGGGTTGGTCTCGTTGAACCCGTCCCACTATAGTATGAAGCAGATGCACTAACGAAAGAACTTGAGCCTGGCCAGATAGGTATATTCATGTGTTAAGAGTTTAATATAAATATCAGCAAAAAAAGGAATCAACAAAAAAAGACCACGAAGGGTCCTTTATATGATATAAAACTGAAATCTATTAATCTCGGTAATCTGAATACACAGACAGTATGCTTTCTACAATTTCGTGTCTGTGATTTGTTTTAAGTGTTAATATCTTAACTCCCTTCACATGCTCTTCTAAGCGCAAGAAGAAGCTTATGCCGGAGTCTTTTCTGTTCTTTAAGTCAATCTGCGCAAGGTCTCCACAGAAAACCATCTTTCCTCCTTTACCTAGACGACCTAACATCATCTCTGTTTGAGTGTGGGTAATATTCTGACATTCATCAACTAACACTAATGCATCAGGAAAAGTCCTACCTCGCATAAATGCAAATGGAACAATCTCTATAATACCCTCAGCAACCATCTTGTCTACCGCTTCCTTATTATAAAGCATATAGAGATTAGCGTATATTGGAGCTAACCATGGATCCATCTTTTCCTTCATGTCACCTGGAAGAAATCCTATTTCCTCTTTAGCTACTGTTGGTCTTGTTATTACAATTTTTTCAATTTCTCTCTTAAAGAACATATCAAGTGCTACTTGACATGCAACTAGGGTTTTACCAGAACCTGCCATACCTTTCAAAAGGATTACCGGATTGTCGTAGATAACAGCTTTTGCTGCTTTCTGCTCTTCATTCAGTTCTATCTTAAATTTGATTTGACCTTTTGGTTTTCTCTTGTTAAGATTGCTAATTTTCTTTTGAGGTTGTTGACTTTGACTCTGTAGTAATTCCATAAACTAGTAACGTTTTGTTTTATATAAATAGCATGGAAAACAGAAAAGCCCCATATTGCTATGAGGCTTTTAAGATTATGTTTTGGTTAGTATTAAACTGTACCTAAGTCAGCTACATATACTTTACCGTAGAACTCTGGACGAGTTACAACTTTAGCGTAACGTGTCATTACACCACGTCTTGGGATAAAGTTGTTTGGATCGTACACAAGTGGAGTCAACATTAATGGAATGTAAGGTGCATAAACAGCTCCTGTTTCCAAGAATTGATTACCTCTAAAGCCCATCAAGATTGTATTCTCTTGCATGTAAGGGTTTTTGTACACTTGGTAACGGCTAGTTAAAGCACCTACCTTTTGTACGCCCATTGCATACTTAGTTTTTGTTCCATCACCATCTGCAGCATATCCTGGGATTGATTCTAGGATAGTAGAGATATCTGGAGAACATACAAGGAAGTTTGCACCACCACGTAATGTTTTCGCGTGAATTTGGTTAGATACTTTTTGTAATTTTGTACCTAATGTAGCGAACCATGTACCTTGGATGTAAGCTTGTCCAGTAAACTGGCTAGTTACAAACGTGTTAGAAGCGCTGTTAAACTCTACTCCTACTTTAGCTGACCAATAATCAGTTGTTGCAGCAGCTTGAATCAACATATCCATGATCTCTAAGTCAATTTCCATAGAAACATACTCAGACAACATAGCTGTTAATTCACCTTCAGCATCTACTGAATGGTAAGCATTCAAATCTTGAGCAAACTCAGGAGTCCAGCTTGCTTTCAACTTACGAGTCTTAGCAGTTACTGGAATTGAACGCATTTGCAATTCAATTTCTGGGATGTTCAAGTTAGTATCCAAGCTACGTGATCCAGAAGTTACTCCATTAGATTCGAAGTCATTTCTGTTGTCATTTGATGGTTGGATAGAAAATCCTACAAGTCCAGATGCAACTGATCCAGTTGTCAAAGCAGTGTTCAATACGATGAAAGATGCAGTGTAAGTAGATGTGATTGTAGTAAATTGTGGATAATATTGTGATCCAGTCAATAAACTTGAACCTGAGAAAAGAGTGAAAGCTCTTACTGCATACAAGTCAGCTGTTGTTGGAACTGGAACAGTAAGCTTACGGTAAGAAGCTAATGATCCTGTAAAATCACCATCAAAGTTAACATCAGCTCCAGTTACTGCACTTGCAGATGCAAATGCTATTGCGTTTGTCCAAGATGCTGATACAGCGTTTGTAGAGTATCCAAAACGACCAGTACCATAAAGACCGTCAGTTGGGTCACCAGCTGCGTTTGTAATACCTTGTAATGTACCAGTTTGGTTTTGTCCAGTTGGAGCAAATCCGAATGGTTGCTTGTTGTTACCATACTTAAAGTCTAAGTAGAATACTAGACCTGAAGGCAAGTTCATTGGCTGTACAGAGACAAACTCTTTAGCAGCGATTTCAGCAAATACACGACGTACTAACGGAAGAGCTACTCCAGTCCATTGTTCAAATCCTGATCCACCTACACCTGCAGTTGTTCCAGAACCCTCTTTTACTAATTGTTTTGCTTGGTTTTCCAAAAGGACAGCCACAGTTGACTTCTCATTTTTAGAACCTAAGCCTTCAAGTAATCCCGTACGAGACCACTTGGAAATCAAAGGCTTTGTTGCTTCGCCTCTGTTTTCACTATGCATGTTTTCAAATAAATTCATTTGATTTTGTTTTTAAATTTTTGATTAACGATTAAATTTTACTAATTCTGTAAAACGGTTGTAAATTTTGTTCTCGCTTAGAATCTTAGTAGTTGGTTTTTGGCCTTTAGAAGCAAATCCTTCTACCATTTTAGTTTTAGTTGCTGTAGGTTTTACTGCAGACTTCTTAGCTACTGATTCAGCAAGAGTTGTGTAAATTAATTTAGCTTCACGAACGTTTTTAGCACGATCAAAAGTTTCAATAATTTTCACTTTTTGAGATTCTGTAAGACCTTCTTTCTTAATTAACTTATTTACATAAAGTAATTTAGCATTTAAAAGGTTTATTTCGTTTAACTTGGTACGTAAGAATCTAATTACTTTGTAAGCTTCTTCTAACTCTTCTTCAGCTTTTTCAGCTCTTTCAGTGTCTTCGCCTTCACCTTCTTCATCTTCTTCACGCAATGCACGAATGATTTCTTCTAAGTCAACTTCTTCGTCATCTTCATCAGATGCTTCTTCGTCGCCTTCTTCTTCCATCATTTTCATTTTGTTCTTCTTGCGACGAGCTTCAGTTTTAGGAGCTTCTTCATACTCTTCATCTTCACCTTCCATCATTTCTTCTTCGTCTGCAGCAGGCATTTCTTCATCCTCACCTTCCAACTCACGAATCAACTCTTCTAGATCTTCGTCAGAGATGTCACCCTCTTCTTCAGCAGGCATCTCTTCAGCAGGCATTTCTTCTTCGTCACCTTCTTCAGCTAACGCTTCTGGATCTTCACCAGCCACTTCGGTAGAACCTTCACCACTCTCATCTCCGTAGATATCATCTTCTTCGTAGATTCCAGCGTTTGATCGCATTCTTGATTCCACTTTTTCTTCAGCACCGTCTTCTGCAGGTACTTCTTCCGTTTCTTCTTCTTCCATCTCTTCTTTGATTTTGTGAGATAGCATAGACTGAAATTTGGGAGCAAATGCTTCTTCAAGTGCAAACTTAGCGTTAGCTAATGCTGTTTCTCTAACGGCTTTAGCGTCTGCGATTGCATCTTTTAATAATTTGTTCATTTTGGATTTTTTTGTCCTGAGGCTATTGGAGCCTGCAATTTAATATCAAATATAGGACACTATAATAAGGATAGCGTATTTAACAATAAGTAGTAGGTTAAAAGATAAAACCCACTTTTTAGGGTGGGTTTATTAAAAATATTTTGTATATTTATAGATTATGCTGTCTTCAATCCTAACTTTCCAATAAAACTAGCAACCTCCGATGTCTTAATACTAGCCATTGCTGCTTCAATTGCTGCTAACGAGAATCCACCTCCATGAGCTGCTCCAGTAGCTGCTCCTTTAAATGCACTAACCGCTCCAATTCCACTATACACTGCTAATGCCGCAATAATAACATAGTAAACAGCTTCTGCTGCTTTGTCTTGAGATGCATCTCCTACGATACCTGCTTTCTTAAATATGCCTGAAAGCTTGAGTATCCACTTCACACCCTTAATGTACATCTTATGCCACTTGTGTGTGAACTCAATTATATTGTGAGCAAACTCCTCCTCTTGACCTTTTGCTTGGCCAGGCTTTACAAGCTTCTTCCAAATACCTACGAGCTTACCTATAGCTTTTACAAACAGCTCAACCACTTTAGGAGCTGCAAGAATCATTCCAACAATTGCAATTGCTCCTAGCGCTTCGTTGAGCTCCGCTTCGGAGTTTGCTACGTCTTGTTGTATCTCCTCTTTATTTGCTTCAAACTCTGCTCCCAACGTCTTAAAAGAATCAGCCATAGCTGCATCCATTGCTGCTATTTGCTTTTTATCCTCCTCTTCTCGCAGAATGACCTCTACAATATGTTTTAACTGTATTGCGTTGCTCATTTTTTACTTTTAAAGAATTTTTTAGCACTCTCTGTAATATCGTCAAATCCTACTAGAATATCAACTCCGTCAGGTTGCACTGTTGCTAGTATTCCGTCTTTTGTTATTTTCTTAGCCACTGCTCTACTGTTTAAAAATTGAGCTGTGTTGTATTTTTTTACTCCGGTGATGTCGAAGTTAAAAGCTAAAGCATCCTCATCTCCTCCTTCTTTCTTTTTTGGTGCTTCCTCTTTTTCTGCATCTGGAGCTTCCTCTTTTTCTGCATCTGGAGCTTCCTCTGCAGGAGCTTCCTCTGCAGAAGCTTTATCTCCTGCTGCTTCTTTATCGGCAGCTGCTGCGAATGGATTTTCTTCCTCAAAGATGTACTCACTGAGCACACTCGATATTAATTCCGAAACGAGTTTACTGTGCTTAGTCATATTTAGTGTATTTCGTAGTATCTTCCTAATGTGCTACCCATCTCTTCATAAAGAGCTTCTAGGCGTTGTTGCAATTTAGCTACTTCACCTACTGTCTTTTTAAACGACTCATTATTAGAACGAAGTGATTTCATATTACGCTTTACAGTAACATCATCAAACCACTCGTCAGTTTCTTGTAAAGCAATACGCTCAGCGTTCTCTACAATTTTACTAATCTTCTCTGCTGCTTCACGCATACCCTCAGTACGGTAAATAATCTTTCCATACTCATTGAACAAAGCTACCTCTTGTAGGAATGCAGCCTTTTCATTACGCTCTACTTTTTGATCAAGATTCTCTATAATTTTCTTTAGTTTCATATTACATTACTGAAATGATATCACCAATAAGTGAATTGATTTTTGAATACTTATTTGTTGTTCCTCCATTCACACCCTCGTTAAGAGATGGTGACATAAAAGCTCCTTGTGTAGATGGATTCGATACTAAGTCCCAACAAACGATCTCAAAATCGTCTTGAACTTCTACCTTTCCTTCTCCCAAGTTTGTAACTGAACCCATACCACGAGATGAAATACCTAAACGGATTCCAGCTTTCAAGAGCTCTTTTGCAATATTTCCTGATGGTGTTCCTAGGATTTCAATCTTGCCCATCAAGTCTGAACCATTCCACCACAAATCTACCACATTGTGAGATACGTTAGAAAGGTTTACTACTGAGGACTCTGGATGATCTAATTCTCCTAAGGCTCTTCGTTCTGCAATAAATACTTTTTTGTACTTTTCGCTTTCGCGCTTTAATATAGGGAGTGGATAGCTTCTACCATTTTGGTTGAAGTTTTCATCTCTACCAGTACTACCTCTTTGCATGATACCACTAACAATAACTTTTCCATTATTATTTGCTATCGACTCTTGGATCTGTTCTGGCGAGACATTAATAGAACCTATATAATCAACTAGTACTTGTTTCATGGTTTTAGTGTTTGTGTTAATTTGGCAACAACCTCTTGCTCTTGGCTTATGTTGCCTAGGCTTATCTCTTCGTCATAGTCCTGGTAAATTAGCTCTCCCTTTCTGTAATCGATTGCTGTTGGCTCACCATTTATCATAACATCAAATTCATATTGATCAGCTGCTGTTTGATTGTAGTCAACATCTTGAGCTGTCATATTAAACCCAGCTCTATTTAGAAGCTGTACTAATTTATCCTTTACAGAGTTTGCAGCTAGTTCTTTAAGGTTAGCCAATTGACTAACTTTTTTATTAACTTCTCCAATCCTAACTTTCATTTTTAAGATAGCTTCGTTTGTCTTTTTCCAGTAACGAGAGTTGTCTAGTGATGATTCTATTTTTAATCTCATACTATGATCTAATGCTTGTGAAATCTCTCTCAACATACGATTAACCTCTAGTACCTTTCTATTTACTTTTTGCACCTCATTCAACGAACTATCTTCCTTAAAATTCTTATAGTTAGCTTCATCTAGCTTTACAAAATGTGGTTTTTTCTCACTAGCTTTGATTGAGTATGAATATTGTTCATCTTCAACGTCAATAGCCGTAGTGCCGTCACCACCCTCTTCACCAGACCAAGCAGCTGCTGTAAGAAATCCAGGAACACCTGCTGTAGTACTTCCCTCTTTTCGTAGCTTCTTAATATAAGAACGAACTTCGTTTTTTTCCTCTTCGGTCAGTTTTGTTTTAGTTGACATTCTTTAGCTCTTTTATTAATTCATAATAAAGTAGTAGCGACAAGATGTGCTCTTCCTTAATGGTTCGCATTTTAGGAAAAGAATCAAGCATATTAACTACTTCATTTAACTTAATCTTTGTAATTTTATCTAATACTTTTGGTAGTTGTTTCTTTAGTTGAGCTTGAAGCATTCTTGCTTCGTTTGTTGCAAACTCCTTTAAAGAAACTGTATTTGAGATATTATTAATATACTCCTTAAGTATGCTTCTTTGCTTTGCGGATAGGTTCGCATACTTTTCATTGAACTTATCAATCATCAACTTATACGCTAATAAGCGAATCTCTTCGTCTTGTTTGAGATAATCTCCAACTGGGTTATTAGATTCCTGTAACTGATTTGATTTTTTCCTAGTTAGATGTTCTATTATAGTAAATCGGCTATTAACGACCTCCGATGCTCTTGACACCGTTACTCCCTCAAACACTCTATAAATAGATGCGTATAGCTTGTAGTCGGTTAAGTTTGTTTTAAAAAAATCTCCTAAATCATAGTGGTTCTTGATTTCACGAATTAGGGAATACTTCATATCCCTTAGTACTCTTGTATCCAACTTGTTGCGGAGCTTTACTACGGTATTCACCAAGTAAGCTGCTTTGTCATTGTTAGTGAATTTCTCGTTTACAAGTGTTTGGTAAAGCACCAACTCTTTAGCAACTACGGAGTTTGACTTGAAATACTCCTTTATAATCGCTAATGCTGGTGACTTATCAATACCTTTGATCGTGTCAGCTGCAACTTGCCTAGTTAGCAACTCAAATAGAATTGCAGTGTTCTTGATCTTGGAATGTGTTGACTTCTTCATCTAAATATAAATATGCACTTATGTTTTATTCCTCCGCTAAGATGTTATCTTCATTTAATAAATTCGAGTTATCTTGCTCAATTTTATCATCAAACGTCTCGCTCAACGCTTGTCTCTTGGTTGGCATAGACCTTAACAGTGTTCTATATGCTTCAATTGACTGTCTTTTGCTTGATTTAGTCTCTGACACATTCATTATAGTTTTATTACCTAGCGGATCCCAACCCAATGGATGCTCGTGCGTTCTATAAGAACCTGGTTCCTCAGGACGTCCAGCACCTGGCCAACCACCTGGAGGCATCTTCTTGTCAGATTCATATCCTTTTGGAACTCCACCATCACCTTTGTATAGTGTTGCCAAATCATGAGGAGTTCCAAACGATTGATTAGTTTTTACTGGATCGTTTCCTTCTGTTTTAATCTGCTCAATTCTAAACTGTGCTTTTGTATCTTCAATAATTCTATCTTGCTCATGTAGGAACTGAGCCTCACTTAAATTAAATAAGTTTTCATATATCCAATAGCGACTGAATAGTTTCTTCTCTATCATATCACCAGCAAGTGTTACTTTGGATGTCCACAATTCCACTTTCTCTTTCTCGTATACAGAAGATGGTGCTGTTAGTTCTAAAGAAAAATCAACTAACTCTTCATCTGTAAATCCTTGAGCATACAAATGTACTATTGCAATTTTATTAAGCTCAGATGCTACTATCTTTTGAATTCGCTCAATTGTTCTAGCAAATCTAAAATCCTGAGAAGCTAGAGTTGCCTTTCCAGAAGTATCCTCTTCATATCCTAAATAAGCTTTAGGTATTTTTAAAGATCCCAACATTCTATTTTTTAGGTAGTCAATATCTTGAATAGAGTCATATTGAACTCCTGGTAGAGATTCAATTGAAGTTCCACTTTCTGCACCACGTACTGGAAGATAGAAATCCTCTAGTAAGTTTTGCATATTATACTTAAGGTTGTATTCTCCAGTATCTTGATCGATGTACGGTACTTTCTTCATCTTGTTAACCATTCCTTCCATAAAAGCTTCTACTTCGTTTGGTGGAATGTTACCAATATCAATTTTAAATACACGCTTATCTGGAGCTCTCATTATACGATGGATTAACATTGCATCTTCCATAAGAGTAATCTGTTTCCATACCTTTCTTGTTGGCTCTATAATAGAACGTCCGTATGGTAAGAAGTTGGTGTCCGTAAGTAATCTGAAGTGAGCTATCTCATAGTTGTCAAACTCTTCTGCATCTTTATTAGATGAAACAGAATAAGCTGATGAAAGAGCTGTGAAATCTCTCTTGAATTTTATCTCGTTTGGTTTGTTTGGATCCATTCCCTCTTCTCGAATCATCTCGTAAGCTGAAATAGGTTCTACATTAATTACTCCATAGTTCTCTGCTATATCTAGTTTCAAGAAAAAGTCACCATACTTGACTGTGTTTCTAATCCATGGCCATAGATTGAACTCTATGTTTAAAACATCATAAAACAGATTGTGAAGTACTTTTTGTACTTTCTCGTTAGGAGACTTTATGGTTAGTACATCTCCAAATTCATTTTTAGCAGTACATTCATCTGCATATATGTCCAATGCAGAACATATGATACTATCTGTATCCATTGCTTCGT
>Ga0181357_1000918_pt1 | contig 11556 bp, 17 predicted proteins | sample Fa13VDMM110DN_FD_130094 | JGI IMG/M metagenome (GOLD analysis project Ga0181357, IMG submission 130094) | Freshwater viral communities from Lake Michigan, USA - Fa13.VD.MM110.D.N | ecosystem: Environmental > Aquatic > Freshwater > Lake | place: USA: Michigan | collected 2013-09-24 | reverse complement strand
CAGAAGTCGTGAAGGAACTGGCTGACGTGGTGCTGAACCCACATCCTCGTGTGCACAGTTGAGTACGCACTCGACCCACTGGCTGATGCCAGTGGGAAGAGTCTGCACTCCGCAGAGATTTCATTTCACAACGCTCCACTGGAGCAGAAGGATTCATCATGTTTATGAAAGTCACCGAAGAATTGTTTGTCAAAGAGTTGCGTGAATACAAGCGAGCCGAACACTTCACGCACGAAGGTCTTGTTGCCATCTTCAATCACATCACACTGTGCGAGGAAGATGATGTGCAGAGCGATCTCGACATCGTTGGAGTGTGTTGCTCGTACGTCGAAGTTCGTCACGAAGAAGTTGAGCAGATGGAGATGTACTCCCACTGCAAAGTCATCGCTGAACTGGGGGACTCGACAGTCTTCAAGCAATGAGTTCGCACCCGACCGCTCTCACAAGAGCGGAAGGGTCTGCACTCCGCAGAGATTTCATTTCACAACGTGCCAACGGCACAGAAGGATTCATCATGGCTCTTCAATACAACCTAGAAAAGGTCACAGTCACACCAACAATTCCGTTCCTTGAGGACGGAAGTATGAACTCCACTACCCATTCGCTGATTTGGTGCGGACTAGTGGCGAGTCTGTCGAGCATCACAGAAAAGAGCGTGGACGAATGGTTAATCAGATCCACCGTGTTGCACGGACTGATTCAAACAACCAAGTTCACCCGTCAAGACATCGTTGACAACATCGGGATGTCCACCAACTGCAACAATTACACACGCAAGCAGTGGCTTGCGCACATGGCGAAGATTCAGAAGAGCACACTGGCTGATGCAGTGCGCAGTGTCGAGTCTGCTATTCGCAAAAGCGCACTCGATGCGAAGGCGGTGATCTCATGACATTCGCAAGTCAAAAAATAAAGTTCTACGTTGGCAAAGACGGCACAACGTACGGCGCAAGCAGGACAGATCAGTCAGGCGTTCGACCATCAGTGATCAATGGTCGCACCGTGTGCGGTGAACCAGTCGAGTACATCGGCGAATGGAACAAGTCGCAGATTCCGTACGCACCATTCAAGAGTGCGGTCGAGCAAGGCATGGCAACATTGCTCGCACGTCGAGAGGTTGAAGTGCACCAAGCCTATTGCGAATTCCTACTTAAACGAGCAAGAGAGAGAAGACCTTTGCCTTTGACCGATCTAAAGACCCTGACCCCCATGTCAAAGCAACCCCGCAGTTGAGTACGCACTCGACCCACTGGAGTAATCCAGTGGGAAGAGTCTGCACTCCGCAGAGATTTTATTTCACCGTGCGCAAGCACACAACGAAAGGCATCATCATGTCATCACTATCAACACAGGCATCATTCCAGTGCACAGTCAGAACGTGCGGTAATCCTGACTTCGGTCAGCCTCGCAACTGGGGCAGACCAAGCGAGATGTTCATCAGTAATTCAATCGATGGACTGCGAGAGATGATTCAGGCGTTCATCCGCACAGAAGAACTTGGTGCGGGCAACACCTATCCGATGGACATCTACTACGTGCACGCAGTCGAAGAAGGTTTCGCAACACATCAACTCATTGGGCAACTCGCATACAACGGACGATTCATTCAACGAGAAGACAAAGTTGAAGAGATCCGTGAGTGGATCAATGTGATCAGCGACACATTGGATGTGGTCGGTAAAGGTTCGTGCCCACATGAGAACCATCGAGTGCGCTCGATACACACGAGCCGTCTGATCATGGCACAAAAGGAATTGCAATTGATGGAGGGCACGATGGTGCTCCGCAGAATCATCTGATCGGTTTCGCACTCGACCCACTGGCATCAGCAGTGGGAAGAGTCTGCAACTTCGCAGAGTTTCATTTCACCACGTCCCTATGGGACAGATTGGATTCAACAATGGCATCAGAAATCGAAAGTAACGACAGTATTGTTCTCGCACGTATGTCCGCTTGGCACGGACTTGGCACGATCCTTCCGCACAATCCAACGCCAAGCGAAGCAGTAAAGATCTGCATCCCTTGGTTGGTGGAACAAGCGGAGGTGACTGCGTCTCACAACGGCGAAACGATTGCACTTCCAAATCATCGTGCGAACATTCGCAGTGATGACAAGACGTGCTTGGGTGTGGTCTCGGATCAGTATGTTCCGATTCAGAACGAGACACTGGCTCGCATCGCAGACTCAATGATTCAGACTGACGGATCAGTCGAGATCGAGACAGGTGGGAGTCTCAATGGTGGCAAGCGTGTGTGGTTGTTGGCGAAGATGCCAACGAAAACGATCAACACCCCGAAGGGTGGTGACGATCAAGTGCCGTACGTGTTCATCTCCAACAGGCACGATGGCACTGGATCAACCGAAGCACGGTTGACGATGGTGCGTGTCGTGTGTGCAAACACGTGGGCAAAGGCGATGCGGACGGCGAGCATCTTCAAGTTCCGACACGTTGGGATGGACGAGGAATCAATCGTTCATCAGGCATCGCAAGCAATGCGTGCAATGCACGATGACGTTGACGAACAGATTCAATTCGCCAACACGCTCTCTTCTCGTAGTGTGAAGACAGCGGAGGTCAAGCAGTTCTTCCTCGATGCTTACGCACTGGCGTACGCACCAGTGCCAGTCAATCCAACGACTGAACTGGAGGAAGCACAGCGTGAGCGTGCGATGGAAGGGTTCAACAAGTTTGGTGCACGCTTCGATTCTGAATCTGCGCAGTTCGGGACAACTGCGTGGGTGATGGCGAATGCGTTCACTGGGTACAGCCAACACGACAGGAGTAGTCGTGGGCGTAATTCACAGCAACGAGTGTCTGTGGATGTGTTTGGTACTGGACGTGAAATGACGGCATCAACGCTCCAGTTGGCACTCACTGCATCGGTGTGAGTTTCGCACCCGACCTACTGGAGCAATCCAGTGGGAAGGGTCTGCAACTTCGCAGAGTTTATTTCACAACGTCCCAGTGGGACAGATAGGAATCGTTATGGATAAAGATATGAAACCGCCACAGATGAAAGAAGAATTCATGGGACACACCCCAATCTCCAACAACACATTTGGAAAGCGCACGCTTGGCGAAGCACTCAAGCAGGAAAGTATTGCGTGGAAGATTCACGAGAAATACCTTGTCGATGTGTTGTCAGTTGAAACAATTGATTGGTTGTTGCACAAGTGCTTGATGGTGGTGCTCTCACAAGAAGCAACACTTGAAGATGGTCGGTTGGCAATCAAACAGTTCAGACAAAAGTGCATTCTGTTGACGAAAGCAAACCCCGACGAGGTTGAATTCTGCACGTGCGGGGACAAGCGAGGGATGGGACGCAACGACGATGGCAGTTGTCGTGACTGCGGTGGTGCTTGAAGTTTCGCACTCGACCCGCTTGCACTCGCAAGCGGGAAGAGTCTGCAACTTCGCAGATAGTTTCATTTCACACTGACCCACTGGGTCGAAAGGTTTAACACATGACATCGAACGAAATCAAACTCACAATGCTAGTACGTGAAATTGCAACGGATCGTTTACTGACGATCAGGCAATCATTGGAAGCGTATGACAGACTGATGCAGTTGTATCTCAACTTCAATCCATCCATCGAATTCAAAGACTCTTGCGACATCAAGAGAATTGGATACAGTTACATTAGGAACGCTTATGTTCTTCGTGCAATTGAAGAAGAAGATGTGGGTAACGATGAGGCTTGCGAAGAATATCGCAAGAGACTTGAAGAGGTTTGCAAGAAGAGGTTAAAACAATTTGAAAAGGCGTTGACGAAACAATTTGAAAAGGCGTTGACGAAAACAGTGGAGAAGAAATCATGACACAGACACAGGAAATCTTTACCACTGGTGATCTCGCAGAATTGTGCGTCACGTTTCGTCACGCACTAGAAAAGATCCAAGGTACTTGTCGTGTAACAAGAGAAGACTGGGTCAGGGACATCAACACTTTGGAGTGGCTCGCATCGTGCTACACCACACCCAAACTGTTGTCTTCTATCGACGTGCACCATGACTTCATGCGTTCAACAGAATGGTCTTATGGAAGCGGGTGTTTCGATCACGGTGCTTGGCAAACAACCAAGACAAGGTTCATACTCTGTATTGAGTTGGTTGAGGTCGTGGCTCGAAACAGTAAAGAGAAAACCAAGCACGAACTCATGTGCGTCAAGAAGAATTTGTCCGATCTGTTTGATCACAAACTCTTTCTGTAACGTTTACAAGTTTGTCACGCAATGCCCCGCACCGATGCTCTCGGTTGCGGGGCTTTTTTTTTTATGCGTAACGAATGACCACCACTGTCCTGTCATCGGTCTGACAGTTGTTTCCCCACACACGACTGGCTGACAGACGTGTGACCTGTGTGTCATCCACCCAACAGATGTCGGTCAGGCTGTCAAGTATCAACTTCACAGTGTTGTCGATGTCGGGCTTGCGAGTGCAGTGCTGTGTGTGCTCGGCTGACGTGAACCGCTTCGGTGGCTTGACCATGATGGTGATGTCAACCGACATCGCCTTCGTTGCGTCCCATCGAGCGGGGATGCTGTTGCCCGCCGATGCCCGCAGGATCGACCTGAAGCGATCCCACCGCCCCTTTGGCATGAACACCCCTGCCTTGCCTCCCGCACTGGCGAAAGCCCGTGGACGGGGACTGCCAGCAACTGGAGCGAGGGCAACGATCTGCCATACATCGCTCATGCTCCACCCCCTGCACGGTTCAACCGTGAACGCAGTCGTTCGATTGCACGATCCACAGTCAGCACCAAAATAAACTTCGTCCCGCTTCTCGTTGCACGCTTCATCTCCGATACGAATGTGTCAAGGCACGCATCGACTGCGCCCTGTCGCTCAATGAATGCGCCCATGCGTTTCTCTAAAGAATCGCACTTCATCTTTAACTCGTCAGCACGCTTGGCTTCGTACACATCGCCCGACTGGTGCACTCTGAATTCATCAATTCTTCCTTCAGTTGTGTCTGTTGTTGGCACATGAAAGTTACGCATATCTAGTCCTCCTTGACTGTGTTGGTTGAATGATCCCTGCTTCTGATTCAAGACTGGCGAGTAAGTATGCGCCTTTGTTTCTCTTGCCTTTGCATCGATGTCCGATTCCTTCAATGACTGTCAAGGGGCTGCGTCCTTGGTCAATGATTGTGCTGACTGCTTCGACTGCTCTGCTCATCATCTCTGCTGACACGCCTCCCGCTTGAAGCGATTCGATACTTCGTATCTTCATTCGCTCTGTGGTTGCGTCAGTGCTGCTGCTATGAGTGAGAGTGAGAGTGCGAGTGAGAGTGCGAGTGGTGGATGGTCTATCGTCCACGACTGGTGGATTTGTGGTTTCTTGTGGTGGATTCGTTGATTTCGCACGAACAATTTCACCACAAGAATTCACCATAGAATCGGTTGTGGTTTTCTGTGGTGAAAAGCGACCACCTTTTTCACGTGGTCTGCGCTTTGCGAAATCACTACGATCCTTTCTGACGGCTTTCAGTGGGGAGTGACCTTCGGGGAGCGGGAAGACAATGCGACCTCCCACATCCGAAGCCCACCCCACCGCTGCGACCGCTGCCGTCAACCCATCCAGCCCGACAATCTTGTCCAACTGGGACGGCAATGCATTCACAGTCCAGTCCTCCGTGGTTCTGTCGAGCCATGACCACAGGATGACTAGCCGTCCAATCACCTCGGCTGCGGAGACGTTCAACGCCTCCGCAATCTGCATCACCTCAAGGGTTTCGTGCAGCCCATGAAACACTGGGATGTACGGCTTCATCCTTCGACCTGATCGACCTGACTTTGGTCGGCGTTTGCACGCTCCACTAGCCACTGCTCGATTGCTGACCGTGGGTACAGCCACAACTTGGGGCTGATCTTGATGTGTGGCATACCGCCCTTCGCCAACATCCGCACGAACTGCTTCGATACCCCAAGCGCACGAGCGACCTCGATGGTCGTTAACGTCAATCGTTCTTGTTGTTCACTCATCTGACAATCCTCCAAATTGAAATGGGTCTGCGATTGCACGCAGCCCTGTTTGATTTCTTAACTCGATATGTATTGACAAGCGTGCCGTCCATCGCACGCTCACGAAAGACCACGCCCATAAGACGATGGTCTGACGTTGGCAGCGAAACACCATCACGCTCAAGCCATTGCCACACGTCATCACTAGTCACTTCGGGCTGACCGCTGCGGATGATTACATCAAGGGCAGCGCACGCTCGACGCAGCCAACTGTTGTCACCGTGTGATCGCACACGTGCAAGCCCATCGTCTCTGCGCTGCCCGCCACCAACGACACCTTTCGGTGTCGTTGGGGTGGCAGAGCATGAAGGCGAATCGGGGTGACCGCCCAAACTCCACAGCATCGGCTGATCACTTTCAGAACGGGAGTTCTTCATTGAATGCCTCCGTTCGCTTGACTGGAACTGGGGAGTATGAAGGCTGTCGAGCAGCACGCATCTCAACGATCTGACCCAAGTCCATACCGTCCGTATATTCCACACGAACGTTTGCACTAGATCCCTTCTTCGCAGTCAACGCATCAAACAACTGCGAATCGAAACACATGAACCTCTCTTCGCCACTGTTAATGGACAGATACTGGCTGCCCTTCTTGGATGTCTTCAAGTCAACGTACTTGATTGGGATCACGATGAAGTCATCATCATCCAGTCGATGCAATCCCGCAGGGACTGGCTCGACACGTGCAACTGGCGCAGCCACTGGTGCTGCAACTTGCGTTGCAACTGGTACTGCAACTTGCGTTGCAACTGGTGCGGGGACAGGCTTCTTTTTGACAGGCGCAGACGGAACGTACGGCGCAGGTTGATAGTGTCCCTTGCCGTGGTTGCTGTCATCACGCTTGTCAACTTCGTTCTCATCCACACGTGGGATCATCAGGAGATCACGCAAGAAGTACGACAGACTTGTTGTGAGCGCCCCCGCCAACGCTTTGTCTATCGGTCTGCCTTGACCTTCAACAATGAACCACGGGCACGGTGGGAACTCACGAGTCTCACCATCAGCGTGAGTCAACGTGAACGTTGACAACACCACAGGTATTTGTGTGTCCGTAAATTGCAACGTCCACGAACGTGTCAGTGACAAACCACAATCTCCAAGAGCCTTGCTGCTCGCAGTAATCATCGCCTCGGCTGACACGTATTCGTACTTATGGAATTGATTCGTTGAATCTTTTCCAACACTTGTAATGAGACCTTGCGCTGAATGCAACGCCTGTGCAATTGTTGTGGTCTTCAAAGTGCACCGCCCATCTCGACCATTGCGTCGATCTGTGTTTCACGTGCGAGTTCTTCAACCCACTTTGGAAGAACGAGATCAACGATCTTGTCCTGCCACCCACCCCACACGCCAGTTGCTTGACACTCAACCCACTTGTCAATGAGCGGATCAATTTGCGTATCAAACAAATCCATCTGCGACTCAACAAGTCGGAACACACTGACACCGTGCGGAGGCTGTGACTCGACAACAATGAAGACAAACTGGGTTGGATTCGCATCCTTCTGTCGCAACATCCTGCGATAGAACGCAGCCTGCAAACCGTAGCCGAACGTTGCAACACTCTTGCTGAAATCCCCTGCGCTTGCGAGCGAAGATGTTGTCTTGATGTCGGCGATCAACGTGCCCTTCTCCGAAAACAAATCGATGCGTGCCTTCGCATAGCAATCGTTGATGTCACCAAAGATTGACACCTCTCTGTTCGGACAGAGTTGAAGAATTGAATTCGCCGATGCATTACGAATGATCGCATCAGTCATCGCAATCACAAGTTGATCTTGATCAGATGTCAAGACCTTTGCGTTTGTCAACGATGCTTTCGCAACCGCTGCTTCGTACTGCGCCTTCCCTTCTTTCGTTCTTCGATCAAGTGATTCGGGCAAGACCACGAATTGATTTTCGTAGTCCTCGCACTGGAGCACGCTGCAATGCAGCGCACTTCCAATCGTCATTGCGGGACTCGACGTGACATTGTCGAGCGCATGACGCAAGTGCAGTGGCGTTGAAGAAGCAAGCCGTTTGAGGCTTGACGCAGACACTGCTGTTGAGATTGAGTGATAAATCGAATCAGGCATTCCCGAAAGAATGCCCACGGTGGTGATGCTTTTCGCATCCCAATTTGAAATTGTTTCCACTGGAAACTCCTGCAAATTCCCCGCTCGGATGCAACCAACACGAGTGGCTGCACACTATATGTTCTGTATAATTCAGAACCAAGCGGCAAGCACACGATAAGGCATTGCAATAAGTGTGTCAACACTAGATAGTGTGTTGTTTTAAGTTATTGAGCACCGCTGCGTTTAAGACCGATAACCTTCTCATCGCAGCCCTGCGGTTGCTCCAGTAGCAGATGCACCAAGACTGCCCATCGAGGTCTCGCCTTTCCACCAGTTCCCACAGCGGGCTGGTGTCTCGCTTGCAGACGATGAGATCGACCGCACGATCATCTTCCATGCGCTGCTGGGCTGAACGAATGTTTTTAAATGATTCTTGTTGCATTGCTAGACAATGGTAAACCATTACAAATGCAAACACAAGTGTTATCTTTCCCGCTAATCATGTACTACACAATGAAACAGGCTGCTGACTTGCTTGGAATAAGTCGAGCACGTGTGCATCAACTGTGCGCAGACTTACCTTCGGAGTGGCAACCAGAGAAGGTTGGTCGCACATTCCTATTGACACAGGCTCACATCGATCTGTGGTCAGGACGATGCACAAAGTTTGGACGCAAGACAAACGTTGAGCGGTCTACTTCGGTGCGCCAACGTCGAAGCCGTTGACCTATTACCACTTGACCTTGTCTGCCCAATACGCAGCAGACATATTCCCTTTGGCGATGTTGTCACCGTGCCTCGCCTTAAACGATGCACGCTTTGCCTTCATACGATCAGACTCTCCCGCCTTGGGAGCACCCGCAGTCGATGCTCCCTGTTCTCCGAAGCGAATGGTTTTGGTTGTGTCACCAGACTTTGCAACAACAATGTGAGATTTGGTTGGATGGTCTGGAGTTCGTTTCGGTTTGTTGTAACCAGACACGCCAGCATTTTTAAGTTTAGAGTCTTTTGGATTCATAGTGTTTCCTTTTTATTTCATTGGTGCGCCGACATCAAAACCGTATTCGTTAATTTCCTGCATGACACGTGACGCTGCTTCACGGTACTTCTTCTTTTCTTCTGGTGTCTGCGCATCCTTGATCCACCCGCTGATCTGCTTGAGTTTCTTCTCGGATGCTTTGACTTGACTCGCCAATTCAAATTGCCACGGGTATCTGTTTTGTTGGTTGACCAATGTGTTGGGATCTCTTGATGACTTTGCTTCGTTGATCAGATCGTTTGCTTGCGCTGCCTTGTTGCGCAGATACTCGTACTGCTTCCTGATGTCGGAAGACGATGGAGTTTCTTTGATGAACGAAGACACTGCGGGCAATCCGATAGCCGTGCTCTCACCCGCTGCAAAGTTTGCGACCTGACCAAGCAACCGACCCGTGCCACTGAATGCATAGCCCGAAAGGAATCGCAAGGTCTCTGGGTGCACATCGAATCCTCCAGACTCGACCTCGTTTCCACCAGTCTTTTCGTGCAGCCACTCCGCTGCCGTCTTCCATTCTGCGCCTGTGGAATCCCATGACTCCAGAGCATCTGGTTTCTTCGTGCCCTTGTCGAACGGGTTTTCTTTTGGATAGATCGCAGCGCCACGATAGTCCTCGTTGAACTGGAGTTCAACAAATGGCTTGGCGATTGTCGGCGCTAGCGCACTCGTCAACGATTGCGATGTTCCGCTTCCACCAATTGGAAGATACGCATTGATCGCAGCCACTCCAATGCGTTCAACAACAGAAGGAATAGCCCCAGTCTCGTCACGCTTCGGTCCGAAAAGCGTGTCGGCTGCGACAACTCCTGCGTAGTAAGGAACGTTGAAACCGTACGGCGCTGGGATTGTCACCATCACACCGTCTTTTTTCATGAACACAAACTTGGTTGCCTTGTCGAAGTCGCTGACCAAGTCCCAAGGGTTAATGTTTTGTTCGTCTTCATCATCACGATGCCAACGATTGAACAGTGCAGATGCAAATCCAGCAGCGAACGTTGTTGCGATTACAGCAGCGCCTCCCTTTTTAGTTGCAAGCGCAGCCATGTTTGCACTGCCCTGTATTCCAGCGTTGGAATAAATCCACCAGCGATTCATCTGCTGACCAACATGACCCTTCTTTGCAAAGTCAACGGTAACATTGCGTGCCCACAGCGCAGCCTGCTCTCTGCTCTGTCCGCTATCAATCATCGCTTTGTACGTTGCGAGACGAGTAGCCTTTTCGCTCGCTGCAAACAAACCCGTGTACCAAGAAACCATTAAGCGTTCATAGTCACGCCGACCAAGACGTTCGCCGTCCTTGCGCTTCTTCCACATTTTCTCAATGCTGTCCACGGATATGTCCATTGAGTTCGGCTGCCAGTACATCTGGTCACCACCGTCCTCAACAAACTGCTTGTAGATGCCTGTTGGATTGCCAAGAAAGTTGTCTCGGTAAACACGTGCAAGCGACAGCGGAATGTTGCCAGCCGTCCGTGCGGCAACACCCATGCCTTGCACGGCAGTTGTGTGCGGTAGCGCACCACCGATATCACGTGCGATGTTTGTCACAGCAAAGACTGGAGCAAGCACACCAGTTGTCATCAACCGCCACGCACGACCAACGACTTCCATTGCTGAATCGAGAAGCCCAAGATCTCCGCTGGCAGTTGTGCTGGTCATTGACTTTGCCAGTTCAGGGTTAATCATGCGGATCACAACGAGATCACCCTTGCCAAACATTCCACGGCGCTGCTCGGCTGTTGGCTTACCACCAGCAAACGCTTTCGCTTCAGGGGAAAGTCGCAAATCAGAATCGGCGAACACGCCAAAGTTCATTGGGTCGTTTTCCCAGCCAGAGTACGAGCGACTAATACGACCAAGAGTCCCATCAAGTTTCTGACCGTTCGCCTCGTAGACAAACTGCAAGAACTTGTTGCCGACCTTTAACTTCTCAACTCGCTTGATCGTGTCAAGAACGCTGTACTGAATTTGAGGAACTATGTTCTGCGCTTCTGATCCACGCCCAAGACCTGTGCGTGGAGTACCACGACCAACACTGCTCATGCCACGTGATCCAACTTGATCTTGCTCTTGTTCGTATTCGCCTTCCATGTCACGCAATGGCACGTAGCGTTTGTAGGTTGTGGTCATTGCGTCATACGCATCTTGCTTGATCAAGCCAGCATCTAACTTCGCCTTGAGACTTTCCTTCAACAACCCACGCCAAGAATCGGCGTTCTTCATCAGGGTTGCAAACAAGACTGGATTGCCAGTCGGGCTGCTGTTGAGATTCGCAAAGTATTTCATCACTTCTGCGTTGGTGATTCCAGAGCCACCGTCCCTCGCCCCACCAGTCTTTGATGCGATGTATGCATTGCGCTCTGCTGCGTGCTGCATATACATGAACTCACCTAGTTGTTCGGGGTTGATTCCGTCTTGACCCAACTTGTCAATCAT
>Ga0181357_1000914_pt1 | contig 11578 bp, 19 predicted proteins | sample Fa13VDMM110DN_FD_130094 | JGI IMG/M metagenome (GOLD analysis project Ga0181357, IMG submission 130094) | Freshwater viral communities from Lake Michigan, USA - Fa13.VD.MM110.D.N | ecosystem: Environmental > Aquatic > Freshwater > Lake | place: USA: Michigan | collected 2013-09-24 | reverse complement strand
CATATTTGGGCCCATAGCTTCAGAATTTTTTTCACTATTAACTGTGCCATAATCACCTTCCTTCATTGGTTTAGAGTCTGGTTTAGGTGCTGATTTAGGTGCTGGTTTATATTTTTCATTTTTAAGAGTGGTAGGTTTAGTAGATGCTGAACGATCACGTATATCATCCCATTCTTCTGGAGTATATTTATAACCACCAGGTTCTTTAGTAATACCTTTATCTTCATCGGTATATGTGTATCCACCTTTAGTAGAGTTATCTACTGCTTTTTTGTCTTTTTTGTTTTTATTGTATGCAGCTAATGCATCAAGTTTGTCTTGTGGTATTATTTGGGGGGCTTTATATGCCATGTAATTTTCTCCTTAACACATTTTGCCTTTGGTTTTGCCACGAACAGCAATGCCATTAGCTTTAGATAATTGAGATGCCTTACCACCAGAAGCGTAACAACCACCTTTAGCCATTTTAGACATGCCACCTGAGTTCATTTTGTGCATTGATGATTCATGACCTTTTACTTCTTTTTTAGCAATCATCTTTGCATCTGATTTTGTTGCACATCCTTTAGCCTTACCGCCTTCTTTATAAGACATGCCACCCATATTCATTTTTTTCATATCAGAATCTTTCATCATTTTTCCATCTGGCATTTTGTGCATTTTTGACATACCGCCTTTTTTCATGTAGCCCATTTTATTTCTAACTTCCGTTGGTAATTTTGATAATCCAGGATTCTTACTTGTTTCTACAGGTTTAAGTTTTCCGCCTTTTTTCATCATAGGCATACCTTGTGCACCTGCTGACATAGCTGCCATAGGATTAACTGCTGGCATCACAGGAGCTGCTGGTCTTGGCATTACGGGGGTTTCTGGTCTAAAAGCTAGTGCTGGTCGTCTCATTGCACGGCCTCTCATCATAGCCATTGCTGGATTTACTGATTTCTTTTTCATATTAACTCCACCTTGTTTAAATGATCTACCTTTATCGGCTTCCGAAAAATCCTTACCTACAGATTGTGGGATACCTACTTTTTTAGCAAAGGCTTTGTTATGAGCCACCGCTTCCATTAAATTATGCTGTTTTTTACTTTTACTTGGCATTTTATTTTCTTCTGTGTATTTCAAATGCATCTAAAACTTTTTCTTTTTGTGTTTCTTTTTCTACTTCTTCCATATTAATTTGGTTTTGAACTATACGTTCTTGAATACTTGTTTCAATTTGTTTGTTAAGTATTGCTTTATTTTTTTCAATCTTTTCAGCATCGTATTTCCTTTTTCTAAATATTCTATCTATAAATGCTTTCATATAAACCCCTACTTAAACCAATGTGTAACTAACCAACTTACAACGGCTGAAGCTAGTCCTGCAATAAATATAAATACTTTCCAACCACCTTTGATTTCGTTAAGAGCAGACTCAATAGCATCAAGCCTTCTTTTTAACTCGTTCATATCTTCCATAAGGGTATCCACATCTGTTTGAATGTGTTTTATTTCAATGCCGTGTTCGGCAAGCTCTCGTTCTGTACTCATTAGCATTTCCACCTTTTTAGTGATGCGGCTTTCCTAGTCGGCCTGCCTTTTTCATCTTTCATAGGACCAGGCATACCCGACATCCTAGCACAAAACGATCTCTTACGAGCGCCACCTTGTGGTTGAGGAGCCTTAAGGTTTGACCCAGTAGCTGCGTTATACTTTGCACGACCTTTAGCCGTGAGTCCTGCACCTTTCGATACAGGAAGTTTCTCACCACGTCCGATTGCTAAAGATACGCCTTTTTTCTTACTAGCCATAGAAAATAGTTACAGTACCTATATTAGTTACATCCGCATAAACGTTGGTGCTAAATAAAACACCTTCGCCTGGAAATAGTAAATAGGTAGGTTGAGTTACAGATCCTACGGAATTAAGTGTCATAATAGTTGTGCCGCTTGCTCCACCATCTTTAAATATCACACTACCTGCTGTGGCTGCTGGAACTATATATACAGCTTTTACTCTGCAACGCAGAATATTATTAGTTCCTGTTGCTTCTTTAAACTGTCCATCAGCGGATAATACCGCACTGACTGAGACATCTGTTTGCATACCCATAATTAATCTCCTTTGTTGCCTTTTATTTTGACTACATTTTGAGGGCTTGATGTAATTTTATCTAGCCAAAAATGGCAATCTTGGATAGCCCCGCCTAGTGCATTTAGATTTGCTTCCGTTTGAATACGCTGGGCGTTCAAAGACTTAAGTCTTTCTTGTATATCGTGCTCAGTCATATTAAGATTGAGTTGTATAAAGTGGAAGGTAACGAACTAATCCATTAACTAAAATTCGTAATGAACCACCATCGCCTGAAGGCAAAGCTGCGGCTGTTTTAGCTAATCCTGTTCCTACGTTTTTACCTAATCTACCAACATCAAATAAATTTAAGCAAGGATTAGTTACAGATTCTTCGCCAAAACCAATAAATGCTTTTGGGGCTGAACCTCTTGTTCCTGCAAATTGAGCAAAATCAAAAACTGATCCGTAAGCTGCGCCAATATTAGTGCTAGAACCACAGTCGACCACGCCATAAACAGCGGTGTTTAAACCTGTAATTGTGCTTGTTGGGTTATTAGAAAATGATGTTTGAGCATAACATCCAAACATGTTACCGCCTGATACACCTGCGGTACGTTGATTTACTGAGCCTACTAAAGCTGCTACCGTGCCTGTGTAAGTTGCAGTAGGGCGTACAGTAAAGTCTGTAAGATTAAAAGAAGAGCCTGATGTTAAATTTGAAGCGTTGATAGTATCATCGGAGGTAAAGCCTGCACCAGATACAACTGGACCCGAAAAGGTTGTTGTTGACATAATATTTTCCTTCATACAAAGTTAAGTTTATTAGTCTTGTATGCGTCTGCCAGGACAGTCTAATAAACCAGGGTATTCCTGGATATGTATATATTACTATATTTCTAATCTAAATACTACTATTTCAAATGATTTTAAGCAAATAAAAAGCCCTCCGAAGAGGGCTCTTTACTACTAGGTGTTATTAAGCACCTGGTGATCCGTACATACCTAAAGGATCTGACCAGCCAAATGAATAACGTTCACGAGATTTATAGCGAACATTACCTGTGTCAAAGTCACCATCCATTGAGTTTTGTAGTGGAGTTCTAACAAAGTGTTTCATACCATTAGGAACATCAGTTGTTAAATACCAACCGTTTGTGTCTGTCAAGAAGTGATTAATTGTGTAACCTTCTGGAATAGAACCATTGTTCTTAATTGCATTGATATCATTGTCAGCTGTTGATACACGTAGTTCAGTTTCAAGCAAGCGTGTTGCAACGAATTGCAATGCTGGCGGAACAATTAACTTACGTGGTTTAGCAGCAATCAATAGACCACGCTCATCTGTCCAACCAGCAATTTGAATAACAGCGTTTTCTAGTGCTGTTTCGTTCAAATCAGTTGGAGTTGCTTGAGTGTTACTATTTACACCACCAGAAACAATTGGATGAGATGTGCTAAATAAAGCAACACCGTCACCACCCGGATATGAAGCGCTGAAGCCAGTATTAATAACAGCAGCAGCTTTCACTTGTTTCGTAAATGCCATAGCTCTCGCTAAAGCCTTTGTGTAACGAGCTGATAGAGAATCATATAAGTTATCTTCAATAGCTTCTTCAGTTAAGCTGAAGCCAAGAGCGATAGTTTCATGATTGTATCGAGCCGTCCAAGCTTCTTGAGCATTGTCGTAAGCGATGGCAGTGCCTTCGTTTTTAACAGGTGCTGCTGAAAAGCCTGAAAGTTTTGTTTCTTCTTCAAAAGAACGTTCTGAGGTCTCTGTTTCATAGATCTCTTTATGTTCTTGTCCGTACGTTGCATATTCTAAACCGAATAATGCATTTAACCCTGGTAATAGCTCTTTAAGGAGCTGTGCACGTGAAATAGCCATGTTTTATTCTCCTAGTTAAGCTGTGTAAGCCACGCCTGTAAGGGCAGTCAGCTGTGGGTTGTTGATTTTAACAATAACTTCTGGATACAAAGTTACTCCGTTTGATACAAATGCTGTATCTGGCACAACTGCAACTACTCTCCATGGAAGAGTTGTAACAGCTCCATCACCGTTTCCAGGTTTAACAATAGATGATTGTGCATTACCTGTTACTGTAGAACCTGTACCGTTTTGGATTTCAGCTACGTTTGCACCAACGATTGTTGCATTAGCGCCTGTTACTACTGTTGCTGCACCTGTTGTTGTTACTGATACTTTAAAAGCAGCTGAAGCATCAACCACTACATAAGCAATAGCATTAGTTACGCTAGTACCTGGGTAGTATTGAGCTTGAACTGTTTGACCTGATGAATTGGTATATTGAAAACCAGTTGCAACACCGATAATAGTACCGGAAGTTGTAGCCGCTGATAATTCAACTGTACCGCCCGCTACGATTTTAACCGAACAACCGTTATAGATTGGAGTATTGTATGTTGACGCAATGTCATATTGCAAAGTAGCGCCAGCATAAGGAATACCATCATAACGATTAATCGCTTCAAATCCATAGGGAGCACTGACTGTTGGATAAGCCATATTAAAACTCCTTAAATTAAAAAATTAACCTTTGCCAAAACTGGTCGTAGATTTTTTCTCGTTAAAGAGAGGCATTCTAGGATCGTTTTGACGCATAAGATTATTATCTACAGCATCAGTTTGTGATTGTGTTTGCTGATCATAATGTGCTTTTCTTTGCTCAACAAATTCTTTAGGTGTTTTGCAAAGTAATAATCCGCCAATCTCTATGTTGTCTTTAAAACGACTAGAGGGATCGACTAACAGTTGAAATTTAGGTTGCTCTTCTGCTCTAACAGGTTCCCAGCCTTCTCTAAGCTTAGCGCTAAGATTGCGTGGGTCTGGTGAGTCAAGCGTTGAAACTCTAATCCATCTATAAGCAAAACCAGGCTCTTTATCAGGTTCTGGTAATAACTCAGGAGCTTGCCACTGTTTAGGGCGCTCATCTTGTTTTCTATCTTCTACTTCACGGGGAATTCTATTTTCAGCCATTTTGGGACTCCAATTTAGTTAATTCCATAGCATATTGCTCTGGAGAAAGTTTAAACTTCTTAGCCAAAGCTAATTGTGTCTGCGTTAGTCTAATCTTTTTTGGGGATGTAGAACGTGTAGCAGGCGCTACGACCGTTGAGGGTTTTTTTACAGAATCTTTGGTTTCTGCTGAGTTGCCAGAAAATTTTTCTGGAAATCTTTTCTTCATCTCGGTATCTATAGAACTCCAGTAATGATCAGATCCCGTAGGAACCCCATCACGTTCTAGTCTTCTATGAATGCCCATAGCGAGGAAACTCATGTCGTCATCAACACCATACCAGCTGTTTTTGTCCAGCCATGCTTGGGTTTTTGGATCCAAACGTTGTGGTTGTGACTGTTCTGGTATTTTTAACTCATTTTGTGCTGTTTGTAAAGCATTTTCATCATATTGAGGGCGATAACTCTCAATTTGTTGAATTTTGAACTGTGCTTGAGTTAATTTCTCTTGTGCTTCCATTAATCTATCAGAATCACCAGAGTCATAAGCCTCTTTAAACGCAAGCCTTGCAAGATCTAGTTGACGATCTGCACCTTCTTTAGCATTAGAAACATAAACTTTTTCACCTTCTGTAAGACGGCTTTGTAATGTTTTTGTTTTTTCAACTAATGATTGTGCAACACGCACTGCTTCTTGCTGTTCACGTACTGCTTGTTCTTTTGCTCTACGCTCGTCATTAATGAGCTTTTTCATTTGTAATAAACGTTGTTTAGCTTCTTTAGAGTATTGCTCTAAATCGTCATCTTCAATGTCCTGTACAATAGACTCAGGTAAAGGTGTAGAGTTCTTTTGGTCTTCTTCTGGGCGATCATCAATCACTTCGATTTCAACTAAAGGTTCTACTTCCACTTCTACTTGAGGTGTTTCTTTTTCCAATTCATCTGGAAATTTAAATTGTTCTTTTTCGTATTCAGCCATTTTAATTCTCCTTAAGCACGACTAATGCCACGAGGATCCTGAACGGTTCCTTCGACACTATCATCGTTAATTATTCGGAATTCTCGTCCATGAATCTTCAAGCGTGTGCCTGAATTAGGGCGGGCTAAAATAAAATCACCTTCTTTACACCAAGGACCTGTTGGAAAACGTTTAGCATCTTTGTAGCAATCAGGGCCAAGTTTTACTACAAAAAATACTGTAGATAATACTTCTTCTAATCGCATGGTTTCGGAAGATTTTGCTAATCCATTATCAAACTTGTCATCAGCTTCTGGTATCGCACATAAAATACGATAGCCTGATACTTCTGGGAGTTGCTTTGCTTTGTCTTCTGCTGTTTGAGGCAGAGTCGTTGTTGCATTTACATCATCGGGATTTGAGCCGATTAGTATTTCACTCATCTGAGTTCTCCATATTTTTTTGAAGGTCTTGAATATATCTTCGTGTAGAAAGTAGACCCGATATTTTTCCACATATACTTTGGTATTCAGCGTAGTCTTTGGCTACACCAGTACCTAAATGTTCTTCTAAATTTTTTACTTGTGCATCTATTTCTCTTACTACAACTTCGATTTCATTCATTTAGTTTCCTTGTTTGAAGGTTGTTTATTTTGTGTTTGTTGCTTATCTTGCATAGCCATTTGGGCTTTAGATCTACCAATATCAGAACCTAATCTAAATCCTTCCATTTTTTCTTTGGAAGCAATATTGGCTTTTTCTGCTTGAGCTTTAGCGGTCACTTGCATACCAGCAATTTCTTTTTGTGCTGATATTCTTGATTTTTCAAGTTCAAGTTGATCTGCTTTAGCTGCGGCATCAATTTGCATTTTCTTCATCTTAATATCAATCTCTTGTGCCTTAAGTTGAAGCTCTTTCATTTGCATTTGAATTACAGGATCTTGTGCAGCTTGTTGTGCTTGTTGAGCAGCTACTGCAGTTTGATTTTGATTGAGCAATTGTTGTGCAGCAGGTACTGCCATACGGGTAATTTGTATTTCTTGCTCAGGCGATAGCTTAGTTTGCTCATCATCACTATCAAGATCGTTATATGGAATGTTAATACCCATTTGTTGTTCCATTTGACGCTTATATTCCATGCCTACGTGCTCAGTAATATGAGATTGTAGTGCTTGAGCAATTAAAGGTGCTTGTGGATTCTGACCAATCACTGCTTTTACCTTAGGATCATTCAATAAAGCCAAATGAATGGCAATATGTGACTGATGATCTTGATACATAAAGGCTTTTAAAGGTTTATTCTTCATGGCATTCATGTTTTCAGTAATAGGATCTAATGGTTTCTCATCTTCTGGTAAAGGTACTAGTTTTTCTGCATTTTTAATGCCTAAAACCTCTAACATTTGACGATGTAAGAATGGAAGGTTGTAAAGTTGTGGTGCTGTTTGCGATAACTGCAAAACGGCTTGGTATTGAACCACTTTTTGACTCATAGTTGCTGCATTTGGGTCACTTACGGGGATAATATTGACCATTGAATAGTCTTTTTTGCGTGCTTTTTTGTTACCTGTAGATGGTTCATATGAATAATCTTCAGGGGCATAGTCCGCAATAATGCTTTTGAGTAATTTAAACTCATTCTTCATTGCAAAATGCACACGAGCTTGAATAGCACTCATTACCTTGAGCGTTCTTTCTAGAATAGCTAACGTTGTGCCTACTGGAGAGTTAGCACTCATGTCAGATACCTTCAAATCACCCGCTGCTGCAAATCTTCTGCCTTCTTCAATGATCTGATTAAGTAATTGAATGAGTGTTTGTGAGGGTTCTTTATAAGGCAATGGCATGATATTGTCTTTCATGGTGCCAGAAGGAACATCTACGTCCCTAAATTCGCCTGGAGCAATCGGTGTATCATCACCTTTAACTCTTAAACCTCTTGTTTTAAATCCACCAGGTAGGTTTGCTAGTGATCCAGCGTCTACTAATTGTCTAAGTATGGATGTTCCAGATTTAGCAAAACCTCCTATTAAGTGGATCAAACCAAAAGCGTAAAAACCAAATCCTGGAATGTATGGGTAGTGAACAAAATGCTGACGTTTTTTATAAGTCTCATCATCCGGTTCCCAGTTACGTCTAATTGCAAGAATCTGCATACTTCCTCTTTCAAGTGTTACGATATAAGGAAGTTTAAGACCAGTAGGTTTTTTCTTTTCATCTTGATGTTCAAAGCCTGGAAGATCTAAATCAACTTGCATTTCTAATAATTTATAACGAGAATCCGTTGAAGCTCTAAAGCCTAATTTTTCTGCAATCTTTTTCTCAACTTCATCTAATGTGTTTTGGGGGGCGCCTAATTCAGTATCAAGATAAAAACCATCCAGTTGTAATCTTAATAATTCATTTTCTGTTTTACGCATGACGTGTGTTACACGTTCTGCAGTTTCAAGATTTGATGCGCCATAAGGCACTACTAAATCTTCTGAGGGTACATAGATAGATACTTGACGATCAAGACCCGGATCTATATAGACCTTTTTAAATCCATTACCAGAAAGTGCTGTGCCCCATAACATACGTTCATGTTCAGAGCGATATTCAGTCATCACTTCTGTCAGCTCATAGTTCATGTCATCAACGACACGCTCCATAGCATCTTTTTTCTCTTGTGTTTCTTTTCCAATAATCTCACCTTTAACAGGCCCTGATGCTGGGAAAGTATCCATGATTGTTTCTGATTGAAACTTAGTTACAGCTTCTGCAAGGATCGGATGATACACACCACACGCACCATCCCATGGTTCTGATCTTTCTTCAATTTTTAGACCTAGAAGTTCTAACCCATCGACATAAGTTTGAATCCAGTCTTTTCTTGCAGCAATATCAGAATCAAAGTCACCTACTAAATCCCCTGCTAAAGTTGCTAAATCTCCAGAACTTAATTCTTCAGCTAAGTTTTTACTAAACTCATCTGTGTCTTCTGTGTTATCAATATTAATTTCTAATCCATCTATATTAATTTTTACAGATTCAGGATCTTCAATTTCAATTTCTACTGGAGGGCCTTGCTCAATTGCTGCTAGACCTTGTGGTAGTTCATACAGTGCTTTGTCGATTGCCATATATTTTCCTTAATAATATGCAGTTTTGCGTCTAAATTCTCTTGGTTCATCAGGTTCATCTGAGGGGAGTGTTATAAATCCACCTTTTCGAAAACGAATAAGAGCTTGTGTTGAAGAGTCCACTAAGTCATCGTGGTCTGAATTTGGGAATGCTGCCATCTCTTCTATGACTTCTTCGGCCCAACGTTTTCTTGGAGCCCATACCTTGCCAGATGCAAATAAATCTGTTACAGAATTTAATCTACTTATTTTATCGTTTCCACGGGTCGGTGTAAACTCCTGAACGGGTATTCCCATCCTTCTTAATTCAAAGATGAGTGGGGCTCCAGAGGCTTTTGCTTCCACAATAAATGAATCAGGTTGCCATTCCTTATACATTTCCATAGCTCTTAGTTTAAGTTCTGGAAATTCCATACGTTCTTTTAACGCATCTAATAAAATAATATGGGGGTCTAATTCATTTTCATCTTTGTAAAATACACCCCAAGTTGTACATGCAGAATAGTCGGCACGTTCTGATTTGGTAAAAGCAGTATCCCAAGATTGAATAATAAACTGACATAAAGGGGGAACTTCTTTTTCCCATTCCATCCACCATTCACGCTTAACTAAAGCGCCTTCTTCAGAAGTGGGATTTTGTTGGTATTGAGCTGACCATTTACTTAAAGGTAGTTCAATTCTTAATTTATTTAATTCATCTAAAGACCAGAATTCAGGCCATAAAGATTTTTCATTTGGAAGGATCGCTGGAAGTTCAATGATTTCCCATTCATCTCCATCACGATCAGTCATGGATTTAAGAATCTTGCCTGTTAAATCTCGTTTAGCCCAACGAGTCATAACAACAATAATGGCACCACCTGGTTGTAAACGTTGACGAGGGCCTGAGGTATACCATTCGTATACTTTATCAAATACGGATGGATCTCCTGCGGCTAAGGCTGCTTCTTGCTCCGAGTGAGGATCGTCAATAATGAGAAGATCAGCACCTTTACCTGTAACAGTACCACCCACACCAATAGCAAAGTACTCGCCATTAGCGTTAGTACTCCAACGACCAGCAGCTTTAGAGTCAGACCTAAGGGCGACATTGGGGAATATTTTTGCATAGACATCAGAGTCTACCAGATTTCTGACCTTTCGTCCAAACCCAACGGCAAGTTCAGCTGTATTTGAGCACTGAATAACCTTTTTATTAGGAAACTTACCTAAAAACCATGCGGGAAGTAAAAAGGAAGCAAATTCAGACTTAGTATGGCGAGGAGGCATATTAATAATAAGTCTTTTAATTTTTCCATCTGCGATATCCTCAAATTTTTTAGCCATTAAAGCATGATGTCTACCATTAATAAATCCAGGCCACATGGTATAAACAAATTTTAAAAAGTCTACCTGTCCTTCTTCACGCAATAAAGCGTTATCATATTCACGTACCTGTTCTAAAACCATCGCCTGTTCTTCAGGAGATAGCATATTCATAAGCTCTATGACTTGATCACTCAAGGTTACGCACCCTTAACCCTACAGGTCTTATAGATCTAGCCCTGCCTTTAATGCCTTTACAAACACCAATGTCAATTAAGATAGCCATTTTACGAGAAACATTTCCCCTACCTTTTTCTCCAGTAAGACGCATGATATCGTCAATAGTCGGCCCAAAACCGTAGTTACGCCAGAACTCATCTACAATGAGAAAGATTTCTTTCTGTGCTGGGGTCATTTCTTAAAGTCATCCTCATTCAAAATAGGTCTATCTTTCTTGGCATCAGATAACATTATTTCTAATAACTCTATAATTTCTTCTGGGCTGTTACCTACAATGGCGTCTGTATCACCAAATGCTAAAGGCTTTCCGTTTTTCTTATAAAAGACTTCATTTAATGCGTAATAGTATTCAGGCTCATTTTTAGAACCTCGTTTAATAATTCTATAGTTCCACATTATTTTGTCTCCTTAAATCCATTGTTGTTAGTCTGTTCTACATACTTTTCAAGATGACTATTCTGTAGCATCTTTTCAAGCTCTAATACTTTAGAACAATCCTCTGTCCAAATAATCTCCCCAGTCGACTTGTCTAGTTCGTATATTTTCATGCAAACCTTTCAGTAGCTGCCCATAATGTATAGGCTAAGGCCGCCCATAGAAAAACTAGCAAAGCCATAATGAAATCTTCTTTCGCCCCCTTAAAACCCTTTAGGTCAGTACAAATTATGTATATGCCGTATATAGAAGTCATCATATAGACTAAGAACCAAAGACTCCATACGATATGCGTATAAAGACTAGATACATCTATACGGTTCATGGATTCACCTCATAGAACCTAGTTACATCAAAGTCACTAAAGTCTCCACCTTCCCACTGTAGATGAATCATCTTACCTTGAGATATCCAACACGCTTGCATGACTTCTTTATCTATACGTTGAGCTACTGCTTTAAAGCCTTCACCTTTGTCGCACTTGTCTTT
>Ga0181357_1000913_pt1 | contig 11581 bp, 10 predicted proteins | sample Fa13VDMM110DN_FD_130094 | JGI IMG/M metagenome (GOLD analysis project Ga0181357, IMG submission 130094) | Freshwater viral communities from Lake Michigan, USA - Fa13.VD.MM110.D.N | ecosystem: Environmental > Aquatic > Freshwater > Lake | place: USA: Michigan | collected 2013-09-24 | reverse complement strand
TATATATTATTTAATTCACTTTCCATTTCGCTGAATACGTCTTTTAATTTATTTATATATATATTAATATAAAAGTCGTATTCAATTAAAAATCCCATATTTTACACTCATTACTATTTTTTACTATATTTTTAGTTTTTCATATTTTGTTTTAGTTAAGTTTTATGAAAAACTCAAATAATAGTAAATAAGTTTTTTATAAAACTTAACAAAAACAATATCTTTACTAAATATAACAATATCTTTACTAAATATAAATATATAAAAACTTAAAAATATGGCTTTGAACTTCGGTCATATAGGTATCCCAATAGCAATTATACAAGATAATAATACAAAAAATAATAATAGTATAGTATCATTACATACCAATGAAGAAAAAGCAGATAACGCACACGATATAGGAGCAACTTTCGATACATTACATTTAACTAGTGGCAAATTTCAAGTTATACCTAATAGAAAAAGCGAACGTAGCACAATATTAACAATTGGGAGTTCTGGCAGTGGTAAAAGCACATTTATTTATAATTGGTTGAAAGAATATAAGAAAATCTTTAAAAAGAATGATATATTTTTAATTTCATCATTAGATAAAGATGATTCTATTGATAGAATTAAAGCAAAACGTATCATACTAGATGACGAATTTATAGCAGAAAAACAAGACATTAATAATTATAAAGATTGTGTAGTGATTTTTGATGATGTAGAAGCATTAAGCAAAATAATGAAATATAAAGTTTATGAGTTAATGAACTTATTATTAACAACTGGTAGGCATTCTAATACTAGCGTTTTAATAGCAGTTCATAACCCAACAAACGGGCACGAAAGCAAAATTATGTTAATTGAATGTTCTATGATTGTTATATTTCCTAATGATATGTCAAAGCGATTAAAATATATGTTAGAAAATTATGCAGGATTAGATAATAAACAAATTACTAGTTTAAAAAAACTAAAATCTCGGTGGGTAGCGATATACAAAAGATACCCTAAGACAATTATTGCTGAAACTGATATTATACCAATTGATAATTTATAACATAATTCTAGTTAATTTTTCAATAGGTATAAATACATAATCTTTTACTTTATCATTATAATCACTTCTAATATTTCTCACATATTTTTTAGTTTCAAAACTATCAAATAATAGTTTATCATATTTGATATAGTATAATCCATCTTGAAAATCGAATAAGAATATAATTTTATTTGTTATTAATTTATCTAATGGGATTAGGGTTGTTGGATATTTATTGTATGTGTTGTTTCTGGTTTTCAATTCATATAAATATTCTGTTCCTTTGAAATCGTATTTACAATATATATTGTTAGATTTAACAATATCATCATTAAAAAATTTTGTAATGATTTCTAAAATCCTATTTTCGTTTGAAGTTCCAACAATATAATCATTTTTGAAAGTAGACATAGTATATTTATTATAGTATATATATATAATAGACAAAATAACTTGGGTTGATTAATCGCAGTATATATTTCAAAAATGAAAAGCAATTTATCAATTGATGAAGAAATTGAAACAATTTTAAACAATAATAAAATAAGTGATTTAAAGAAATTCTTAAATAAACGAAGTTGTTTAAATGAGAGCAATGTTTATTTAACATATCTATTTCATATTATTCAAAGCTTTGGAATTTTGTGTGTGAGTGTTTCAAATTCTTATGAACTAAAATATTTGAGTTGGATAGGTATTGGATTGAATTCTATCGCATCAGTTATTCATATAATTACGCAGGACAATACTAAGATTAATAAAACATTATTCACTAATATACAAAAGATAAAAGACAATAATTATTTAGATGAATCAATTATAGATATTGATAGCAGAGATGATAAGCCTGAAACACCAAAAATAAAATTGCATTCAACAATACCAACATTAAAAAGTGCATCCCCGAAAATGATTACTAAATTTATACATAATAATAATGAAAATGAAAATTTTGAAAATGATGAAAATACATAAATATAGTAATGAGTGTAAAATATGGGTTTTTACTTTGAATACGATTTTTATTTTTTTTATTATATATATTTAATAAAAGACGTATTCAGTGAAATGGAAAGAGACAACACATTTAAAAATAATAAAATACATAAATATAGTAATGAGTGTAAAATATGGGTTTTTACTTTGAATACGATTTTTATTTTTTTTATTATATATATTTAATAAAAGACGTATTCAATACGTTTTTTTGATTTCTCGCTCAAATAAAAAAAGTAATATAATTACTTTAATATTTTTTTATAATTTTTCTATTTTTCTAATTTATGCACTTATTATTGTAATTCTAATAATTCTTCTTCTAAATCCCTTTTGGTATTCACTAATTCATTCATTTCATCATCATAGGTTTTACTCTTCTTATTTTTATTCAGTAAATCAATATCTAAGTTTATTGAATCTATATATACGTTAATACTTTCTATTTCAATTTGTTTTTTAGATTTAGTTATTGTAATCTTTTTTAATACTGGTTCTACTGGTTCTACTGTTTCTAAGTCTCTTATACCTAACATAGTTTTGAAATGTGTTCTAATGTCTGTTTGTATAAATATTTTATCTTTTTCACATCTTTTTATATACTCTGGTATTAGAGGCATAAATTCTATATTGTATGTATATTTGAATGTTTGTTTCTTACTTTCATCTCTTGGATTATATTTTTTGGATTTTGATAATACATATCCAAATGTTTTTATAGTATCATTTATAACTTTCAATAGGTTAGTATATTTCAATTCTCTCGAATTGTTAAATAAGGTCTTAAATTTTTTGTCTTTAACTAATTCTATTAAATTGGTCTGTATTGTTTCAAAATCAGTATTGAAATTTTCTATTTTTGTAATAACATTCTTTTTACAAACAAACCCAATCATAGCCATAATATTCGTCATCTGCTTGCATCGTTCTAATTCGAATGAGTATAATGTCATAAATTTCTTGTCTTTAACATTATCGCGTTTTGATAATATACTATCTATATTATTGAATCTATTGAATTTTGAAGGTATATTTAAATTGAATTCATATGAACCTTCATTTATAGCTTTATTAACATCTTCTAATGTGTCTAATTTCCATATATACGATATCATATATTTTTTCATCATAAATTCCATTTCTTCGGTCATATCCATATTGCGTTTCTTCATATTATTTAAGTAATCGTATTCAGGTTTTGTTAATAATATCGCATCTGTCATAGTTCGTTTTAATATACCTTTAATATCGCATAAATCACTTTTTTTTAGTGTTGGTTCATCATCTAAAAATTTGTGTGTATGACCTTTATTACTAATCAAATCAATCAACGAACATATGAAATAGTTAGTGCTATTAATTTTCTCCGTGTCATTATGTATTAGAATAGTAGTTAATTCATTTTTCTCTATATTTCTATACTTGGATAATGCTATCTCATCATATCTATATAGGATTTCATTGACTTTATAGGGCATATTCTCAGGCATAAGGCATAATATTTCATTATTTTCATAATACCGAATACGCGATAGCATTTGACTAAAAGCCCTATATGACGTTGATTGCGTTGAAAGTATAGCATAGCATTTATAAAATGTATTTTCAATATTGAAATCAACTCCACTCTCAACAACAGGACTGTATATTAACACATCACACAAAGCCCAATTTTTATTTACATCTTTTAATATAGTTTTGTTTTTCTGGTTGCTATTATGAATAACAACCTTTAAATCGCTAAATTCTTCTTTAAACAGATTTTGATAAATTAGAGTTTCATTTAATGACATTGATACAATGCATATTTTACGTTTGTTTTTTATATCATCACGCATAGCATTAGTAAATGTATCTCTATCATATTGAAATATGAAGTGTTTAGGTTGTGTTTTAAATGTATTAGTAATAAAATTATAACTAGGACATACAGAACTAATAAAATCGTATGCTCGGTCTCCCATATCCCCATCTAGACATAGAACTTTTGAAGCAGATTTTACAATATCTTTTAAACAATTATAAATTATATGTTGATTGATTTGTGAAAACGATAGATGGTTTAATAATCCTTCAATTTCATCTAATACTACTAAATCGTATTTCATATTTTTTAGTTTAAATTGCTGACTAAATATATCTATATCAGTATCATTACTATTAAATAATTTTTTTAAACTATCTAGTTGAATAATTAATCTACTTGAATTTAAATTAGGTATTTCATCTAAATATGAACTGAAATTATATTTTTCGTGTAAGTCATTTATTAGTGAATATGCTAATGATTGTCTATATGTAATAAATAGTATTCTTTTGAATTTAAAATTATCGATAATTTTTTTGAAAGCAAAAGTTTTTCCGGTTCCGTAGGGCGATTTAATAGCCAGAGCCTTATATCCACTCTCGTATCCACATCCACATCCAAAACCAAATCCACAATTACATTTATATGATGTAATCCAATTATTGAATAAATCATCATTAGAACCATCATTAGGATATATATAATTTCTTTCAATTTTTGTAATTTGATTACTCCATTTTGAAACATATAAATATTGTAATGTTGTTTTGAACTTAGAAGGGTTCAATTTACTACAATATATTAATATCCCATTTTCATCAAAATTTGAGTTATATTTATGATTACCGAAAAATACTTTTCTATTATCAATTTCTAACACATCCTTATATTTCAATACTAGCCTACTATATTTATCAAATAATTTAAATGCTTTTTCAGTATTATTGCAGTGTCTAATCATATAAGCACACTTTAACCAATTTTCAGCAGTATCTAATAATTTAGATTCATAAAATATTGTAATTATACTATCAATGGTTTCAATGTTAAACTTCGTTATTTCTAATGATGGATTAATAATAATTTCTTCTATATTGTTTTTACTTGGTTTTTTATTATATTGGGTTTTTGATTTATTATTTTTACTTAAACTAATTAACATTTTACACCAATCAATAGCATATTGAGGCATATCATTTAATTTATCGTGTTTAATTAGTTTATAATTATATTCTTCATTTGTATCAGTATGAAAATATTGGGGGCAGTAATATAATAGATTTGTATTGATATCAGCAATACCACACAATTTAGAACGTTCTAATACATTTTCTTTATTAAAATAGAAATGATATCCTTTTCTGGTTTTCACATAGAAATTACAATCAACTAATAATTTGTCTAAAATAATACATTCTTTAGGGTCATCTATATCAATACTTGAAATATTAGTAGAAACTACACCCAAACCATTAAATTTTACACTACCTATATTTTTCTTGTATACCATTGCTGATGTTTTTGATACTTTTAAATTAATCCAGTCATTAGGTAGAGAACTGACTGACTTTTTAATAATATCATTTTCATCGGTAAAAGCATCCATATGCAGGGGGAATGTTATAAACTGTTTAAAATATTTTAGAGTATCCATTTTTAGTTGGTATTATATATATAAATATTATATTTTTATAAAACTAGTATGTGTTTATATCTTGTATTTTACAAATATATTTATTCTTTGTATAATCCCAAATATAAAATAAAAATTCAATTTTTTATTTTTATTTTTAAAAAATAAAAAAACGGAAAAAATTATTTATAAAAAAAAAATGTCATTCAGTTGAATAAATTAGGATTTTTTAAATATTTTGTTTATTTTGTTTATTTAATTGCTTTTTCATTGCATATAATTCACGTCTTTTTAGTTTTTTCAATTCATATATCTCTTTTTCATCTTCTGTCATAGGGGGTTTTACAGCTATAATACCTTCATTAATCAATCTTTGTTTTTTTGCTTGGTAATATTCTCTATGATGGTTGCTTATATCTGCTTTATGTAATTCATAATAATCATTATAGTATGTTTTTTGATATATGAATATTTTTTCTTTATTTTTGTTTTTATATTTATCGATTGACGATTTTATGCTTTCTTTGTTCTCTGCTCTATATTGCTTCATATATAGCTTATAATTGTTATATAATTCTTGTGAATTATTTATGCCTGTTGGTGGTTGTTGTAATATTGAATTTTGATTATCCATTTTTATGTATTTTTATATCTGTATATATATTAATATAAAATAATAGCTTTAAATTGTTTAATTAGTTTCTCTTTGTAATATACAAAGATATTTCTTTTTTAGAAAATACTAAAATGCCTCTTGATATATATGATGAAGATGATATAGAAATTATAAAAATTGTAAAAATATATTTTGGTTAGTATATGTATGTGTATGTATGTGTATGTGTGTTGTCTCTTTCCATTTCGCTGAATACGAGTTTTAATTAATATATATATATAAAAATATAAAAGTCGTATTCAATTCAAAATATCAAAATTGCCACTCATTACTATATTTGAGAATTAAAAAGAACCTATTATATGATGTAAAAATGTATTTGGTGTTTTTGTAAATATTAAGAAATAGTATCTACCAGACCATTTTTTAACATTACATACTACTACATTAGATAAGTAAAAACCTAATGCTTTGATTTCATCGAGCCTTTTAGGTGTTAGACTATTCCAACAATTAAAATTAGCTAGAAAACAAACACCTTTATTTACTCTTTTAAGAAAATAATTTAATAAATAGTAAAAGGCATTAACACGTTTTCCATCATTATATTCTAACCTAAAAGGCGGATTAGATATAACCCAATCTATATTTTCATTGTATGATGTGTAGCATTTGCCCTTTTCGATTTCACACCATTCATTTTTTGTATATGATGGTAGAGAATCAAAAAATGCACCTTCACCCCTAAAAGGTTCTAATACAATATCATTAATAATTAATGGCACATATGATATTAGTTTAGGGCATAATTCCTTAGGTGTTTGATGAAACATATATATTTTTCTTTTTTCAATAACTGAAACATCTAAATTTGACATTTTAAAATATATATTATATTATATACATATATATATATATATTAATCAAACCTAATAATTTCAGGAGTATCTAAAATCTTTACACTATGTTGTATAAGCTTTTTATTTTTCTTTGGTGTTTTTGGTTTATTTATAATAGGCTTTGTTGTAGATATGGTTTTTTCAACATCTTTACTATTAGAAGTATCATTAGTAGTCTTAGAATTATCTAATCTATATTCTAATGAAGTCTCAACAGAATGCCCCATCGCATTAGCTGTCTCGATTCTGTCTTTATCGGTCTTACCAAATTTGAATGTTATATAACTGTGTCTTAACATACTACTAGAAACTTGTTTCTTGAAAATTTTATTCAATATTTTAGTAATCGCATTTTGTTGAATAATATGTGTTCCATCATATTTAACTAACAATTTTACATTGTATTTTGAATCCTTTTTCAATCCTTGTAATAATGGATGAAATTTTATATAACTATTTATGCATTCTTGTAATTCTGTTGGTGTATCTAGTATTTGTTGATTATACTTATTACTAGTTTTATAGACATTAAATATAAATTGCTTTTTAACATTATCATAATAATTTAATTTCTTATCTAATTCATCATTATAATTATTTGTAATATTCATTAATAAATAATCTTGGTTTCTCCTTGGTTCAGTCTTTACAAAAAGAGATAATATAATATAATCTAATAAAACATTATATTGTTTTTCTGTAATCGTTTTGAGTTTATTGAATACTTTAATTTTGTCATAGTATGTAGTCCATATTTTCATTACATCATCCCATCCAATCCAATTAGTAGATTGGGTAATTGACATTGTATTACTAGGTTTTTCTTTAATTTTATCTAGTAGGGTTTTCAAAATGAGATAATATTTATTACATAATATAAGCATTTTTTTAGAATCGTTTTTATAACAATTCAAAACCGATACAATCATACTAAGATATGATTTTTGAGTATTGATAGAATAATCTTTAATTTTTTCTTCTATCATATCAGGTTTATTAAGAAATTTAAAATCTGCAATAACTTTGTCATCATTTAATTGTTTCAAATTTTTAAGATACATTTTTATAGTTGATTCGCTTAATCCTTTATCGGTTAACCGTTTAATCATATCTTCTTGAAATGCCATTTTAGATTTTGTTTTTTGTTTTAGTTAAGTTTTATGAAAAACTTAAATACTTGTAATAATGTTTATTAATTAATACTAATATTTTTATTTTAGAATAAGAACACGTTTTATTTAAGTTTTATGAAAAACTTTTTTTAGTATTTTGTGAATTCGTTTTACGGGGGGCGGTTTTTGGTATTAATGTTTTTTTTGTTTAATATTGGATTTTGTGATTATTGATTAATACTGGTATAAATAACGTTATTTATACTGGTATTAATGAAATAATACAAAAATACTAGGATTAAACAGAAAACATTAATACTAGGATTAATGAAAATGAGATTAATACCAAAAACCGCCCCTTTGAAAACGAATTCTTACAACTAATAAAAATATTATATTATAATAATACAAACTTTATATATAAAAAATGTCATATCATAAAGGGTCATACGGTGGTATGAGTTCTACCGAAATAGATGAGATAGAAGAAACGCCGATTAGTGATTATGCTATAAAACAGTATTTACCAGATGCACGAATTTTAACCTATCCAGAAATTAAACAATATAACACTATTGACGAATTACTACCAACAGATAAATCATATGTAATTATATTATATTTACAGCAGAAAGATAGCGGGCATTGGGCTAGTATATGTAGATTAAACAATGTAATATATTTTTTTTGTTCTTATGGTAGCAATCCCTTAGAACCAATGAAATGGGCTAGTAAAAAAATGAGAATTGAATTAGATGGAGAAATACCATATTTGAATAACTTACTTGATAAAACTGAAATGAAGATATTATATAATAATATTGATTATCAAAATAATCGTAATAGCATTGCTACTTGTGGTCGATTAACTTTGATGTGGTTAAATTTTATGCTAGCCGATAAAGGTGATTTATTCGATTTCTATAAATATATGAATAAACTGAAAAAAAAAATGAAAATGAATTATGATGAAGTGGCGAGTTATTTTTATCAAAGTAAAGAATAATAATATATATATATAATATAATAATAATAACACAAAAATAATTTATTAAAAATGCCTATACCAAAAGATAAAATATTATATAATAAAGTTAAAAAACTAGCTGACGAAACATACAAAAAAAGCAGTGCCTATAAATCAGCATTTATTGTAAAAACATATCTATCAAAGGGAGGAGAATATGTAAATGATAATAAAAAAGAAATACCAAAACTAAAAATATGGTTTGCTGAAAAATGGGTCGATGTAGGCGATAAAAAATATCCTGTTCTTCGTCCTAGTGTAAAAGTAAATTCCAAAACTCCCCTATTGAAAAGTGAAATAGATAGTAAAAATTTGAAAGAACAAATTAAACTAAAACAAATTATAAAAGGCGATAAGAATTTACCAGCATTCAAACCAAAAACAAAAACAAAAAACAAATTATAATAATATGTGTATTATAGTAATGTGTTGTCGCTTTCCATTTCGCTGAATACGAGTTTTAATTTATTTATTATATATTTAAAATAAATGTCGTATTCAATTTAAAATATCAATATTTCCCCTCATTCACTTTTTTTTAATATTTTTGCTTTATCTTCTAATTTAAGAATCAAAGTTTTCATTTTTTGAATAGTATTAAAATTTTGTAATACTTGCTGACTTAATAGAATTTTATTACTATTCATTGCACCCTTATAATTCATTGATGATAATACATCTCTAATTTTGCTTATTGGTGTAATATATATTAAATTTTGTAATTTCATACTAATTTTATCAAAATCATCATCTTCTATTATCCCTTCTTTTTTATTATCTCTAATTTTCAATTCTTCTGGTGTCATATCTCTAAATTTACCACGTATAAATGCTCTCTCACTATCAAAAGTTTTACCTATTTTCTCTAATGCTTTTTTTTTCTTACTCATATCTTGTTCTAATTGAGTTTTTATATAATCACTTTTTACTTTTTTTATCGTTTGTCGTTCATTATCTTTATTTTTTCTTGCTTCTTCTGCTATTCTTGCTTCTTCTGCTATTCTTACTCTTTCTGCTTCTAATCTTGCTTCTTCTAATTCTTCTTCTATTTTTCTTAATCTTGTTTCTTCTAATTTTGCTTCTTCAATTTTTAAATCTAATATACGTTTTCCCTCTATTTTTCGTTGGGATTTTGCATCTTTTTTTTTTAGCTTTTTATCTTTTATAAGTTGTTCTTTCTTTTCTTCTTCTAAGCGTTTTTCATTTGCTTTTGCTTTTGATATATCAGTCTTTTTTAAAATAAGTTTTTTTATTATTATTTTGCGTTTTGGTATAATTGCTGTTTTTGGTTTTTTTATTGCTTTTCGTGCTGGTATCTCTGGTATTTCAAATTTGGATTTTGCTCCTCGCGATTTCATAACAATTTTGTCATTTACAATTTCTAAATGTTCTTTGAGTTTAGTTAGTAAATCTGGTTTTTTCATTTTATATATTTTAGGTATTCTTAAAAGATTATTATAATCACTTGTAATTTGTCGTAATAGAACTAATGGCATAGTATCAAATGCTTTATGTTCTTTGTTGCCTCCACTACCATATTTACCTGCGCCGAATTGAGTTTCAATCCCAAAAACTTTGTAAAATTTATCTCTTAATATGTCTGTTTCTTTTCTTGCTATTTCTGCCTTTTTCCTAAATTTTTCTCTTAGTTCTTCATTTGTTATTCTTCTTGCTCTCTGGTTATAATTTAGAAATTCATCGTATTTTTCTTTACCTTCTTGATATAATTTACTATTTCTTGCTCTGGCATATTTCAAATCATCTATATCTAATTGTAATTTGTTTGAGCGTTCTAAATACTTTTTATTACCATTCCATTTTTTAATTTTATCTTCACTTTGTTTAATGAATTCCCTATCTGCGTCATCTAAAAAATCATCTAATTTTTCTTCTACTGGTTCTATAACTGGTTCTATAACTGGTTCTATAACTGGTTTTACCAACTTAGCTTTTTGTGCTTTTTTTTCCTTTTGTGTTAGTAGAACTGGTATATCAAATTGCGATGTATCTGTTTTATATTTAATAATAATTTCATTAAGTCTAAAAACTAAATATTTTTTAATGATTTCTAATAATTGTATTTTTGTTAAACTATGTATCCTAGGTATTACTAATATATGATTGTATTCACTTGCTATTTTTTGTAATAATCGTAATGGCATTGTATCAAATGTTATATGTTTCTTACTAGCCCCGCTTAATCTATCATACACACCCCGAATATCAGTTATTCCTCTTGTGAATTTTTGTAAGTAGCTAGGCTGTTTCTTAATTAATTCAGTAATATCTTGAAATAAGAAATTCTTAGCCTTTTCAGTATACATATTATTCCCCTGTAAAATGTATCTAATAAACCACTGACAATTATTATCAAAAGCATCATATAAGAACCATTTTTCATTTGAACCAGCATTTTTGAATCCATTTTCTAAGAATTCATTAAATGTTAAATTTTTATTAG
>Ga0181357_1000909_pt1 | contig 11616 bp, 10 predicted proteins | sample Fa13VDMM110DN_FD_130094 | JGI IMG/M metagenome (GOLD analysis project Ga0181357, IMG submission 130094) | Freshwater viral communities from Lake Michigan, USA - Fa13.VD.MM110.D.N | ecosystem: Environmental > Aquatic > Freshwater > Lake | place: USA: Michigan | collected 2013-09-24 | reverse complement strand
GGCTGCTCCAGGCCGATGCTGCCGTAGGCGGAGCTGGCGTAGGTGCCGTCGTTGGCGGCAACGGTCCAGTGGACGACGTAGACGATGCCGTCAATCGTGTGGCGTTCGAGGTTGGCGATGGCCCAGGTGTAGGTGGTCATGGTGGTGTGGTGGTGGTGGGTAGTGGCGTTGACTACGCTGCTTCCAGGGCAGCAACGCGGGCTCGAAGCTGTTGGATTTCAGCAACAAGGTCGGCAATAACTTCAGGGGTGCTTGCTTGCATCGCCTGGTACACAGGCTTTCCGTCAGCATCTACTGCATCTTTTTCGCCTGTAACGCTATTTGCGTAAACTGTTTGAAATTCGTGAGCCAAGAAACCACGGGATTGTTCACCGTTTTCTTTCCACTGGAAGTCAATTGGTTTAAGAGCGTCAATCCGTTCGCCTTGCCCTGTTACAGAACCAACAATAGTTTTTAGGCGATAATCAGAAGTCGTGTTGTAAACAACTGCTGATGTTGCACCTACCCGCGTAACCGAACCGATTGCAGTTCCACTAAGTGCAAATGCAAGAAAAGTAGTACTAGCGGTATTTGCGGTTTCATTTAAAATTGCGCCGTTTTCAGTGTTCCCGGCAAACTGCGACAAAAACTTGCTTGATAGAACAGCAGAAGTATGCCCAACCAAGACCTTCCCATCGCTCAAAATCCTCATCCGCTCCGTAGGACTAGCGTTTGCCGTACCGTCATTAGTGGAAAACACTAGGCGGCCTGGCATTACGTTGGCGCCGGGGTCGCCGCCAACGGCTGCGCTAATTTCTGCTGCAGTTACAAAATTAGTGCCATCAGCACCCCTAAATTGCAAGTAACCTAGTGTATCACCAGAAATAACACTGGTCATGTTGCTGTCTGTACTACCGCGAGATTTGTTAAGATCAATAATTGGAGCTGGAGCAGAACTTGCCCCGGCATAAGTTGTTGAGTTAATGCCAGAATAATCACCACCAGTAGCTACGGAAGCGATCTTTTGACCTGATCTAATATGAACAGTGCTACTAGCCGTGCCAACTAAGAGCCTGCCGGAGCTGTCGATGCGGGCGCGCTCTCCAACACTATCACTCCATACATGAGAAGAGGCAAAACTGTTTAGCGGAACATATGCAGAAGTAGATCTGTTGTAGCTAAGAAACTCATTATAAGTGGAATATGGGGTAACCTCAAGACCGACAGCATTGCTGTTGGAAATGGTTAACTTTCCTTGGGGCGCAGTAGAGCCAATCCCTACGTTGCCTCCAGAGGTTATAACCATCCTCTGCAAGCCAGTCGTGGATGTAGTTGTTGCCGCAGTAACAAAATTTATTTCAGTAGCGTCGTAAATACCACTTGCTCCGCCCCCAAGCCACAATTTGCTTGTAGACGCTTCGCTATCTAAATGCATCATGCCTATATTTTTACTTGCATTTGAATAATTTGCCGCTCCTATTACTGCAAATTTTCTGGTATTTAAAGTTCTGCTAGTAAGATTACCTATGTCCGCTCCTAGTTTTAATGTTAAAACATCATTACCACTTGTTCCTCCTGCATAAGAAACATCTAAAGCAGAGGTAGGCCCAGAAGTCCCCAGACCTAGTCGCCCACTGGAGTCCATAACGGCACTGTTAGCCGGTGCGCTTGGGTTGACGCTAACCGCTGGTGATACACCGGCAGAACCAGCACCCTTGATTTCAAACGTACCATCGGCGCGGAGGCGCATGCGCTCGGTGTTATTCGTGATGAACGAGAAGTCGTGGTTGGATTCCGAACCGATATAAGGTGCCGCAGAAGTATCTCTATCTGCACCAAGCTGAATAATTTTGCCTGTCCCAGTCTTTTCAAGCCGTATCCGTGATGCCAGATTTCCCGAGCCGGCGACATCTAACGCGACCGTAGGAACAGCAACGCCAATACCAACCTGCCCACTCGCGTCAACAAACAACCGCCCCGTGCCACCAGTGCTGATGGCTAGTTGGTCTGTGCCTGGGGAATAGATGCCTGGTTTGTAGGTGGTGCCAGTGCCAACTTGAATGCCGGTGGCGGTGACAGTACCAGCGGGAACAACCAATGCACCTGTCATGGTGTCGCCAGCCTTCAGCACGTTGGAAGATGCCGCTCCAGTCAGCGCTGCGGTGATGGTGCCTGCGGTGAAGTTGCCCGACGGATCACGCGCCACGATCGCGCTTAACGTGTTGATGCTCGCGGCTGTGGTGGCTGAGTTGCTGACCTTGCCTGCCGTGCTGATGGTCGCTAACTTAGTGTCAACGATAGCTGCACTTGCATTCACATCAGCATCAACAATAACCCCAGCAGCAATAGCGGTTGCATTGCCAACGCTGGTAACATCACCGGTTAGGTTGGCGTTGGTGGTAACAGTTGAAGCATTACCGGTTAGGGATGCCGTAATCGTACCAGCACTGAAGTTACCACTAGCATCCCTGGCAACTATTGCCGATGCAGTGTTAGCGTTGGTTGCAGTAGTAGCAGAGTTGCTGACCTTGCCAGCCGTTGCGATGGTGGCAAGCTTGGTGTCAACGATGCCCGCCGATGCGTTGATGTCTGCGTTAACGATCACACCGGCAGCAATCGCAGTCACACCCGTGCTGCTTATCGTTACATCACCTGTGACTGCCGTGCTGGTCGCTACGTTAGCCGCGCTGCCAAGTACGATGTTCCCGCTGGTCAGCGTAGCCAGCTTGCTGTAGGCGATTGCCGCCGCCGCTGCAATGTCTGCATTGACGATCGGGTAGGTGCCGCCGATCGCGTACACCAGGCTGGTCCAGGCGGTGGACCCGGTGCCGACCTTCCATTTCTTCGTATCGGACTCGATGCCGATCTCACCCGCCAGCAGCGTTGGGTTCTGAGCTGTCCAGTTTGCAGCGGTGTCGTACCGCTGCTTCATCAATGCCGATAGGTTGATGCTCATGATGCTCCTGAGGGGCTGATGGTGTAGTCACGCGCAGGCGATGCCGCTGCTGCGCCAGCATCTAATAGGTACAGTCTATCAGGGCTGGCTGCTGCTAGGCCAGCGTCAAATACTAAGTCGCCCGTATTGATCGGAACGGATTCCAAGTCAACGTTAACCGTAAAGCGATCAAACGAAACATCTGTTATTGTTACCTCAGATGAATATTTCCAAGCAGAATCACTTAGCAGTGGCACTGGTGGTGTTACAAAATCACCCCATACCTCAGCCGATAGGAAGAAGATCTCAAACGTACCATTTTGGCCGATATAATGATCTTTGATTAAATCCATATTAGCTTCCGTCAAGTATTCATATGTCAGGCTTAACGTCTGCGCAATACGGCGATTGCCGCGCCTAAATGCAGTTGCCCTACCGCTCAGGCTGGTTACAATTACAGCCGGTAAGCTGCCGGGAACATAAAGCCTAGAATTTGGTGCAATTGATGGAAAGGTTGCCATGGTTAAACGATCACACTTTCTAAGTTTATTTGTATGCTAAACCGATTTACCCCTACTGGCGCAATGGTAAATGACCCAGCATAACGCCATTCGTAATCAACGCTACTGATTGGTCGGGTAGTATAGCCACCCCATACTATAGCTGGCAACGTAAATGGTATGATGCTACCTTCCTGCCCATCGTAGTGATCGTATATCGAATATAATTCAGATTCTGTTATTGCATTAAATGACATTGATAACTTTTGCTGTACGCGTTTTGTACCTTGCAGAAATCTTACATTAGCTCCGCTAGGGGCAGCGTACTCTAACTGCGGTGCATTACCTAGGCTTATGGACCTAGTATTTGGCTTTATCGAAGGAAATTCAGCCATCAGATTATGCGGAAAGAATCATTGACCATTGAGTCAATAATCGATGAAACATCACCAGCAGTGACGGGGAAATGCTCAGCCTCTATTGTACTGCGTCCTTCTGCATTGAAAGTAATGCTGCTGATTTGATACCATTCAATTTCAGACCGGTCATCACCGGCTGATGAAATACGCTGCCGATCAACTTTAATAATATCAGTTGGTATAAGCCCTGTAACAATCAATGCAGTTTCAAAACTGATTGTATGTGTTGACTTTCTGCGCTTTGCCAACTCATATCCTGCATATGTAGTAGCGTGGTTTTGGGATGTGCAGAAATCAGTCATATCAAACTGCTCAACCGGTGCATCTAATGCGGTAGTGTCATAAGATACTTGTATGGTGCGCTGAATGCCAATTTCGCTAGGGTTTGCTTCGCGGTAAAGCATCACTGCAATAAAATCTTGGCGGTCTGTTATAGGGTAAAATGACTTATTGAAACTGCCTGGTAGTATTTCATCTTCAGTAAATGTTGCGGCTGGCGTCAATGCTGTTTCATCTAGCTCATTGCCATCTAATGGCAGCAACGGTTCAAAGCGATATTGGCCACCAACTGATAAAAACGAAAGCAAGAAATATGATGCTAATTGAGATAGTAGATCAATGATATTAACAGAATCCTCCAACACGCCATTAAAGAAGAACTGATATTGATTGCAAAATGCAACAATGCTGGCAAAGTTACCAATATAGATTGGTGATGCAATATCTGCCGTATCAGCACCATCAGCACGCTTGTATATTGTAAACAAGTACATCGCCAGGTCAACAAATTGATTGCTGGCACCGCGTGGATAAACACCACCAACTAAACCGCCGCTGTAAAGGTCAACTTTAATGCCTTGCTCGTAGTAGATAAAAAGCTGTTTAGTTGTTGTAGGATATGATCCTTCAGACGGTGGCTCATAAATGTCGCCCTCAACCCGCAGGAATGTAATGTCTGCATATGCCGAGTTATCGGCGCCTGGTGTCAGTGGTAGGTAAAGATTACCGCTAGTAGTAAGTGATGTGCCAGCCGTATAAGTGAAACTATTTGCATTGGGTACTGTCGCAACGGTGTAAGTACCTTCAACGCCGTTGCCACTAGTGATTTCAACGTAAACAGTATTAGTTACAATTAGCCCGTGTGCTGTAGCTGTAACTGTTACGGTTGTTCCAGATTGTGAATATGTACCAGTTAAGAAATTATAAGGGCTTTCAATGTTTTCTTGTTGCACACCGTATAGCGTGCCGGTGCTTGCGGGCAATGCTGGATTGAACTGAGTATTTACTGCTGTAATCGTGAATTGTATTACCAGCCTTGCGCCTGCTGGTATGCCTAGAAATCCAGGGCCTAATGGTGCTTGCGTTCCAAAGTCATCAATTGTTCCTACGGTAAAACCACCGCCAGTTGCTGGATTGTAATTTATTATTGCCACATCTGTGGGGTCCAATCCTAGATAAGCCAAATATGCCGATGTGATATCTGCGCCATTATCTGAATTAAAAGCATACATATCATTAAAGGTAAGTTCAATGACTGTATTGCTTGTACTCCCTATTCCTCTAGTAATAAACCTAGTAGTATAGTAATTGGATGGATTATAGGAATAAGTATAAACGGCTCCAACTTCTGCTTTCTGTAATTGCGATAAATACGAATACGTTTCAACGCCACAGAATAATGTGCCACCACCAATAGGGCAGGTATCAGGTGCTGCTGCAATTTCAGCAGCAGTAGCATAATCATGCTGCAATGTAATTGCCTGATCGTCAATAAATGCTAATGATCGCGGCCCAGCCCATGCGCGATATTTTACGGGAGTGCTAACAATTTCCCCTTGGCTGATTGCATACAAAAAGCTACCAACGAATAATTTAGTGCCAGCTTTCACAAGTGACGGCTGCACCCATACGCCGCCGATGTTACTAACGCGCTTGCCAAATACAATTGGTATTGTTTCACCTGGTGTTGCAAGCTGCTGCTTTTTATCAATATCAGCCGATGGCTTCTTACCAGTCAGCAGTGAATCATCAAGTTTTCTTGCGGCACGGGCAGGCGGTGCCTTAGGTTGCGGCGCGGCTTTGAATGTTTGTGATTGTCCCCTTGAGCTGTATTGTACCCTAGCTTCAAATGCTGCTTTGCGTGCCTGGTATTCTATATACGCAATTTGATACCTTACAAAACTTACTGCTGTTCCACCTTTGCCAAAATAAAAGTCACTTTTTAATGATAGCGCTGTTTGCCGTATTTTTTCTGCAATATAATTACTTTCAGGAGGCTGGTACTCAAAAAGATCGCTATCTGGTGCAGAATAAGTAGGCTTTTTCATTGTCCTATAAACCTCCCGATTAGGTTTGATGCAATCTTACGGCTTGGCACTTGCCCTTTTTGTTTATCAATTGACGGGTTAATTGTCCAGCTTATTGCTATGTCGTCTATTCCGGCAACTTCAATACTGCCGATATATCGACTAATCACCTCAGCACTAGCGGGATCAATTGAATCAAACCCAACATCTTGGATCACAAGCGATGCAATTACAAGCGTATCACCGTTTATCGCCTGTTCGGTTAGATCAACGATATAACCAATAGCAGCGGCATCAACTTGGAAATCATTAACTGACTCAGCAGTTGTAGATCCAAATCCATCTGCATTAAATGCCAGAAATGGGTAAGTCCCATCAATGTCGGTATCAATCACCAGCGTTTGCGGCACTTGATAAAAATTTTGCCATTTCGCTGTAGGTGATCGCTTGCCTGTTATCGGATCGCGCACGTTAGTGCGGTCTGCGTAGTATTCCAAAAAGCACATAATGTCGTAATTCATGAAATACCTGCCGCTCTCCGAGCGCTGCTATCATTGCGGATCATGTTAAACGTTTGCCGTACACCTGATTGTACAGCACGCGCCATGTCTTGTGTTGTAACGTAGTTTGCGCCATCCATTTGCGTTACAGGCCCTGTTTGGATATTGATCGCAGGTGCCCTGCTGCCACCGCCACTGCTGTTGCTAGGTGCGGATAGGTAGCTAGCCGCTGATGATGCAGTTTTAGATTGCGGTGCAAATTTAGATTGCACTGCTGAATTACCACGCATACCGGACAGGTAATTACTAGCAAAATTTGCTGCTTTGCGTGCTGGCACGACATACTCAGGGCCCTTTTCACCGATTATTGCATTAGTTGCTTTTGAAACAAAACCGCCTTTAGCGTAATATGCAACAATTCTAGATGGTTCTGGATTGGCCGCTGCATTCATAGCTGCTTGAGCCATGCTTGCTGCGCTATTGGAAGTATTAATATCATAAAATCCGCCATTGCTATATGTAGCAGATTTGGATGTAGCGGTGCTGGTTGAAGATACTGGTACATTTTGCATTTGATTCTGATAGGCCAATGCTCGTTGCATAGCGCTAGCTGCATTATTTGCATTTACTGCGACGTTGCCCATTGCACCAGATAACGCTTGCGCTTGGCCAACACCAGACGCAAGACCATTGGATAGGCTTACTGCATTTCGCTGCGACATGCCGATATTGTCACTTGTTAGCTTGCTTTCAAGTGTCATCTTCGCTTGTACTGTTTTGGTGTCATACACTGCCCTAGCCGTTTGTTCTTGATATGTTGCGGTTTGTTTTGTTAAATCTAAATTTTGCTGCGCCAACTTAATTGCTTCGCGTTGGCTGGCCAACGCTTCATTCATTTTTGCAATAATTTTGTCTTCATTTTTTGAATCTTTAAGCGCTTGTAATTTGCCTTCTGCATCAATTTCTTGGTATTTGAGTTTTAAGATGCCAATAGCAAGCTCTTGTTTTTGCTGATCCAGCTTAATGGCTTCTAGCGCCATGTTATATTCAATTTGCGCAGCTTGCATCTGCTGCTGGAACATTTTAACGGCAATATCAGCACGCTGCTGCGCTGTAGTTGCTAGGCTCATCTCACGCTCTAGCTGTACGCCTTTGAGGTTATTTAATGCTTGCTCTGCGCCGTAACGTGCCTGCGTGATGGTATTACCGCGCTCCAATGCAGCAACCTGACTTTCAATTGCCATCCTGCCGGCTGTTGCTTGATCTTTTGCTGCTGATAATCCTGCCGCTAATTCTGCTGCTTCAGCAGCAGCCGCTGCAAGGTTGCCAGGCATTCCATGGCTTGCATTAGCTAGCTCAACTGCTTTTTTGGTGGCAGCATCTTGCTTGGCGGTGTATTTATCTACTTCAGCGCCCGCTTTTATAAAATAACCCGTTAACAGATTTCCTGTAGCCGTTGCTTTTTCTATAACCATACCTATGGCTTTAAACGCGGGTATAAATCTTTGCAGAACGTCTAAAATCGTAGGCAATTGCGCCAATCTATCAACAGCAAATCCAACTGTTGGGCCTATCAACTGAATGGCCGCTACGGTTAGGCGTATGCCAGTGATTAATGCACCCGTCCATGTTTTTGCAATCCCTGACACATCAAGTTTTTTTATTAGCGGTTCCAGCACAACACCCACTACGCCAAAAGCCATTGCCACTCTTGTTGAAGCTGGTAATACTGAAAGCAACTGCTCGTTGACATATTTAAGAAAATTAGCAGCTTTTTCTGCCGCCGTGCCAATTAATGACAATCCTACCGTGTAGACAGGTGTAGCCATATTGCCAAGTTGTACAGATGCCTCTTGCGTATTACGACTAAGTTCCTGCATTGCGATCTGCGCAGGTGTCATGTATTTGGTTAGGTCACCTGCGCTTTTTTGTGCTTCTTGTAATGCTCTGACGACAACCTCGCCAGATATTTTACCGTCTGCTGCCATGCCGCGTAATGCATTTTGGCTGACATTTAGCTCATTTGCTACTAGCCCTAGGATGCCCGGCATGGATTCTGCCATGCGGTTAAATTCATCACCACGCAGCACGCCAGATCCTAGGGCCTGCGCAAGTTGCGTAAATACTGAACTTGATTCAGTTGCTGTTAAACCTGCTTGTTTTGCAACAACATTAAACCCTTCATATACGCTATTAATTTCACTTAATCCAAAACCCAAAGGCCGCAATCTAGCGTAAACGTCACCAATAGCAGATGATGCTTCAGTTTGCGTTAGGCCAAACTTCTTCGATGCGCTTGTAGCTAGTGCCAACACTTGTGTCTGCTCACCGTAAGCACTGCTTAATGCCTTGATGCGTTGCTCTGCGCCAGCACGGTCAAATGCATCGCTGGTTACCTTTTGAAACGCTGCAACTGCTGTAGTTAAGGTAAGCAGCGGCCCCAACGCGCTTGCAAACGCTCCGCCAAGGCCGGCGCCAGCACCGGCTGATTTTGCTTTTACTTGGTCAAAAGATCCATTAAGATCTTTGACCTTTGCTTTTATTGCATCAAGAATTGCCTGCGCATTTTTTGCGTCAATGTTGATCGCAACATTAGCAACGACAGACACGGTGCAACCTCCCTATGGCAACAGTCTAGCGGCGCTTGCTGCTTTCTTCATGCTGGAGCATGTAGTAAGCATTCCAGATCATCAGCTCTTCTTCGGTCATGCGGTCGCATAATTCCATTAGCGTATAACCAAGATCCTGCGCTAGCCGCAACAGGAGCCTAAGCATATTATCACGCTTAAGCTCCGCTTTTAGTTTTTTGGGTCTGCTTCTTCTTCGTTGGTGAGTACAGCAAGGATCAACTTTTGTACATCCTCATCACGTACCTCATTTTTTAGTTCCGCAATCTCACCAGATTGAAACAACCGCTGGCCGTTTTCATCTTGTGCCTTAAGAAGCATTACCTGCATAGCAAATGCCATTGCTTCATCGGTGCCGGCATTAGTGCGAGCCTTTTCACGATCCGCCATTGTAAGCGGTGCGCAGTAAAACTCAAACGTAGTACCATCAGTTAATTCAACTGATTTCTTGACCGGTACTAGATTGGCTGCTTTCTTAAGCCGATCAAGTGCGCGGATTGGGGAAGCCATTGGATTTCTGTAATCGCAGATGTAGTATAGACCATAAAAAGGCCCCAGCGCAAGCCAGGGCCTTAATCAAATCAAGCCGATTTCGAGAAGTCGAAAGTAGGCGTACCAGCAGGCAGGAAGGCAACCTCTACCATTTGCGCGTCATCAGGGTTGATCGTAAGATTAGCGCTTGTCAGGATGACAGGCACCGTAAGCGAACGGCTAAGTGTCTCGCTGATCGTACCAGATACAAACACCTGATCGATGTAGAGCTTAACGGTAGCGCCAGCCTGTTGACGTTGGATAACGTCTTGGATCATGCGGCTAGCGATGTTGGTGTCATCATCAGTGGTGTAAACACTGGCGGAACCTGAGCCATCAGCAAAGCCGGTGATGTAGGTCTTAAACGGTGCATACTGGCCGGGTGTTTGGCCGATGGTTGTAACGTCGATTTCATCGCGGGTGATCTCAAACGACCACTCACGAACGGAACCAACGGCTACAGGTGCTGTGTAAGTGATGCTGGCGAACAAGGCACCAAAGACGGAAGGTTGCGCTGTAGCGGTCAGCACACTGCCGCCAGCGGTGGCGCTAAGCGTCATGATGCCGGTAGTGGCGTCATAGGTCTTGACGAACTTAGCGCCAGCAGCGATCGCGTTGGTGGTGGTGGCTCCTGCGGGATAAGCAAGCGTTACGGGATCATTGACCTGAAAGCCGAGGTAGGAGCCAACAGTGATGTTGGAACCAGAGGAAGGAAATGCGGTAGCAGCCAGGGTGGTGACTGATGTACCTGCGGGGGAATAGTAAAGAGCGCCGGACGTACCGGACAGAACGGTTGCGGTCATTCGCCTGAGCGGTAGTTGACTGCCAACATTCTAGCTAGTCCAGGTAAGCCTGGAACGTTGCTGTTAGTTGGGTTTGAAGATATGCGGCTGATAGGCCACTTGCGGCGCTAGCACCAGTTTGGATAACATTAGCGCCGACGATGGATGGCCCCGACGGTGCATCAAATATGATGCCGCTGAATTTTGCGCGATCGAATAGATCTTTGATGCGTTCGCCGATGGTGTAGTTAGCGCCTGCGCCTTGACCGTTTGGCGTAAAGATATTTACTGCCAAAACGCCATTATGGCGGTTAAAGCCAGTACCAGGCGCTATTAATGTGGCATAGTTTGCATCACCAAACGTGATAGATACTTGCAGCCATGGGGTACTGTTTGGCGGTGCAAATGGGACATTTTGATAGCTAACGGAATATGCAGGCGCAATCACCATTTCAGTTGCAATACGCCCTTCAATTGCAGCGCGTACATCATTGAGTGTGCTACTCATGATTCCCTCCCGATCTTGGCGGCTTGCGCTATTGCATAAGATTGTGCATCCTTGGCAATCAACTGCACCCAGCCGGCAGGCGCTTGATTGCTGGTGCCATTAGCCAACGGCTCTGCATATGGCAGGTTGTTGTGTACGCTGTAGACATTGCCTAGCTTTTCTTTTTCGAAGTTCATCTTGCGTAAACCAGTGGCTTCAGGTGATTTAGGTGGTTTTGATTGGTCCTTGAATGCACCGGTTGCAGGTTGCTGTGGGCCTGCATCATAGAAGCCGGTTGCATTCTCGCCAACCTGCCAGCTCATGCGAAAACGACCAGTATCGACAGGGCTTTCCATTTTGCATCTAGTATCTACATCCAGCACAACAACGCGCAGCAATTGCTCCATGCGTTGCTCGATGTAATCACCAATCTGTGATAGCGGGATGTTTCTTGCCATTATGCTCTCAAAGTGAATGTATAGATAATAACCTGATTATCCTGTTCTATTTTTTCAACAGTAATAATTTGATGCACAATGCCGCTGATGGT
>Ga0181357_1000907_pt1 | contig 11623 bp, 13 predicted proteins | sample Fa13VDMM110DN_FD_130094 | JGI IMG/M metagenome (GOLD analysis project Ga0181357, IMG submission 130094) | Freshwater viral communities from Lake Michigan, USA - Fa13.VD.MM110.D.N | ecosystem: Environmental > Aquatic > Freshwater > Lake | place: USA: Michigan | collected 2013-09-24 | reverse complement strand
GATTCCCGTTTGGGGCACTATATAATTTATTTTTTTTATATTGTTTAAGTTTAGTACATTTACTTAAATAAAAGTTATGACTGATCAATTAGATCTTCCTTATGTACCTATGACTGTATACTATCTTCATTACGAAGACGAAAGATTTGCAGTAAACAATTGGAATGTTTGTAGAGATTATGTATGCTGTGTTATGGCAAGAACTCAATCAGAAGCCTCAGAAAAAGTTAAAGAGATTGCTGCTAATCAAAGAGGACATAGATACATTAGAATCATGGGATTCGGTCATGCTAAAGAAGAGTGGGTTAATGAAGAGACTCCTCTAGTCTCTGACGAAAGCTATTACACTAATGCTGTTAATGCTGTATTTGAGAGAATCAAAAGTAGGAATATATCAGCTAAAGATATTTATAAAGGACAGGAAAAACAAAACTATCGTTTCGAACAATGACAACAAAACCATCATCGAAGTGGATCCAACCCACTAAGTACTACGAAGAATTTTTACACTACTACAATCTAGCCAAACGTCAACAAGAACTCTGTAACTTAGGAATAGAGAAGCACGCTACATGCGGCATTGAAGATGATCTTATGCTTCACGTTGAACTCTATGATGTAGTCGAAAGAAAGTATGCTGGATTCTCTCAGATCGTTAACGATGCGTTCTATGGATGGACAGAAGATCATCCTTATTGGAAAAAGATGGAGCAAGGTCTGTGCTTTAAACAGAGAGAAACAGTAGCTAAAAACTGGACTGGTAAGCGAGATGTATTTGGTCTTAAAGAGTGGATCTATCTATTTTTATTTCATAGACTGACAGGATCTGCTATCAATTACGCTACTAAGCCATCTGGTTACCACAACACTCTACTGTTTCAGATGCATGAAGCAGACAATATTCCACAGATGATAGAGATTATTAAAGGAGCATGGAGACCATTCTATACTTCTGTTGGTTATCAATTCCCTAGCTTTCCAAAACCTCAAGGCAAGTATAAACGTGGAGGAGATTATTTTTTATGTGAATTTGTACCTCAACTTTCAGAAGATCTTGCAAACTTTCTAGAGAATGGAACTAAGAAAGACCTTAGAGAAGTTGGTGACTTTATGTTTAAGTGGAATAAGGATCGAGGACTAAGAGCATTTAAGTTTCAGTACGCTGCATTCATTGCAGATATCGCTGACTGGTTTCCTGAATTCGTAAACAAAGAGAGCGTATTCTATTACGGTACTAATGCTAAAGAATGTATCAGTTACTTAGCGAAGAAGTCTGTGAAAATGGACGAAGAAACTTTCTTAGATTCTGTTATGCAAAAGGTTTTTGAAGACACTGGTGGAGTTCCCTATAACATGGAGGACGTCGCCTGTGACTTTATCAGATGGGTAGAAAACTACTTAAAACCTGGGTCTGATTATGATCATTTGGACTTTGACCATGTGTGGAACAGTTCTTCTATTAAAGATCATCCTTATGGTAGACAAAAAGCAATGCTTGATCTTAATCTTATTCCTTCTTTTAATGGAATTAAAGAGCATCCTTCTGATGATAAGATTATTAAGTCTGTAGGATTAAGTGAAGATCAGTACAAAGAAAAGGTAAAACTAATTTACAACTTATGATAGCATACAATAATACTTGTGAAGTAGAGTTTAAAGGTAAAAAACCTAAAGACTCTTGGATGAAAGAATGGACTTTAGACCAAAGGATTGATAAGTTCTTTGAGTTCTGTAGGGTATTTGATGATCGTCAAGATCCTTTATTGAAAGATGAGTATCAGATCTTTTCTCATAGACTTCATTGGCACGAACATCCTTTCTGTGACTTTATGAAGAATGTTACAGACAATCATGAACGTATGTTTCTTACTTTAGTCTTTAGTTTTACTAATGAACATTGGGGAACATTCACTAAACTTTTAAACCAAGGCATCGATGCAACAAGAGAACACTTTATTGAAAACAGACACGCTAGAAACGATCTTTTTCAGATCTACTATCCTAAGGGAACTAACGTTAAACAGTGGATTCTGGATGGTCCTCTTCGAGCAGCTTCTGATCTGCGCGCTTTACTTGATGACGTAGAAGTTAGAGGTCGTAGAAGATACACAATGATGGAGTTTGCTAAACTGTTAGAAGCTTACTTTAAACAGAATCAAAATTTTAGAAGTCCATTGTATCCTTGCAAGAACACAGCTCGTTACATTGCTATGGCTTATCCTCACTTAGTAGATCCAGAATCAATACTATTCGGTGGAACTGGTCACTTCGATGGACTTCATCAAGTATTCGGTGGACAAAACCTAAACGGTAAAGTCAAATATAAGATCAATGAGAATGGAATGTTTTTAGCCGAGAACAAACAAGCAGAAGCGTGGCTTTATCAGATGGATCTTTTAGTCAATCATCCTTCTAACCCAATGACTAGTCAAAAGTACTTAAACGTAGAAGACAAAACATGTTTCTTTTGGAAACATATAGCTATATCACATGGAGAAAAAAGACCTACCAAAAACATCCCTTATACTTGGATATTTGATTCTAAATTTAATCTTAGTAATCATCCTGACTTCATGGACAGGATTGTGGAAAGGGAATTGATGTATTAGTAACTTATAGATTTCGATCTATCCAGCAGTCTCAGGAATATCTTGGGACTGTTCTGGTATCTGGCCTGTATCCTTGCGGAACCATTTACCGCCTATATTCTCATTGTAAGAATCTACATGCAATACTTCGTACTTCATTTGATAATAAACTTCGTAGTAGCTCATCTCTTTCTTAGTAAAGCAAGGTCTTAAGATCTTTCTTTCAAATCCTTCTTTACCAAGATTTGTAATGTCTTCTAGTAAAGTCTTTGAGCTTCCGTAATAAGATTGCCAATTGCTTTCTTTTACTTCTTTCCGTTTCTTTGGAACTCTACCTGGTTTTATCCAAGCTTCGATTTCTTTCTTTGTAAGCTTTTTGGTAAGGTTGTTGTGAAGTATTTTTTTACCTACGTAGATTCTTCCGTTGTCCTTATTTTGTATGAGATAGACAAATCCTACGCAGCTTTCTGGAAAATCAGATAACTGTTGCATTTCTTTATTTTCGTATAACCAATTCATTAAAACTATTTAGTATAAATATCGACTATGCTATTGTAGTTATGGTTATTTACACATTTGTTACATTTATAGTGCCAGCCATACCTGAATGGAATTGACAGATGTAGTAAAGCGTAGAAGGCGCATCATATGGAACTACAAACGTTATTGTTCCATTATCAATTCCATTATTAGTTACTCCACTATTATATGCATTACCTGTACCAGTCACTGGTGTTGTTTTTATCCAAAACGGATGTCCACTCGCGTTTATATTAAAGATATAAGTTTGACCTTCAGTTACACTTAATGTTGGATTTGATCCTCCGTTTATTATATAATTAGATGAGACATTATTAGTTACAGTAAATACAGTTGGAGCTGCTGTAGTAGTGCTAGTCGTAGTACTAGTAGTTGTTGGAGCTGCTGTAGTAGTGCTAGTCGTAGTACTAGTAGTTGTTGGAGCTGCTGTAGTTGTACTAGTTGTTGTAGTCCCAGGTGCCGCAGTTGTCGTAGTGCTTGTAGTACTAGTTGTGGTTGGAGCTGCTGTAGTGGTAGTAGTTGTAGTTGATGCTACCGTAGTAGTACTTGTTGTAGTACTAGTAGTTGTAGTGTTTACAATTTCTATATTAGGAGCAGATCCTGGAATACTTGCGTTAGCATCATCTCTATCAAATTTAGCTAGTCTATTTGTTGCACCTTTATATGGAATCGAATACTTTATTGGATTCGTGTTAGATAATCTACTGGGACTAATATTTTTTAACACGTCTTTAGTTTTTTATGAATCCCATTTAATGATAAAAGTAATATCCGTGTTAGATGGAATAGGATATGGAGTGGATAGTTTACCAACTACTAGTAGCTCGTTCTGATCGTTATATATCCCAACCGCAGTAGCATATGGTCTAAAGTCTGATCCTGTAATTACATCTTCATAAGCTCCATAAGATCCTGAAACTGTAGCGCTTGGATTCTGAGTGTAGTTAAAATCGTTTTCATTTACATGACACCTAACTTCGTTTTGATAGATCGTAGTTTGGGACTGAAAAGACATTGTGTATGGAGAGTAGGCTATAGGCATCTGTTATAAATATTTAAAATGCGAGTTATTGCCAGATAATGTTTTAACTATTATACTTTTGATATATTATCTGCATTTGCTGAGGATTCACATAATGATATGTTATTCTATTATTTATAGTGTCTTGAACAACTTGCTCAGGATCTTTTTCATTATCATACCATGGACTAGAGCAATAAAAAAAATCGCTATGTTTAAACTTTATGTTTTTTTCTCTAGCATTAATACCAAGACTAACGTCTGCATATCCTGTATTGTATACTTTGAAATCAAAAAGATTAGATATCGTTTTATTTGAAATCAAGCATCCTCCTCCACCTGAAACATAACCTAAATCCTTGAAGTAATATCCATATGCGTAATCATCAGAAAAAGAATCGATATTATTGTATAATATATTAGCATTAACATATGTATCATCATCAACAAATAAAAACCAATCATATTTTTTGTAAAAATGATCTTGTATTAATTTAAAAGAAGCAGCGTGTTTTATTTCATTATCTCTATAAATAAATTCATAATCTGCATCTACTCTCATTACTAGATCATTCGAATCGTCTTTATGATCAGAATAAAATATTAGATCTATATTAGGGTATTTTTTTACATTATTGTAATATGAATTCATTACAGAATCGATTCTACTTTGATGAATTTCTGAGCTCATCACTAATATTAATATCGAGTTCATTTTTTTATTTAGTAGCTTGTATTAAAATAATATTAATTTTTATTGACTTGTTACAAATTTATAATTTCTGTAATTATGATCTACTCCATTATATCCTTTATCAGAATGAGCGGTACTGTAACAAACTTTACTATCTAAATTAATTCCATAACTATCTTTGTCATTTAAAAAAGATAATAAAAAGTTCATTTTCTCTTCGTGATAATTAGGATCAGACTCTGACCAATTTGATCCTCGATAGTAGTGTATAAAACAATCATGTATGAATTGACATCTATACTTTTCTAAATACGGAAATTGATTATCATTTTTAGTGAATATAAAGTCTTTTTCAGTATCTATAGCCGCGGTATGTTTAACGAGCTCGGTCTCATATTTTTTTAAAAGAGTAAAAGTTCCACAACCTGTGTCTCCTATCCCATTATGAAAACTAAAATCTGTCATATCTACATCGTTGTAAAACATCATGAATATAGATGCTATGTATTCATGTTCTATTCCGTGATAGTTTCTTTGTTGGTACATGCCTCCAACTTTTTTTCCATTGATAATTTCTAAGAAACTAAATGGTTTAAACGGAAAAACATCATTATCTGTAATTACGGTTAGATTTTGAGGATCATCTTTTTTTATATAATTCTTTAAAAGATTTTCTAAACATACGGTGTGATGTTGAGAAGAAAACAAAGCAACATCTTTGCGTTTTTCAAAGTCTATGCATCTTAATCCTAGCGAAAGAGCTGTTTCTCGTATCTGATCCTCTAATTCTGGATCTTTACCGTTATTGACTATTACTAATTCGTAGTTATCTTTACAATACTTTTTAAACTGTTCATATTGTAATTGTATGAATTCTGGCTTTATATAGTGAGTCGTATATACTATTACTTTACTCGTAGACTTTTCCATTTCTAATATCAAATAATTTAAGTTTTATTGCCAATATTGATTCTTTTATTTCTGTTATATCTAAAGTAGTATATCTAGTATCACCTATTCCCCCTTTATCACTTATATCAAACATAAACTTATCGCAAGGTACTGTATAGGTCGGAGGATTAAAATGAAAATATTTGTTTATATAACTTTCATCGTTCACGCCTGGTTCATATCCTATTTTCTTGTCTTCTATTTGATAGCTTATGAGTGTATTACAAAAATCCATAACAAGATCAGTTCTTCCACCAAAGAAAGCTCCATAATGGTATATGTACGGTAACTTACTATCTAATGGAACATAAGCTTTAGATACAGGATTCCTATCGAATCCAGCTCCATCTTTTAGCCAATCTCTATTTCCATAATGTTCTCCTCCAACTAGATCTCCTAAGAACCAATCTTCAGTAAACTCTTTATTAATGTTTGTATCAGCATCAAAATAATAAACATAATCACAATCTTTGTCTAGATCTTCTTTTATTACGACTATGTTTTTAAATTTGGAATTAGTTCCATCTTGCCAATTTTCATGCTTATCATAGTGATAACTTACTTCTATATCTTCTGATATGTAATCTTTTGGATCTTGATCAGAGAATAAATAAAACTTTACTTTTCTATCTCCTTTGTAAAAGTGATTAAACCTTTTTATGAATCTAACTCCTAAAACAAAGTAAGAGTTGGTGGCCAATATAACTATTCCTATTTTTTTCATAACAAACAAGTTTTTGTTTCTACTTCTTTAATTTCTTGGTAATATAAATGACTACAGTTATCGTCACTGGTCCTAAGACTTAAATTATATGGTAAGCTGTCTCTATAACTAGCTTTATAGAACTTACCTCCACAAGTACATGTTACTCCTGCATTGTGATAAATAGTGGTCTCTTCCCATCTATTTATGCTATCAGTTCCCCAACAAAAGTCCATTTCTTTTACCACTTCCGTTTCGTTTCCTTTTATCCATCCGTTCCAAAGTACTGCCCACATATCTGCGCACCATATTTGTAATTCATGATGAGAAGGATCTGCAGCTTTCTTTTGGATATTTAATTGTGTGATCTCATAGTAAAGCTTCTCTGAGTCTAATTCTACTTTGTCCCAGAACTTCCAATCTATGTTCTTAAGTATGTATTGAGCTCCTCCTGAATTTTCATTCATGAGCTTAGGGATCATCTTGGGCATCTTTACTATTTCACACATCTTATCATACACGTCTTGACCCTTAGAAATAATATAATCATAGTTGATGTAACTATTGGTATCGCTTAGGTACCAAATATCATCATCTAAAAACTTAGAAAAGTCAGGATTCTTAGTGAAAGCTATATCGCAATCATGATAGAATATAGACTCGTATTGCAGTTCTGGATGAGCTTTAAAATGCTGCTTAAGTACATTTGGTCTTATAGAAGATATATAGCGAATAGGTTGCTCTCTTGTGTCTTGGTAAAAAAAGAACCTTACAGTATTGTAGTGAGAAGACAGCTTGTTCCACATCTCTATAGTCTCAGGCTTACTTGTATCATCATTAGGATTCCAAGCGACTACGATGTCAATATTGTTTGGGTTAATACCTCTTTTAATGAAGTTATTAATCATAACCTCAACTTGCCAAGCATAGTATACTAGTCTAGGCTGAGCACAAATGTAACGTAAATTTTTCATAACATATTTTTATTTTATTATTACGCGCAAGGTCCGTTATTTACGACAATAATATTTCCGCTTATTAAATTAATAGTTCCAGTTATAGCGCAGAACGTAACGTCATCTCCTCCATCAGATATAGTTACTGTTATTGTATTTAAAGTTGTGCAATCTTGATATGTAAATGTAGAACTAGAAGCATCTGGATTATCGGATACAGTATACGATGTACAAGCAGATGTTGTTGTGGTAGTCGTTGTGCTCGTAGTAGTAGGTGCCGCAGTAGTAGTACTTGTTGTTGTACTTGTAGTAGTTGGCGCTAATGTAGTCGTACTAGTTGTACTGGTCGTAGTGGTCGGTGCAGCTGTAGTAGTTGTACTAGTCGTGCTTGTAGTTGTTGTTGGAACTCCAGTTGTTGTCGTACTAGTTGTACTTGTTGTAGTAGTCGTAGTAGTTGGAGGTCCTGAATACGGAATCATCGCGTCTTGATACTCCTCATCAGTAATAACGATTACTCCTTGAGAGTATAGTACATTTCCTATATGATTATTTTGAGTATACGTAGTATTTAATAGATAGTCTTTCGATGAATATATTAGATTAAGTCCTCCTGGAATAGAAGATCCCATCGGCGCAGCAGCTATGCTAGCAGATATTTGTGATTGAGTATTATTATAGACCTCGATTCCCATTGCACCAGGATTACTTGGATCTGGAATACCTGCATTAGTTACGACGTATCTTATAGCGTGAGTACCTGCAGTTAAACTAATCGGATATATGTGCCAATATCTAAAATTAGTTCCATTTCCATCTGGAATTCCTAAACTAACTGTTAGATTATTGTCTACATAAACAGATCCATAATTATCGCAACCAATTCCAAAATAATATGTACCAGCAGTTACAGTGATATTAAACTGTATAGCGAAGTCTCCAAAATAAGTTAATGATTTTGCTGACCAAAGACCAGAGTAGTTTAATCTTCCTGTTTTATTTGCTGTAACTGGATTGGTCCAAAAAGTACCAGCATATGATCCTCCTGTATAAGCTGTGTTCCATTCTAACGATGTACCAGTTCCATTTACAGAATATCCAGGAGAGTATAGTCTTACTCCAGATGATGCATATGCCTCATTAGTTGATGGCTGTGATCCTGTAGTATAGGTATCTATAATATTACCATTGCCGTCATCAACTAATCTATATGTACTACCAGTAATACACAAACTTTTTCTAGCAATTTGTTCTCCAAAAGCAGTTCTAGGAATTCCTATGACAGTAATTTCTGCACTAGAGCTAGTTGGAAAATATCGATAATCATTATCAAAAGTTCCTTCTGCTGCTGTAGATTGAATTGAAGGATTCCAAAAGCTTGAACTACTTAATAAAGATCCTGTAAGATACTCTTGATAGTAAAGTTGTTTTACTAAAGCATAGTTTAAGTAAGTTACTCCGTCAGTATTAAACGAAGTATTTATCCCACGATTAACTGTAATACCGTTTGCAGTAAACGATGAGCTATCGTAACTGGCTGAGTATTTAAGTAGAATCGGAGTAGTGGAAACTTCTGAACGTTTTATTGTGTTCTGTCCGCGACTCATTTATTTTTAAAAATCTAATTTTACTCTTACTAATGCTTCTTTTGTGAAGTCTTTTACCAAAGGCTTAGAAAGTTTAGCTACTGCTAAAAGTTCATTGTTATTATTATACAGTCCTACAGTCGTAATATAGGTTTGAGGACTGTTTATAAAGTTAGAGTAAATCATTTCTCCAGAAGATCCTGAAATAAATGAAGGATTGGTTGTGTAGTTATATCCAGCATTAGGTATCCTTGCAAATATATAATCAGAAGATATAGTCTCTTGAGAGTTCAATTGAAAGTTTGCACTTGCAGAGATTGCTTGATACACTGTCTGTAGGTTAGCGATATTGGCCGCTGCAGTTGTGGTAGCGGAAAGAGTTATTGCTAATCCACCTTGACCAACTGGACAACCTAGTGCTTTAGGATTCAATACGATTAGTCCAATATCTGGAAGAAATAGACCATAACTTCCTGAAGGAGTATAACCTTTAGCAGGAGCTCCTGAAACTAATGGACTACTTTGAGCACTTCCATTAGATCCTGATATGATGTTATACACTCTTCCTCCATCTACAAAAGTTACAGTGCTAACGTCTTTAGAATTATCTGTAAGAATAAGAGAATCTGATCCTACTTTTAATCCAAGATTGAATGTTCCTGGAAAAAGACTTTCTTTATATCTATTTCTATCTATTTGAACTGAGATAAGATCTAAAGAAGCAGTATTTCCTGTTCCAAAATTAAAGTTAGTTTCTGCATCACCAAATATGATATTTCTATATTGACCAAAGTTAATCCTTGTTGGACTTATTCCTGGAACTAAAGAATTTATAGGCGCGGATCCTGATCCATAAATTTGACCGTAAGCTATTGAAAATTGAATAGCTGAATTGCTTAGATTTGAACCAGTATTATATACGTCTAAATAGTATGTCTTATCAGCAGAAGAAGCAGTAAAAAATGTAGCTAAAGTTGGAATGTTTGTACTCCATGCTGGCGCTGTTACTGAATCTGATGATACTACAAAGTCTGATGAGGCTAGTGCTGTAAATGACATCGTTTGTTATTGTTATTGATTAACTTTTGTGATTTGAACAGGTACGCTAATTCTAGCTCCAGAATCACGACCAACAATTACTAAAGTAGTATAAAGTGTACTGTTAGTTCCAAATAAGGTATTAACAGTTGTAGCTGTGATATTGATAGTCGTTCCTATTACTGTCTTACTTACGTTAGTTCCTATAGTAGTAGTTGTGTTTAGAGCAGTAGCTTCTGCTGTGTTTATTCCAACTCCATTAAATGCAGCCATAGTTCTTACGTCTCCTATAGTTGCAACGTATCCTGATGCTTCAAATGTTGAAGTTGCTCCAAGATAGTTTAAGGTCTGAGGAGTTATAGAAAGAGAAGATCCTTGTTTTAATACTACATTAGAAGTTCCTACACTAATGACAGGAATTTTAGCAGTTCCACGAGGAAGAGTAATAAGCTTATACTTCATTATCTCTTGATCATTTGGATAAGCTTGTAGTATTGGCATAGCTTCGATAGCTTCACCATAAAATGCGGATCCAGAAGGATGATTAGGATTATATAACGTGTAATCTATTTCATCATCTGAAAGAGAGAACTGCGTGATTTGAAAAGATCCATCGTTTCTAGAGAGAAGTTCTCTACCTTTTTTTGTTAGGATGGCATCTACCACCACTGATGTACTACTTAAGTATGACATACTTTAAAAATTGCTTTGTTTAGAAATAAATATCTTCGTTTTTACTTTTTAATCTTTATAGTTCATTATGGACTTGGAGGCAGTAAATTTTGCGATCTTAATGATTTTACAGTATTACCTGAATCCAATTTATCTTGTTCAGAAAGGTATTGAGGGAAAAGTAATCCTTCTTCAACTATCGTAGAATCTTTAGGATTATACCTTAGCATTACATTAGTTTCATCAGGTACGTGTTTCCATACAATATATCTACAAGCTCTCCAACGAGCTCCAGAAAAACTTTCTGTTGGAACAGTTGATCCGGAACTAAATAGAGCTAAGTTTGCAGGACGATCTAACTCTGAATATATTCTCGATCCTGACACTCCAGAGCCTGTAAGAATTACGTTTTTAATTGTGTATTCAAAGTTTTCATTCCATCCAAGTCGTGAAGCTGAATCATAAAAAGATATTCTATCACCTGTATTTAAAGTAAATGGAAGTAATACATTGTCTAAAAGAGAGGCTGTAAAGGCTGGATCAGAAAGTGAATCAAATGTTATTCCATTTGAGTAATAATATGCTAATTCTGAATTAAAAACTACTTGGTTCGATTCGCTTATATAATATAGGCAGGGTTGTGAACTAGTTACAAATGTTGTATAAAAAGTTAGCGTACTTGATCCACCACCGCTGCCACCGCCACCGCCAAGAGATATAATGCCTTGAATATATACATATCCCTCATCTATAGCAGTAGGCCAATATGTAGAAGATGCTGCACTTCCTACCGCAGCAGTACTAGTTCCTCCACCACAAGATCTTGCAGTATAAGCACTAAGATAAGCCACTTGTATATTATTGTTAGGAGTTCCGT
>Ga0181357_1000906_pt1 | contig 11625 bp, 7 predicted proteins | sample Fa13VDMM110DN_FD_130094 | JGI IMG/M metagenome (GOLD analysis project Ga0181357, IMG submission 130094) | Freshwater viral communities from Lake Michigan, USA - Fa13.VD.MM110.D.N | ecosystem: Environmental > Aquatic > Freshwater > Lake | place: USA: Michigan | collected 2013-09-24 | reverse complement strand
TACGCAGACAAGCGCAAGGTGACTTTAGAAGATGCGCCAATGAGTCAGGAAGAAGCCCACGCGCTTTTAATGATTGAGTTAGAACATACGTACCTGCCCGGTGTTCTGCGTAACTGCCCCGGCCTTATCCTGGACGAACGCAGGTGCAACGCCATCGTGGATTTTGCCTACAATTTGGGCACGGGACGCTTGCAGACTTCTACGTTAAAGAGGAAAATAAACGCCAATGATTGGGAAGGCGCAAAAGAACAACTGATGCTCTGGACTAAAGGTGGCGGTCGGGTACTGCCGGGACTACTTAAACGCCGCACGGCTGAGTGCGCCTTACTGGATTGACCGATGCCATTACAAAAGTTTTTATTTAAGCCGGGGGTCAACCGCGAAAACACACGCTATACCACTGAAGGCGGTTGGTATGAGGGTGACAAAATTCGTTTTCGCCAAGGCAATCCTGAAAAAATTGGTGGTTGGACTCCGTTTGCTGGTAGTACGTTTCAAGGCGTTTGCCGTTCTTTAAGTAACTGGATCACACTTACAGGCGAAAACTTAGTTGGTGTTGGCACTCACTTATATTTCTACATTCTTAAAGGTAGTGATTATTATGATATCACTCCAATCCGAAAAACAGTCACATTAACCAATCCGTTTACCGCAACTGCTGGTTCAAGTGTTATAGCAATTCTTGAAGTAAACCATGGATGTACCGACGAAGATACGGTTATTTATAGTGGCGCGGGTATAACTGGACTTGGTGGCAACATTACTGCCGCAGTGCTGACGGGTACGTTTCAAATTACATTTATTGATGATGATAATTACACCATCACAGTTTCTGCCACTGCTAATGCTACAGACGTTGTAGGGTCTCCCGGTGGTGGTACGGTTGTAACGCAATACGAAACTAATACTGGCCCCGCATATCAAGTGCCTTTGGTTGGCTGGGGTGCTGGCCCTTGGGGCGCTGGCACGTGGGGTAATGGGCAAACTACGTCTACTGCTCTTCATCTGTGGAATCAACAAAATTTTGGTGAAGATTTAATCTACGGCCCACGTGGTCAAGGCATTTATTACTGGAGTGCTAACGTAGGTTACGAACCAATTCAAATAACAATTAGTATTGCAGCCCCCGGTCAAATCACACTACCCGCTGGGTTTTCGTTTCCTGATGGCACTACAATTTCGTTTACATCTACAGGTGCGTTACCCACGGGGTTAATTGTTGGACAAGTTTATTTTGTAGTGAACTCAACGGGTGGCACGTTTAACGTATCTTTAACTATTGCAGGGTCGGCAATTACAACTTCTGGTAGCCAATCTGGTATTCAACGTATTTCCCAACGCGGTATTGATTTAGCTGATGCGGGTGATGACGATACACCCTTATTTCAAAACTACATTTTGGTATCTGACGCTAGTCGATTTGTATTAGTGTTTGGCACTAATGATTACGGTGAAAGTTACCTTGACCCCATGTTGATCGTTTGGTCTGATTCAGATGACCCGTACACATGGACTCCTCAAATTACAAACCAAGCTGGTAGTTTGCGTCTCTCACATGGTTCAAAAATTGTTACTGCTATACAGTCTCGTCAAGAGATTGTGGTGTTTACAGATTCCTCACTGTATTCATTGCAGTATGTAGGCCCACCTTTTGTGTGGACAGCACAACTTGTTGCAGATAACGTATCTATCATTGGCCCTAATGCCGCTGTCATTGCTTCTGGTGCCGTGTACTGGATGGGCGTAGATAAGTTCTATAAATACGATGGCCGCGTACAAACTTTAAATTGCGATCTGCGCCGTTATATCTTTAGCGACTTTAATACACTGCAAACTCAACAAATTTATGCGGGTACAAATGAAGGTTTTAATGAAATCTGGTGGTTCTATTGTTCCGCAGACAGTTTGGAAAATGACCGCTATGTTATTTATAACTACGTAGAAAACGTTTGGTCTTACGGCACCTTGGGGCGCACCGCTTGGTTAGATTCAGGTCTACTACCGTTGCCTATTGCAGCCACATATAACTATGAACTGGTGCAACATGAAGATGGTGTTAATGCTTATGATTTAGGTAACCTTACGGCTTTACCTGCATACATTTCTTCTTCTGAGTTTGACATTGGGGATGGCCATAACTTTGGTTATGTATGGCGGGTAGTGCCTGATTTAACATTTGAGGGTTCTTCTACGCCGGACAATACAATACCAACCCCCGCAGTAACTATGACGCTATACCCCATGCAAAATTCTGGTTCCGGTACTGGCACTGCGGCTAATGGTACGGTTACAAAAGGCTCCACATATAACATTACTGAAGAGTACACAGGGATTATTTACACACGTGCCCGTGGTCGTCAAATGATATTTAAAATTGCATCAGACCAGATTGGTACAACATGGCAACTGGGTGCGCCTAGACTTGATATTAAAGCTGACGGTAGGAGATAACCTATGACGATGCTTCAGAATCGCGCTTCTCCTAATATTCCGCAAGCCCCTGCGCAGTATGACCAGTCGTACATGAATGCGTTTAGTAACGTGATCCGGTTATTTTTCAATACCATCAACACGGTACAACAACTTAATCTAGCAAGTTTGAATCTTGACTTACGCACACTACCTACTGATGCTGATCTACCCAATCTTCGTATTGGCGACGTATATCGAGATACCCAAGATGGCGTACAAGCTACAAGTCAAATGCTTCGTATTAAAGTTCCAGTTGAATTGACTGGAGTTTCAGGTTTAGGGGCAGTTGGTAGCGTTGGGTCTGTTGGGGGCACAATTACTAAAAATTTAACTGGTGTTTCAGGTTTAGGGGCAGTTGGTAGCGTTGGGTCTGTTGGGGGCACAATTACTAAAAATTTAACTGGTGTTTCTGGGTCTGGTGCAGTTGGCACAATGACGCCTTAATACTAGAATATGATAAAACATAGAGGAGCCTATCATGGGTACTGGAGTTGGTGAAGCAATGCTGCTTGGTGCGGCAATGGGTGGTGGCTCTGCCGCTTTGACCGGTGGCGATCCACTTAAAGGTGCTCTCCTCGGGGGCTTGACCGGCGGTGCCGGTGCGGGTATTGGCGGTGCTCTAGGCGGTGCGGCGGGCGGGGCTGAAGCCGCCGCTTTAGGTTCTGCGGGTACTGAAATGGCTACAAATACGGCAATGGCGAATGCTCTACCTGTATCAAATATGGTGGCTAACCCAATAGCTACTACAGGGTTTACACAGATTCCAGCGGGTCAAAGTTTTGCACAGGCCAGTCAGTTGGCAAACACTACCTCCGGTGTTAATGCGGCAATGAATCAGGCGCTTCCGCTTACAGGGAATTTAAGTAGTGCAGGTATCTCTGGCCTACCCGCCGCTTCTACTTCTCCATTTATACCTACCCCACCTCCGGTAGCTCCCTCTATGGCTCCCCCAACTTTTGGTGAAGGGATGGCTAAGTTTGCCAGTGATCCAATGGCTTCATTGAAAGCTAATCCTTTTACTGCCGCAAGTGCGGGTATGGCCGGTGCTATTGGTGCACGAGAAGATCCTTATGCCCCTGAAGAATACAACGGCCCTCTTAAACGTTTCCGTTTAAGTGCAGATTATCGCGGCGTTACGCCTTATGCAGAAGGTGGCATTGCTGATTTAGGCGTAGGGGGTTATGACCGCATGGTTGGCGAACAACCTATGTATTCTTCCAATATGGCGCGAGGCGGTATCTCTAATTTAGGCAGTTACTCTGATTACGCACGTGGTGGCCGCATGCTCAAAGGCCCGGGTGATGGTATGTCTGATAGCATCCCTGCAAGCATTGCAGGTAAACGCCCCGCCCGTTTGGCCACTGAAGAGTTTGTAGTCCCCGCTGATGTGGTCTCTCACCTTGGTAATGGCTCTTCTGATGCCGGTGCCAAACAACTCTACGCCATGATGGACAGAGTTCGCACAGCCCGCACGGGTCGTAAGTCTCAAGGCCGTGAGATTAGCCCCCAAAAATACATGGCCGCATAAGGAATAACCATGATTATCCCAAATAAATTTAGTGGTTATTCTTTTGATGGCTCACGCCGTTGCTTTGGCGGCGGTGGAGGTGGGGGCGGCGGTGATGGGGGTGATGGCACAGGCACGGGTGGCGGCAATGATGGTGTTGGAAGTGGCCCCGGTGTTGGTGGCCCCGGTGTTGGTGGCCCCGGTGTTGGTGGCGATGCTGGTGGTGGAAATACTGTTTACACTCCCCCCGGCAACGTTGTAAACACTGGTAATACTGTAAAAACTGGTGTGAATCTTACTGGGGGTAATACTGCTGGTACTTCTACTATACCCAGCAACAACCTCAATCTTCAAAATATGTATGGCAAACCATACAACCAATCAGGACAGCAATACAACGCATTGCTACAGCAAGGGTTTACTGGTAACGACATTCGTAATGCTTTAACAACTAACGGTAAACCCGTATCAGATTCTGATTACGGGTACTTAGTTCAAGATGCTGGTATGAAGTCTCCTACTAGCAGACCTTACGCAGGTTCTGATCAGTTCTTTCAGCCCGTCTACAACACGTCATATCAGAACTACGCACGTCCTGCTACACAGTTTGATACTAGCGCATACGGGACACAGGCTAGTAGATCACCAGCCAGTACAACTATGTCGCGTGATGCGATTAACCAAAGTCTTACTAATTTCTATAACACCAATTATCGGGATAACCCTAATGGCGTGGGTATGGGTGACACGTTGGATTTCATGCGAGAAAAAGGTATTAACCGTGATGACTTTCAAACGTGGGGTGGTGTAAAAAACTACGGCCCTCAAACGTCTGCGCCTTCAGTGCAGACACAAATGCAGCAGCAATTTAATCCTTACTCCAATAATTCTGGTTTTAATGGCCAACTAATGACTGCTGGTTATGGTGGGTTTGGTAGTCCTATGGGTGGTTTGTCGCCTTTTGTAACAAATCCAATGTATCAAATGCCACAGCCGTATAACCCTTTTAGCTCCCAACAGTCTAGGTATCAACCCCAGATGCAGACTCCGTTTAGCTTTCAACAGCCTAGCTATCAACAACAACAACCACAACCGCTAACCTCCTCAATGCAAGGCCAGCAACAACCAACTCAACAAATGATGAGTAATTTTCAAAATGCTCAACAGAGCTATCAACAGCCACAGCAATACAACCCGTACCAACAGTATCAACAATCGCTTGGGTCGTACAACCCGTACCAAATGCAGTCTCCGTTTAGTTTTCAACAGCCTTCTTATAGAGGTTATGGCGGTTATGGCGGGGGCAATTTTATACCCGATGCTCCGTTATCTGAGGGCATGATGGGCACAATGGGTGGTACTGGGTACGACCCGGTGACAGGGAGAATGGATCTGGGTACTGCTGGTGGGAGTGGTCAATATACTCCCGCGCCTCCTCGTTCATCTGGCCCAACAACTCCTATCGTAGGTCGGTCTTCAGGTTTCCGTGGCACCCCTAACGTAATGCGCCGTGCTGAAGGTGGCATTGCATCTTTGATGGATGATGTTGAATGAACTTAACAATCCGTTCAGTAGATGTAAGTTACATCCAACAAATATGGCCTACAGTAAAGCCGTACATTGAGGATGCGTTAAATAAAGGTCATGATTTTCCTGACTGGGCGTATTGTTACAACATCGACCACGTACAACAGTATGTAACTTCTGGGCAGTGGCTTTTGTTAGTTGCTATTGATGAAGAAAAACAAATCCACGGTGCTTGCACTGTGTCCTTTATAAACTACCCGCTTCATAGGGTAGCGTTTGTTACTTGCATTGGCGGTAAATTGATTTCCAACCAAGCTACTTTTGAACAATTAAAAGAGTTGCTTAAATCACATGGGGCAACGAAAATACAAGGTAGTGGCCGTGAAGCCATCGTGCGCTTGTGGAAACGTTATAACTTTGAACCGCGCAACACCTTAGTCGAGGTACTAATATGAGCTATTCCCGTAGACAACTTTACGCCATGGGTGAACCCCTTGGTGAATCTGTAACCCGCAAAGAAGGTGGCCGCATTATTTATGGTGGTGGTGGCGGTGGTGGCCCCACACAAACAAACGTTACACAATCCAATGTGCCTGACTGGCTACGTCCTCAAGTTGAAAACGTGCTTATGGGCGCGGGCAAAAACTTGTTTCAAACTAAAAAAGTTGATAGTGGTCAAAAAAATGAAGACGGCACTCCAATCTATAACGAAGAGATTACAGGCACTAAGCCGTTTACTCCTTACAGCACCGACCCCTCTAAGTACGTTGCGGGCTTTAGCCCCCTGCAACAGCAGGTTCAATACAATGCGGCCAACTTACAAATGCCCGGCCAGTTTAATCAAGCTACGGGTTACGCTAATCAAGCCGCTCAAGGTGGTTTAAACACCGCTAATCAAGCCGCAGGTTATGGCAATGCAGGATTTCAGTCTGGTCAGATGGGTCAGGCTTTGGGTATGCAAGCGGCTCAACAAGCGGCTCAACGTGCCGGTCAAGCAGAACAAGCGGCTTATGGTTACGGTGCACAAGGCCAACAATCTGGTTTGATGGGCCAACAAGTTGGTATGCAGGGTGGCCAAATGGGTATCCAAGGGGGCGCAAGATTTGGTGAAATGGGTGCCCAAGCGGGTTTGCAAGGTCAGCAATCAGGTTTGCAAGGTCAACAGATTGGCACACAAGGTGGTCAATATTACGGCGGTATGGGGGCTGGGTATGGCGCACAGGGAGCGCAAGCGGGTGCTAATGCGGGTCAACTAGCGCAAGCTAACGCAAATAACTTAGCGAACAACGCCTATGGTTATGGTGACATGGGAGTTGGTTATGCTAGACAGGGTGCTGATTTAGGTACAAATTATGGACAGTATTACGGCGCACAAGGCGCAGGGTATGGCGCACAGGCCGCACAGTTAGCTCCTCAAGCACAAATGTATGGCAACCAAGGTGCGGGTTATGGTTCTCAAGCCGCGCAGTTAGCTAATAACGCTTTGGGTTATGGTTCTCAAGCCGCCGATATTGGCCGGATGGGTCTTCGCGCTGAATCATTAGGGCAAGATATTACAGGGCAAGCCCGTAACTATGCGGCACAACAAGCCGCCGCAGGGCAACAATATGCCGCGCAAATGACCGATCCTTATGCGGTTCAGCGATACATGAACCCATATCAGTCTGCTGTAACTGATGTACAAGTAGCCGCCGCGCAACGTCAAGCTGATATTGCTACTCAAGGCCGTAAGTCTGCCGCCGCTCGTGCAGGTGCGTTTGGTGGTTCACGTCAGGCTATTGAGAATGCTGAAGCTAACCGTGCTTTGGCTACACAACAAGACACAATTCGTGCCCAAGGCCAACAAGCCGCTTACGACAAAGCTGTTCAAGCTATGCAGTATGGCTCCAATCTTGGTCTTACTGGTTTAGGCGGTGCGCAATCTGGTTTAGGTACTGCCTTGCAAGGTGGTCAACTTGGCCTGTCTGGTATTGGTCAAGCTCTTGCCGGACAACAAGCTGGTATGCAGGGCGTTGGTCAAGCGGGTTCTATGTATGGTCTTGGTATGCAGGGGGCGCAGTCTGGCTTGGCTGGACTTAATGCGGCTAATCAGTTCTATCAAACTGGTATGCAAGGCGCAGGTATGGGATTGCAAGGACTTCAACAACAACTGGCTGGCACTGCGCAGGGTATGCAGGGTTCACAAATTGGTTTGTCCGCTGTGGATCGTGCCAATGCGGCGGCACAACTTTCTTTATCAGGTGCGGATCGTACATTAGCGGGTACAGCCCAAGGCATGCAAGGCGCGAGTATGGGTTTACAGGGTGTAGATCGCTCATTGGCAGGTACAGCCCAAGGTATGCAGGGTTCCCAAATGGCTATGCAAGGCGCAGGTGTTGGTTTATCTGGTGTAGATCGCCAACTGGCAGGTGTTGACCGTCAACTGGCGGGTACTGCTCAAGGTATGCAGGGTGCTCAAGTTGGTCTTCAAGGTGTAGATCGTGCTTTGGCTTCTGGTCAACTTGCTCTGTCAGGCGCAGATCGCGGCCTAGCAGGTACAGCCCAAGGTATGCAGGGTGCTCAAGTTGGCCTTCAAGGTGTCACAGGACAACAAGCTGGTTACGGGTTAGCCAACACGGCGGCTAGTAACTTGGCTAATATTGGTACGCAACAGTTGGGTGCGCAGACTGGCATTCTTGGTTTGCAAAATCAAATTGGTGGACAGCAACAAAATCAGCAACAGCAGATCATCAACCAAGCAATTCAGAATTACTCCAACGCACAGAATGCGCCAATGGATTCATTCAATCAATACAACGCTTTGTTGCGTGGTTACGCTTTGCCCGGTACAACTACAACTCAGTATCAATCACAGCCTACATTAGCTAATCAAATGATGGGTTTTGGTACAGCCGGTGTTAGTGCTTTGGCGTTAAACAATGCAATGAATCCAGCTTCTGGTTCTGACGTTCGTGTTAAAGAAAACATTGAACGTGTTGGCACACTTGCCAACGGTTTAGGTCTGTATGATTTTGAGTACAAACCTGAGTTTAAGAATCACCCATTGTGCGGATATGGTCGTTTCCGTGGCGTCATGGCACAAGAAGTTGAGAAGCTCATTCCTGAAGCTGTTGTCACAATGGACAACGGATATAAAGCTGTCAAATATGATTTAGTGGAGATGTCATGAGCCTCAATAGCCTACAAGATGATATGTCACGTCGCGCCGCTTCTATGGCGGCAATGGCTAAACGCACAAACCGTCCAGAACAGATCGAAGCCATACAGAAAAGTCTTATTGCGGGTGTTCAAAGTGGTTCAATTCAACCGTATGTAGGTATTCCCCTTATTCAAGAACTCACCAATAAGTTGGCAGAAGTTAAAGCTAAGATGGCACAAAACATTGCTGGTGCTGGCATGCAACAACCCCAACAAGGCCAACAAGCTCCACAACAACCCATTGCTCAACAAGTTATGGCGCAAGCCGCTCAAGCAGATCAGTCTCAAGGTGTTGAAGCCCTGCAATCTAACTTGCCGCAGTCCTATACCGGTGGTGGCATTATTGCGTTTGAAGACGGTGGCAAGGTTGAGCGTTACCAAAGCGCAGGGTATACAGGTGCAACTCCAGCGGGTCGTTTCTTTAGCGGTTTAGGACAAGATTTTACTGAATCTAATGAAATGAACAAACTACGCAACAAACTGCAAATGCAGTATGGCCCTGCGTCTGCTGTACCCGGTTTGTTCATGCGACAAACAGATGAAGAACGCCTAGCAGCTAAAGCTGTTGCGGCGGCACTACCAAATTTATCTTTCCCGCAGTTACAGCAACTTGCGGCAGAAGGGCCATCTGCGCTTGCTAGTTTTGTCGCGCCTACTCAAGCTGTAGCTCCAACCCCTACACCTGCGGCTCCCGGTGCTCAAATACAACCCCCTCCTCCCGCTCCCCCTGCGGCTCCCAACAGTTCTAATGTTGGTTTTAAGATGCCTGCTATGCAAACATATACGCCAACTATTGCAACTTTGCCAGAACGTACGATGGGGAACTTAACCGACCTTGGCGCAATTACCAAGGACATGGATACAAAAACAAAAACAGCATTTAATACCGCTGTTACGGCCAGTCAAAAAGAATTAGAAGGTTTTGATAAACCCGGTTTTGAAAGTCGTGAAGGCCGACTTGGCGAACGTGAAGCTGGCATTGAAAAAGACAGTGCAATTAGCCGTGCCTTGACTGGTATTAAAACGGGTCTACGTATCGCGGGTAGTAAAGAACGTACTCTTGCAGGTGCTTTAGGTAACGAAGGCAGTCAAGGTATTGAAGACCTCATTCGTGGTGAAGCCGCAAAACGCGCCGCCAAGGATAGACTGGAAGACATGCGAGACAACCTTGAACAGCAGAAAGTTGCCGCTAAGAAAGGTAACTATCAAGCCGCTCAAACGGCGGGTAGGGAAGCAAGTAGAGACCTGCAAGCTGCTACTACACTTTCGTTGCAGGGTGCTCAAGCAGGTAACGCTCAATCTATTAACATGTATAACGCCCTTTCGCAAAGCGATATTGGCAAAGCCACTGTATCTAATCAGGGACAGCAGTTACAACTGTCCGCAGTTGACCAACAGAACCGTAACGCACTGGGTATTGCACAACTTGCACAACAAGGGTCAATCGCTAAAGCAACTCTTGCCGCACAAGAAAAACGGTATGCCGAAATGGGCGAGGCAAATAAAGCTCGTATCATGCAAGCAACGGCAAAAGGTCTTAACGACTTTATGATGGGTGAAGGTGCCCAACTTAGACAACAACTTGCTAAAGACTATGGCCCTAATTTCATGACCGCTAAAGACTTACGTAGCCAACAAGCCGCAGATATATTTAACAAACGTAAACAAGCCTATTTAGCAGACATTAGAGGCCAAGCAATAGATACTTTAAGCGCACGTTCAGCAGATGCTCTTTTAACGGGTCAGTAAACATGATTATTGATCTCCCTAAACTTGGCCCCGTTAATTTTCGGGATGACCTGTCGCAAGAGCAACTCCAAGCACAACTTTCTGCGCTTGAAAAAAAGTACGACTTTAGAATGCCAAAGCAGGATGTGGGAATTGGCACCCTCCTCAAGCGCGGCTTCATGCGTGGTTTGGGGGAAACAGGTATCGCTTTTGGGGACACGCTCCCCGCTATGGGCGCATCTGCGCTTGGCTTTGATGAGTATGCGCAACGTCAATTGGGTGAAGCACAAGAATCCCGTGCCGCATTAGAAGCCAAGTACCCCACACAGTTCAGGTCATATACTGAAGTTGAAGGACTCGGAGACGTTCTCCCATTTGTGGCTGAGACCTTGGGTGAACTTGGCCCTACTGCACTGACCGCACTAATCCCCGGTGTAGGTGCCGGTGCTGTAGGTAGCCGTATGGCCGCTTCTGGTGCAATGAAGGCCGCTCAAGCTGTCGGCCCGCTATCCCGTACAGGACTTGCCGCCGCAGAGACTGCCGCTAAACAAGCAGGGCAAGTTGCAGGTAAACGTGCAATGTATGGTGGTGTGTACCTTGGCTCGTTTGCACAGAATGCACCCGAAGTATTTGAAAGTATCTACCGCGAAACTGACAAGATGGAGCCGGGAATTGCCGCACTTGCGGGTGGTATCTCTTCTATCTTAGACGCTATCGTTCCCGGAAAATTGTTGGGTGAACTTGGTGGTTACGGCAAGATGAAGGTCATTGAGCAGTTGGCCAAAGAATCTGGTGCCGCACCAAAGGTGTGGAAGTACATTGGCAAAGAAGCCGCTAAAACCGCAGGGACTGAAGGTTTGACTGAGGCAGCGCAAGAGTCTATCAATGCCGCCGCAGAACAAGTTGCAGGTAGCACTAAGGATATGTTTGGCCCCGAGAACATCCAGCGTTTTAAAGAATCGTTTGTTAAGGGCGCAATCGGTGGTGGTGCATTTGGTACTGTTGGTGGCGCAAGCCAAGGCTTGACTGCCCGCAAAGATTACGCTGGCACTAAAGAAGCCGAGGCGGCACTGCAAGCCCAATATGACGCTGAAGCTAAAGCCGGTACGCTCACTCCTGAACGCCGTGCTGAGTATGACATTGCACTTGAGAATGCACGTAAGCAACGTGAAGCGGAGTTAACTTCTACCTTT
>Ga0181357_1000904_pt1 | contig 11629 bp, 6 predicted proteins | sample Fa13VDMM110DN_FD_130094 | JGI IMG/M metagenome (GOLD analysis project Ga0181357, IMG submission 130094) | Freshwater viral communities from Lake Michigan, USA - Fa13.VD.MM110.D.N | ecosystem: Environmental > Aquatic > Freshwater > Lake | place: USA: Michigan | collected 2013-09-24 | reverse complement strand
TGGGGTAATCCTAAAGACTTATCTATATTAGAAGCTACGGCTAACGGTATGACAGGACGATATCTAGGCCTACATAATATTCCATTTGGATTAGATGAAGTAGGTAATATTCAAGCTAAAGACCTATCGCAACTTATCCATAAAATATCACAAGGTAAATCAAAAATTAGAATGCAAGCATCAGTCAACGCAGAACGTGATCACGAGATGTCAGCATCTTTAATTGCAATCTTTACTTCTAACCATTCTTTATATGATAGATTAACTACTATTAAGAAAGACCCATCTGGTGAAGTAGCAAGACTTATTGAGTTATCTATTAGAAAACCTAAAATGCTTATAGATAATCCTGAGTTAGGTAGGGCTGTATTTGATGTATTTAGATATAACTATGGTTGGGCTGGCCCAGACTTTATTAAAGTATTCTTTGAATACCACCACAGTGACATATCAGCTATGATGAATAACTGGATCGTTAAGTTTAAAAATGATTTTGGAGAAGATACTGCGTATCGATTTTATGAAAACTTAGTAGCAGTCACAATGACGGCAGGTGAAATAGCAGTGAATGCGGGTATTCTAGAATATGATTTAGAAAAAATCTACAAACGCATTACAGGTGAAATGATTAATATTAGAGACAATGTTGTTAAGGTTAACAGTATTGATTATGAGTCACTAATCGGTGAATTTATTAATAATCATCAAACAGGTATTCTTGCATTTAAAGATAACAAGATTGCTATGGAACCTAGGACATCACTTGTCATTAGAGCTGAGGCTGATAATAATATTATCTTTATTGCTAAACCTGAGTTCCGTAAGTTCTTAATTGAAAAACAAGTAAGTACTCGTGAGTTCTTATATCAAATGAAACAAGCTGGTATAGAAGTTACAGAGAAGAGAAAAAAAATGGGATCAGGATGGAAAGATGCAACGTCAGTAGTTAACGTAGAAGCTTATGTATTTCCTAGTGATAAGTTCTCTACTGATACTATAAAGGTTATTCAAACTGAAACTGCATGAAGAACCTGAATGGTTATTTCCATTCGACGCTATGGACGTTGGGGATAGTTTCTTTATCCCTACGTTAAAAACCTCACCCTTATTATATGCTATTGAATGTGGGGCTAAACGAGCTGAGATTAAAGTTAAGGCTTATGTTACTACAAAAGATGGATATTTAGGGGTAAGGGCTTGGCGTATTAGATAGTTACTGAGGACCAAACTTATCTTCTAATTCTGGTAATAATTTAGGATTAAATGTCATACCACCCACACTACGTTCGATAGCTTTTTCTCTTGCGTTATATGACTTATCAAGTGTAGATTCTGAAATAGCAATAGTAGGATATTTATCATTAAATTTATCTATAAGTTTATAGGTATCATCAATTGCATCACTATCATTATTAGATCGAGCTAGATACATAGAGTCAAGTAAAGACACTCTTCTATTTAAAATAGATTGTTCCATTTGTTTCATGGCACCTGTACGCGCATATTCTTCAGCTACTTCAGTTGGTGAGAAACCAAAGATTTGCATAAATACATTGTAGGCATTTATATTTTCTACTACTGGAGCACCACTTTTATCTCTAGCGCCTTCCATACCATATCTGTATGCTTTTAAGAAGTTTCTAGCAAATGATGGAGTCATCTTTTCTAAACCACGTTCATACTGACCTGCATTAAGATCTTGAACACCTTTAATAAAGTTTTGAGACGTACTAAACGTAGGTCCAGCAAATTTTTCTAAAGCATAAGTTAGGTACCCAACTTCAGATAATCTCTTAGGATCGTCTCTCCATATCGTATTATCAAAACCGGTACGTGCTGCCATATCTAATTGAGTAATTTGATTAACTATACCATTTAATCCCACAGTACCTACGGAGTCTTGTATCCATTGATCTAAATCAAATGGTTCATCATCATCACTAGCAAGAAAGTTTGCAAGTACATTGACTGCGCCATAACCTGGCAGACCTTTAATTCCTGCAAATAAATAAGTCATACCAATTATGCCAGCAGCTTGTTTTCTGGCTATTGTTTTAGTAATAGGATCTTCACCAGCTAATGCATTTCTAGCTATCATGCCCATATTAAGAATTTGAGCTAAGACAAATCGTTTAAATGTTAATGCTACTTTAGGTATACCCTTTTGTAACCAACGTGCACCTGCTTCAGGCACTGCTTCAGTATTTATTCTAGAAGTTAATGTAATAGCTTTATCCATTGCTTCACTATGAGTAAACCCATCTTTTCTAGCTAAATCATATGCAGCTAATAACGTAACTTCTCTGTTAAAACGCTCTGTACCTTCAAACCATAATCCTAATAAAGTACTTCCTTTATTCATGAGCATAGAGTATTTATCAGATGATGTTTTAGATATATCATCTAAGTCACGACCAACACTGTAGGTTAAAACACCACTAGATAATGCTCTATTATATAAATCTTTTAAATTACGCATTTGTTCAGTAGCGCCAGCTTGTACTTGCGGGTTCATACCAAAGGTTCTAATTTTAAGACTTTTACTTAAATATTGTTTACTATCATCATATCCGCCTTTAAAGAATAGTGTCTTAGCATCCATCATAGCTGTATAGGCTCTATCTATATCAAACTTGCCCGTTCTTAAACTTACTGCTAATTTAGGTAATACAACCATGGGTAATACAGTTGTATTAATAAGAGCAGATGATAAGTTACCGCCGATACTCATTACAAAGTTTGCATTACTTAGCCAGTATGCCCAGTTTTCTGCTACAGGATTATCAATAAAACCTTTTCTTGTTTTTAATTCATTAATAACATCTTGTGCCATTTTATCTTTAGATGATTTATTAAAGTCTTCCTCAAGAGCTGAATAAGCTTCACCTATCTTAGGATTATACTTAAGGTTAGCTAACTGTGTAGCCATTCTAGGAGCTACTTGTGAGAAGCCTTGAATTACATCTTGAATATAACCTGGATCACCACGACGCTCTCTAAACTGTTGTCTAATAGATTCTGTAGGGAATAATGAAAGGTAAGTTTGATAAACTCTATCTATATCAGTTTCAGGTGCATTAGCTGCTTGCATAATTTTAATGATGTCTGCAACAAATCCTGACGGTGGTGCGCTTGTGTGACTAATTTCAGTAATTTTAGTATAAGTTCTTACATCTGAATTTTTATCTTTTTGTAATATAAAGTCTTTAATCTTTTGAATTTCTCTAGGATTGTCACGAGCAATAGATACAATCTCACCATTAGGGTCTGTATATTGCAACCAATAATTGCCTTTACGAACAAGTGGGAAATAGAAGGGTAATCTATTAGACTCAAATGTGGCTCTTAATTGAGCAGCTTTATCGTTAGGTAATTTAGCAGTTATAGAATTTAACATTTCAGTACTGTAGGCTTCATACTGCTCAACCATTTGTATAGCATAAGTTTGGAGTTCTTTTGGTAAAGATTTAAATTGTACAACATATGAATCATTATTATTTTCAGCTTTTCTAGGATCTATATTAAGTCTAGACATTTCAAGCACTACATTATTAAATTTATTCTGAATGTTTTGTGGGTATTTTTGTAACATTCCAATACCTTTATGCACAATATTGTCAATATCTTTTCTCATAATAGAATGATAATTACTTTTTAATTTAACTATATCATCTAAGAATTTTATGTTAGGAAATTGTTTTTTATAAAGTTCATATAGGTTTTCTAGTGACATTGAACCTAAGAAGTATGCTCTTATACTGCCTGTAAATTTAGATATCACATTAAATATCTTTTCACCTACACCTTCATTAAAGCTAGGAAGATCTTTGTATAAAACACCACTAGAATTAATAAGACCTACAACATCAGACTCATTAGCTGTGTTATTTAAAGTCATAGCGTAAAGGGGTACAGTTTCACCTTTAGATACCGATTCAATTAGTGGACCTTTAAACATTTGCGGTGCTAGTGTTAATACATCTTCTAGTAAGGTATCCGCAATATCAGGTATACCAAGCATGTTTTTAACTGAATTTATAAAGTCAGACCATAAAGAAGATAGTTTACCTTTAACAGTACCTTTAGAAATGCTTTCTACATTACGTAAGAAGTTTTGAAAGTCAGGGTTAGTAAATGCCTCAGCAACAAATTCATGTGCATTTTGTAGACCATATACCATGTTCTTTTTACCAGCAGCTGCTTTAGCTGCATCGAACATACGCATAAGTTTTTTACCTAGAGGTGTTACACCTACACCACGCATAACTCCATTTACAGTCTCAAAGTATACATGGTTATTAATAATCTTAGCTGTGGCAGCATGGACAACTTCATGTAATAAAGTATTAACTGTACCGCTTTGGTAAATCTTAACTGTCTTAGTTTTTTCATCATACTCACCATCTATATCGCCAGTAATTTGTTCATAGCGTGTTAAACGGCTTTTTCTTAATCTTGCATCCGGATGTTTAAGTACAGCAAAGTCTAAATCTTTGACGCCAGGTATACGCATCAAGGCATTTATTAAAGCCTTTTGAGGTACATTTAGTTTCTTTTTAAGTAATATCTTTAATGCATCACCTACATTTTTAGCGTCTTTAAGTTCTTTTTGGAAAGAAGATAACTCTACTTCATCAGGAGTTACAAACGGAACAGTTTCTTTTAAGATACGTTTTTCAGCTTCCTTACCTTTTTTTACTGATTGTTCTAGATTAATATTTTGTTCTTTTTGACCCGCTTCAAATAAACGTTTACCTATTTGACTTTGTCTTTCAGCACGTTCACTACGTAGAATATCTTGTACAGATTGATCATTAAGTTTGTTTTGTTTTTTTAATCTATTAACTTCTTTTTGAAGTTTAATATTTAGAGTATCGTAAGCATAGTCAGTAAAAGAATGCATGTTATCAAACGCATCAGCGGCAGACTCATCATAGACAGCTTGCTTGGCTTTCTCAACTTCTTCAGTTTTTTGAGCTTCCATTTCTGGAGTAATAGTAGGTTGACCCTCAGTAGTAACCTCAGCTTCTGTATCTCTTTCAAAACCTGAAGTAACAGTACCATCCGGGTTAGTCTTTTCTTCCCATTTCCAACCTGCGATAGGCGATTGTTTAGCAGCTGGTTTAGCTTGGTCTTTTAGTGTAAAACCGAGTCCTTTTTCTCCAGCTCCAGTTGGTCCCATATCAGACGTATACTCATCCACTGTAGCTCCGATATCTCTTCCAGCTCCTTCGGTAACTGCATCTTCTTGTCCCATAAGAACTTCATTGCTAGTTCCAGTTGTTGTGGATTTAAGTCTTTCATCTTTAACTCCTTCTAGTTTAACCCGTAATGCATCTATAATCTCATTTGGTGTGGATTTGCTTGATACTTTAATACCATTTTCATTTGCAATCCTACGTAAATTATAAGTCATCATAGCTGGCACTCCACCAGCATCTACAGAGTCTAATAAACTTTCTGCGTCTTTAGTAAGCACACCTGTAGGATATGTAGCTTTTATAGGTTCTTGAACTTCTTCTGGAGCCGCTTCTGTTTTAATTTCTGCTTCTGGAGCTTCAGTAGTTTCAACTTGAGCTGTAGGTATTGATGCAGCTTCTTCAGGAAATAATTGTCCTTGAGCTGTAGGTGCAGCTTCTGTAGGTACGGGTTCTTCTGGAAATATAGGTTGAAATGCAGGAGGTCCTTGTTCTTCTGGAAATAACTGACCTTGAATCGGAGCTTGCTGTGCTTGATCAGCAATAACTTTTTTACGTTCTTCGGCTGCTCTAATTCTTTCTTGTTCTACAACATCTTTTTCATCTTGCTCACGTCTTTCTTGTGCACGTTCGCCAAGTCTTTCAGGTATAGCAGATACAGCACTAATACCACCGCCTGCAATAGCACCACGTACACCTGACTCAATCATACGTTCAAAGTCTTCTGAGTTAAATATTTGTGGATTACCTTTTATGTACTTCTCTGCAGCAATACTAATAGCTTCTTGAGCACTTTCTGTTAGGCCTTCAGTTGCAGCAGCACCGGGTACAGCACCTATTATTTTACGAATTAAACCGGGTTGCATACCAGATTTCTCTAGTATCTTTTCAACAATACCTAATTTTGCAGGTTTAGTAAGTCTATTTAATATGGCAGATGGTAATACAGAATCTAGGGCAGCACTAACAGAGCCTGCAAGAAGAGCAGCACCTGGTTCAAACTGACCTGTAGCTTGATAAATGTTACCAAATATTTCAGGTGCATTCATTGCATAAGAACCTAGGTAAACACCTACATTTTGTCCTAATGCTTTTTTAGCAGCAATAGTTTCAGCGGCACCCATTAAAGCCGCTTCTTGAGCAGCGTATTCTTCTACACCAGCTAAGGCAGCACGTTTAGCTGCAGCACCACCAATTACTCTACCAACACCGCCTGGAATAAGAGCTGTTCCAATATTAGGTACTTGTTCACCAATAGTTTCTAATCCATATTTTAAACCACTTAATGGACCTTTAACATCTTTACGGGATTGAAATTGAGCAGGATTGAGACGTTCTATTTCTTCTTGAGTTTGGGCATATTCACCCATTTGTCTTTGTGCATATTCATCGGCACCTAATGCACTACCTACCATAGCAGGTATTACATCACCAAATTCAGCGCCTAATCGTTTAGCACCACGTGAAACGCCGCGAGTAAATGAACCTAGAACACCATAGTCAGGTGTAGCTAATTCAAAGTCAAATTTAGTGGAAAGTTGTTTAAGTTGTGATTCAAACTCATCACGGGTTAGGTCGTCATCAAATTTGACAGGACCTAGCTTAGGTAAATTAATAATCATCTTAGTTTGCTAGTAAGTCTGTAACTAACCTTGCATTAGTAACGTCGCCAGCAGATGTACCTGAATCTCTTTGTAAGATATCATACGTTAAATTACCAAGCATTTGTTTTTGTAATTGAGTGACTCGAAATACAAACTTAGGATCAGTCAATGGAATACCTTTAGCTACAAACTCTTCTTTGATAGCCTTATATTGATCTGCGTAAGCTTTATCACCTTGTAAGTTTTTCATAGCTATTGCTTGTGCATTTATAATTTTAGCTTGAGTTGCTTTATCAGCATTCTTATATTGAGTTTCAATGATGTCAAGTTTCTTTGCACCAAGATTAAGTGTTGCGTTCTTATATTGAATATCACGATTTATAGCAATAGATTCATCACGTCTCTTTAATGCAGTATCAGCATCACCACGTTTTTCTGCGCGAATAGCATCTTGAACAGCGTCATTACGTTTACGTATATCTTTTTCTTCAGCTCTAACATCTTTAATATCTTGTGCGTAACCTTCAAACCCTATTTTAGCACCAGAACCAAGTGCACCTAAAAATCCTGGGGCAGCTTCACCACGTTTAGGCGTTGATGCTTCTAGCATACCAAACCCGCTACGTGCTAAGAATGTATTAAATGCTTCACCTCTACGTCCACCTACCTCTGCTTTTTCTTTGTCAAGTTCGGCTTCTTTACGTTTTCTAAAATCTTCAGTAGACTCAACACCAGCTAATGTTCTAGACTTATTAATTTCATCCATAACTTGTTCTTGTGTTTTTTCTGCATATGGTTTAATACCAAAACTACCTAGTCCAGCACCAGCACCTTTACCAGCATCTTTACCAGCACCAGCACCTTTACCTTGATTACCATAGGTTAATTCTTCTATAGAAGGGCTATAACCACCTTTAGTACCAGATAAACCTGCTTCTACTTCTTTTAGTCTTTCAATATCACCATAAGTAGAGGCACTAGGAGTTTTAATTTTTTCTTCTAGTCTAGCTTTTTCAACAGATAATTCACCTGCAGGTGTCATTGATGGAGTACCAGTTGAATCAATACCATACATACCTGAACCAAATATAGATTGCATTAAACCTCTAGTTGCTGGAGTATCTTCAATTTCAAGACCAGCTAAACCTTTTTTACCTCTTGCTGCTTTTTCTTTTAATTGTTTATTAATCATTCTTCCATATGCATCTAGTCCAGTATCAGCATCATAACCTCTTTGTTTTCTATATGGGTCATTTGGATCTTCTATTAAATCTCCTTTAGCAAATGCAATAATACCACCACCCGCAAAGCTATTTTCGTCATACATATCATTTGTATCTAATTCAGCTAAACCACCATAGGCCATCTCTTGTGTAAGCATATTTGAAGGCATAGGTTGATTAATGCCTGTTTGAGGAGCGACACTAGCTATGTTTGTAGGAGCAACAGATGCAATACCACCTTGAGGAGGTGTAGGACTAGCACCTAATATTTTTTCAGCAACTGTAGCTGTAGGCGCAGGGATTGAAGCCGCCTGCATTCTGTCTTGCATCATGCCAGCTAATACGGCTGTTTGAGCGGGTAATAATCCTTGTTGAGATAAACTAGCTAATTGATTTTTACTGTAGTTTAAAGCAAGGTCTTCAATTTCTTTTACTCGTGTAAACATAATTATCCTTTATTTAACATACCATATAAACCAATTCCTGCTAAACCAAGTCCGCCTAATTGAGAAGCTAAGCTTGGTGCTGGAGCATAAGATACTTGAGTTGAACCAAGAGCAGCTGCATTACCTCTAAGAATATTACTAAGGTAGTCAAGTTGTTGTTTTTGGTAATTTTGTTGATCCATAAATTGTTGATATTTAATGTTATCAATTTCTTGTTGCAATGCTTGTTTTTCACCACCAGATGCAGCTTGAGCTTTTAATCTTTCTAAGTTATTAGTTTGTTCTGTAGCAGCTGTAGCAGCTTGTGCTTTAGAAGCTTCAAGACCTGTAGTAAGCCCAGCTAAACCTAAATCTTTACCTAACCCAGCTTGATATTGCTGAGCTTGTTGATTCATTTGAGCAGCTTGTAATCGACGCGCTTGATCTTGTTGGAACATTTGTTGAGCATTTAGGTAACCTGATTCAGCACCTTTAGCTCTAATATCACCAATATTTAGGTTAGCTCCTCTTTCTTGTTCAGCTTGTAATAAAGCTTGACGAGCACCACCAAATGTACCTCGACCAATAGCCCCTGTCATACCTGCAGTTTTAGCTAAGTCTCTTTGTTTTTCAGCTTCACGAACTGCAACATCTGTTACTGCTGATTGATATGGGCTAGAATAGTATGCTGCTGCACCTGGAGTAAATGTACCACCTGTTTCCATACCCGGTCTATATCCTAATGCTTGACCAATACCTGTCAGTCCAGTGCCAAAAGCCATAGTTTGACCAATATCTAATCCAGTACCAGCTTTAGCAAAACCGCCTGGTGTTGTCATGCCAGCTACTTCTGATTGAACTTTTAATTGTTCTGGAGTAAATGGTGCAACACGTTCACCTGAATATGGAGTGTATGGTTTAACACCTGTAACAACACCTGATGCATCTGTACTATAAACTTGTTGACTGCCTTGTTTTAAAAGCTCTTCATAGTAAGGTTTAGCATATTCAGGTAAATTAGTAGAATATGAAGTAGTAGTTTGTGGACCACCACCACCGCCGCCTTTAGAGCCGCCTATATTAAATGTGAAAAAGCTTACTAAGCTTTCCACCCAGTTAAACAAGTTTAATAATTTCATAAAGTTTTCTCCACTACGTGCGTTACAGGTTTGAGTCCCATTTTCATTTTAAAAAGTCTTGCTTGAGCATCTTTTGCATATGCTCTAATTTTTGTAATACCATTACCTTTACACCAATCTTCGTATTGTCTAATCGTGTCTTTATCAAAGACCCCTTTTCCACCCATACAAGTTGTATGAGCTACTTTATGGTTAGGATGATTAATAATTTCTACAGTATATGCGCCAATAATTTTATTATCTTCTATAACTACAAATAATAACTGAAATTCTTTTATTAGTAATACTTTTAAATGCTCAACATCATAGTCAGGGTCATTATAATTAATAATAGCAATATTTAATAAACCCACTACTACAGGCCATACTGCATTAATATGCCCTGGAGATACTAACTGAACTTGTTTCATGCTATTTTTGGTAAGTATTTATCCGGATTAATTTGACTACCTTGTTTTTTATTACCTGTTCGAGCATGTCGTACTTTATCCATCATTGCATATAATTTTTTAGATCCAGCTTTTGATGAGCCATTACCTAAATGACTTACTACATCTGCAGGGACTACAAATTCACCGTCTGCTAAACGAGCGGGTTGCTTACCTTCTATTGTAGCAGGGATTGAGTCAGACATACCATCACCTTGACCATTTAAATAACCACCTTTTGGGTTACCCCCCATAGCAAATGCAGTTAAGCCGCCTTGTGCATAACCTAATGTCTGTGCTTGGGTCATAGCTTGTTCACCCGCAAGGTCATTAAGACGTCCTAAACCAAAACCACCTAAGCCTGGTGACATTGTAGGTTGATTATCAGGGGTACCATATAAATCTCTTATACCACCTGATTGTACTGTACCGCCCGTTGCATACCCATTTATATAACCGCCTTCTTTAGCATATGTTGGATTTAATCTTAAATCTGTATTATATTTTAATCTTAATCTTCCTGTTAAAGGATCTACAGCATTACTTGGTGCTTGAGCATAAGCTTGTTGTTTAGGATATAAATCAGATTCTTCTACACCACCTGCAATAATTCCTGCAGCTGGAAGGCCTACTTGTTTAGCTGTTTCATAACCACCGCCCATAAAATCAATAAATTCACCTGGATTTTTAATAGCACGACCAGCACCTGAAAGCATACTACCTTCAGGACGAATAAGATTAGAAGTGTTTGCTAAATTAATTTTATTAACACCTGATGTTAATTCAGGAACAAGTGACTGTGTAGGCATAGCGGGGGCATTAATCACTGGCTTCATAAATGAAGATGTTGGGTTTAAATTAACTCCAGAGATAGGAGTATTACCTACACCTGAACCTAAAAATGAACCTTGACCACTAACTGGAGCACCAAAACCTTTTGTAGCAGCACCAAAACCTCCAGTGTTAGCAGCACCAAAAGTATTAGCTGGTAAAGCTGTATTAGTTGAAGCTACTTGCTTTTGAATAACATCCCCCATAAATTCACCAGTAGGAACATTAGATGCAGCACCTCGTTTAGCAAAATTAGATAATGATTCACCTAGACCTGAACCACCAGCTGCACCAAATCCTGCCATAAGACCCTGACCAATATCACCTGATAATAAAGCAGTAGCACCACCTACTAATAAACCAGCTTGTAATCCAGTTAAACCAAATCCAGCAGGACCTAATGCAGCACCTGCAATCATAGGTAAAGCAGCTTTAAATACACCACCTAAATTAAATGCTTCTGGCATGCCTGTATCAGGGTTAACAGTCAAAGACCCGCCACGAGCCATAGCTAAACTTTGAAGTCCGGCTACTTCTGTAGGGCTCATATGAACGAGCATTGAGTCGCCATTACGACCTAATGATGCTAAACCTTGAGCTGATTGATATGTCATAAAAAAGTCCTTAAATATACGCTAATAATATCATGTTTTTAATGCCTTATGCTACTGTAATTGTAGGCGCTATGCCCACTAAGTTAACGTTTACTACAGGTGGTGCTATTCTGTCTAGCGATGGTGCAAAGCTTACAATATTTAATGTGGCTGCTGGTACTAAAATC
>Ga0181357_1000903_pt1 | contig 11630 bp, 15 predicted proteins | sample Fa13VDMM110DN_FD_130094 | JGI IMG/M metagenome (GOLD analysis project Ga0181357, IMG submission 130094) | Freshwater viral communities from Lake Michigan, USA - Fa13.VD.MM110.D.N | ecosystem: Environmental > Aquatic > Freshwater > Lake | place: USA: Michigan | collected 2013-09-24 | reverse complement strand
GGCAGCAACAGCGATCCAGAAGATCGGATTGGCAAGGATAGCTTCCATGACTGGGAAAGGTGGTTTTGCCCAGCTTAGCGCCGTAGTTCCAGCTTGATAATACGCACGTCATGATCCATAACCTTGTCTTCAACGTCGCCAAGCTTTTTTTGGATCAACTGCTGGTTGCTGAGCACGTCGTCCAGCTTGGTTGGGACGGTGTAGCACAGGTAGAAGATGCCAGCACCAGCACTGCCGACTGAAAGCACAACGATGCCCGCCAAAGCTTCCTGACGAACACCGCGCCAAAACCCTGGTTGTGGTTCAGGGGTTGACACGGCAGGCTGTTAGGTGCCCTTATTTTAGCCTTTACCCTGACCACGGCGCTTTTTGCGGCCATGGTTAGGCCGCGAGCGTTTGCCTTGACCTTGATTGGTCAGCTTTGGAGCACCCGGCTGGTGGCTGATGTGTGCTGCACCAGCCTTTGCGCGAACTGCCATTAGTCAAGCCCAAGCAGTTCTTTAAGCTCGGCCACGGTTAAGCCGGATTTGGCAAGCTTTTCGGCGGGTGTCAGCGGAGCCGGGGCTGCGGGTGGTTCGGGAGCGGGTTCGGGAGTGTTGCCAGCTTTGACCCACTCCAGGTATTCGCGGTACTCCCGGTTGCCTTTATCAGGTGGGATCAATGCGGTGTCCGCAAGGCGAAGGATAGAATCGTGAGTTGTTAGTTGATACACGGAAGTGCTCATGGTTAGTTACAGATTAAAGTTCGGCAGAGGCAATCCAGTTTCCGTTCCATGCCGTCTGGCCTGCACTAGAACCTTCGGAATACCAAATTGCGCCATTTACGGTCGCAGTTCGTATGTCAAAAACGCCTACGTTGACGACGCCGCCTACTCCATAGGTAAGCGTTGGTGATGATCTCTTTGTGACTTTCCAGGGGATATGAACGTAAACACCGGATCCTGTGGCTTGAGCATACCCTCCGATATATCCATCTCCAGTCTCGTAATACCTCTGACACAACGCCAACTCCTGCCCGTAGCTGCGGCGTTCAAACGGTGTTACAGCAGTGCCGGGTTCAAACTGCACTAGAGAAAACGTACCGCTGCTGAAGCGTACCGTTGTATCAACACCACCTGTGATCGAAACATTGCCACCCTTGGCGACACTGGTGCCAGCAACCGTTACCGTGGCAGTGCCGGTCCAGTTCAAGGTGTAGGTGCCGGTGATTAGGTTGATGCCTTCAATGACTTGTTCAACACCACCTGCGGGCGCTGTCACGGTGCGAATGTTGCCGCTGTCGGTATAGGTAATCGATTGGCCAGAGGTGACCACCCGCCAACGGTCCAGCGTGTATTGGTTAGCTGTTGCGGTAGCAGTGCCGGAAACATACGCTCGCTGGTTGATGGTGGGGTTGCCATTGATAATGGCATTTACACCACTTATTAAACCGCTGACTTGAAATTGAGCAGGATCGAGTATGCCTATTGTGATCCAAGCACTATTGGATCCATTCCGCACCTTCCAAGTTGGTGGACTTGTGCTGGTATCAACCCAAGGTTGGAATGCAACCGTTACGGTTGGTGCGCTGTTGCCACTGCTTTGACCAAAAAGCGCAGCAAGGTTGTCGTTGATGTCTGCGCGAACGGTTGGGAACGTTGCGTTTTGGACTATTTGATCAGATTGAGGCATTAGAAGGCGCGACCGTAGCCAACGGCATTGTACGTGAAGTTTACCACTTGCCTGCTGCCGCCTTGGAGAAACTCAACATTGAAGCCGGTGCGGGTTAGGTTTGTGATTTCGGCGTGTGTATTGGCTCCAATCGACAACGCCGTAATACCAAGGCTAGGCAGCAGGGTATAGTACGGATCGCCAACGGTCACTGCCTTGTAAAAAGCGTTGGCAAAGGTGACGGTAGTGACTGCACTGCTGCTACTGGTCAGCGTAGCCAGACTGGTGGTTACCCGCCTAGTTAGTTCCAGTGTCGCGCCAAGCTCTTCAATGGCAACGCCAATCAATTCTGTCTCTGTGGTGAAGATGGCCTTCACCTGCACGCCACGACCACGGATCATGCCGCTTGTAAACTCAGTCCACAATCCCCAAGTTGGGGAACCAGCTGGATCATCCGGCGTGGTGCGGACGTAAGTTGCCACGTTGATTTGATCCGCAACCGTGCCATCAAAGAACCCTGGCTGGTCATCAAAGTTACCGCTAACGGCGTCGAACAGCGTCGAGAAAACAACAGGACGGCTGACGATGTAGCGCCTGATCCTGAAATCGTAAACATCGCCAAGGTCAAAAGTATCTGCAAATTGATATTCTGCCCCGCAATCACCTGCGCAATAAATGGTTTCCCAGTAGCCAGGAGAAACATAAACGCTTGGCGCAAGCAAAAGAGCTGTTTCTCCAGCGTCGTATGTGCAATTAGTTTTTGTTCCACTAAATGGTGTGGCAAGATCTTGTTCGGCCCATTCTTTTGCTGCAATGCGTGATTCAGGTTCTGGCAACGTCACTTCAACGCCTGTTGCTATTGTCGAGCGGTTGCCTAGGAAATCTTCAAACTTTAAGAAATAAGTGCCCGGCAGCAGTGGTACTTGCTTTTGCGTGGAGCTACCAGCCACGGCTTGAACAACATCATTGCTGCTGTTCCAATCAGCGACACCAAGTGCTCGTGGATCATGGCGGATAATGACACGGCCACCAACCTGCACGTCAAGTTCTGGTGCTTGCTTCCAGGTAAGGATAACCATGTCCTCACTAATAGCAATTGCACTCACGTCCTGAACATCTGATGGTGCAGCGCCAAGACCAGACACCGTATATGTGGCAAAAGCAGGCTCGCTAAACAATAAGCCAGTTGAACTAATGCTGCTTACTTGGATCTGATAGTTGCCTGTTTTTGCGTCAAGAATGTCAAACGTGGTTCCTTGAACTGTAACCGTGGTGAAATTGTCATCTTCATAGCGATACTTAATACGAAACTTCTTAACGCCCTTTGGAGCAAACCAGCCAAAAGTAATTTTGACAGCGATGCGTCCATTAAGTTCGTATTGTACTTCTGGACTTGTCCCTCCGCCAACTTGTGGAGTGCTAACAACTGTTAGCTCACTTGGCTGTCCAGGAATTTCATTGAGATTGCTAGTGTCTCTAAATTCAAGCGGTGCGCCATCCTCGATGTAGGCATACTTGCTTTCATTGTGAGCAATGGCTGTAATGCCGTAGTTAATGCCGTCTGATTCGTTAATGCTGAGCACACGCCAAGTAGATGCTTCAAGCGATGGGCTTTCAAGAATCCAAATGCTGTTGACATTTGGCACATCATTTAAGGCGGTTTGCAGTGTAATTACCCTGCCAACAACACTTGTTATTTGACGTTGCTCGACGCTGCCATCAGGCAGAATTACGCTTAGTAACGATCCACTTTCAATACTGAGATTGGTATCAGCGGAATCGTCAACTGTTATTGCTGTGGTTGTTGCTGCACTGATGCGACCAGCACGACGGGATCCAGCGCGGACAGGATCTGAGATCAGGATGATCTGCCCAGGGCGCACCTGCTGACCAGCATCAAGGCTTGAGGCAAAGGTGCAGACTTCCTTCTCGTAGCGTTCGGAGAACAGCAGCCAGCGACCGATGCGATTGGCTTGGCCGCGACTGGTGCAGGCAAAGGCGCTGATTTCACTGCGCACCACGCCATACTTAGCAATCGAGTCGGTGTCCTCGACCACCTCATAGGCTGTGTCCCGTAGGTTCAGATCGAGGTAGCTGACCACCGCCACATTGGGGCGGATCTTCAAGCTGCTGCCGCTGTAGCTGAAACCCTCGGGTGTGACGTTGGCTTGGTTGAACAGGTAGACCGGATCTGATGGCGCATCCTGCGCAATGGTCAGACTGCCGGTGCTCCAAAATGCTTGGCAGCGCATGACGGACAGTAGATCATTGACCAGCTTGTATGCCTCTTCTGCTGTTTGAATCGAGGTGTTGCAGCTAAACCGCGCCTCTTGACCGCCAAAACCATTGCTAACAAGTGCGTTGGAATATTTGCTAGCGACAAAAAATGCAAACTTATCGAGTTGTGCTGCTGCAATGTGATTGCCAAATCCATAGCGGGTACTGGTCAGCAAATCCCACAGGATCCACGCGGGACATGATGTCCAAGTGGCTGCTGCAAATGTGCCGTTCCAGACAAAGTTTGGCGGATAAATAATGCGGCCCGTATTTGGTTCAACAGTTACACCATTAGGAATTTGAACCTTGATGCCTTTGATCAGGTAACTGCGGGTTGGAATGCTGCTGAATTGTTCTGCATCAACACGTATGCCAACCAAAGCACTATTGGGATATTTTAGTTTTGCATCAATAATTTCTGTGTAGCTGCTCCAGCTGAAGGCATTGGTCAGCAGCGTGTTGGTGCTGTCATCCGTAATGCGTGTGACCTTAATGTCTACAATGTCAGAAGGGTTTGGCCGTACCAAGGTGATTAGATAATCCTTGCGATATTCATCTGCTGTGCGACCACTGATTGTGTCATCGATAACAGTTGTGTAGCCACCACCTTGATACTGAACGGCAATTTGCAACTGCACACTGGTGCCTGATGTGTCGCCGTTGGTGTTGTCAATTTGTTGAAGTGATGGAACGGCAATAGTAATGCGAACAGAATCAACATCAACATCGGTGATGGTGCGAACCTGGGGAACCAACTTTACGACTGTGAGGCCAACAGGTTTTTCGTCTTCAACACCACCACCTAGCGGGATATAGGTTTGGTTCTGCGTTCCGTTGCGGGTGTAGATTGTAACGTCTTGAAAGTTGTAGCTACCGTCTGGATTTTGCAGGACGGTGTTGTTCAGGTATATTGATTTGAATCCATCGGCCAAGCCTTCAATCTCGCCTTCTGAGATTAGGTCAATGACGTTGGCGTATTGTCTTGAATCAAGGCTGTCTGGCGCAGTGCTTGGTGTACGGCTACTGCCACCGCCGCCACCTTTGCCAAACCCACCACCACCGCCTGCGCCAATAATTGTCATGCTGTCACCTGCACAGTATCCGTGCCAGCGGAGATAACCACGCTGCCAACCAGCGTAAGGCCATAGACGACAGGTACGGGCACGCCTTGCCTTGATGTTTGTTGAATGCCTGAGAAATTATATGTTTTGCGTGGGTCGTCAGCAGTATCTGGACCTTGCGGAACTTTAGGGACTGGGGTTAATAGTTGCGAAACTCCACCAAGCAACAACGAAAATCCAACACCCGCTAGAACAGTGCTAACAGCAATAGGAGCAGCAAGTCCAAGCAACCCAATAGTTGCACCGCCAGTAAAAAATGCACCAGCAATTAGCGCAACGCCAATGGCTATCTTTAATGCTCCTCCACCAGCACCAGCAACCACCGGCACAATCTTGATGTCTTGCTGTCCGGCTGGATCGTGGATCTCGTCTAGCCCTAAGTCGTAGGTGCCAACCGTCACGCGGTAATACTGCTCGGCCATGTGCTGTTCTAAGCCAGGGAAATTGGCCACCAGCATTCGCACCGCCTCAGCCGCAGTGGCCACATCTGCTTCGAGCACACGCCTGCCAATGAACTTGGCCAACTGCCCGTAGAGCTTGATCTTACGGAGCATGACGCAACCTCCTTCCGGTTACTTTAGCCAACCATCCACCATATATGTCCCGACTGCTAAGACGACCTTGGATGTGATGGAGCACCATCCCATCGCCAATGTACACCGCGCAGTGATTTAAGCCGGGTGCGTTAATTGACATCAGCAGCAAGTCACCACGTTCAAGGTGCTCTTCTTCTTCTAACTCACGGAATCCGGTTGCCGCCCAGCAGCCGTCAAACATTGGTGCAGCAAGGAAATCGGCTGGATCTGTTGGCCGTTGCCAGTCACGCAACATGATGCCGTTCTCTCTGTACCAATCACGTGCTAACGACCAGCAGTCTTGAACGGCCCACACCCATTGGCGGCCAAGCAACCTGGAACGGTAACCACATGGTGTGTAGGTGCCCCATGCCTTGGTCTTGGGATTGACGATGTGCCATGGCAGCTTGCTGGCTTCTGCCGCCACCTTGTCTGCCTCACTGGGCAGTGGCGGTGTTATCGGGTGGCTGTGAACAATTGCCACTATTTCACCAGCATCTTCGGCAGCAGCGTAATCCTCAGGATCCAAGACAAACATCTGCTCAGGCTGCGTGGCAAGGTTGCGGCATGGCCAGTAGCGTTCGCGCCCTTTGATCACCACGACCACGCCGCATGACTCACGGGGATCTTCAGCCACCGCATGATCAAGAGCAGCATTAAGCCAGGTCATGCGAAATAGCTGCCGATGCCAACGAACCCGCCATGGGGCAATTCAGAATTGGCGCCAAATCTTGCCTTACAACTGTCAACTCGCTTGCCGCATACATCTTGGTTTGCATTGCCAACAGCTACGTCGCTGACATTGAAATAATTGGTGCCGGTGTAGCTACATTCAGCCGAGCGGTAGACCCACTGGCAACGGGTGATGCACTGCCGCTTTGGTGCCCGGACACCAGCCATGTCAAATGCACTGGCAAGCTCAAATTCAACCACGTCGCGGTTTTCTGCTGACTTGCGATCTACAAAGTAAATCTCCCGTGGGAATTCAGCGAGGGGGTCTGCCGTAGCGCTTGTGCCACTTGCATATCCAACTACCCAATAATCACCTAAAACGTAACTGCCTGACGGAAAATTGACTGCATCAAGGAACCGGCCTAGCGTTCTGATACGCGTAAGCTTGGCACCTTCTAACCCTTCTGGCAGCGTCAGAATCAACGCTGTGATGGTGCCCATCAAATTGCTGATGCGCATCTTGGGACGTGGCAACGTCCCCTGCCCGCTGTACTCAAAGCCTTCTACCTCAATGGGTAGTGCCATGTACGAATCGCCATTCCACACCACTGAGCCATATCCGCTTTCATTTGTGCCAGCGTGGAAGTAGTACGTTTCTAGTACGCCATGTTGGACCACGTTAAGCTCAAGCTGAAATAGCTCAATCAGTGCGCCAGGTGCAATCTCCTGTAACGCACTGACAAGTTTGGTATTGGTGTCGCTAGTTGTATAACCAGCGTCCCAGTAGCCGGTTACGACGTACAGCATTGTCTATGCGGTGACAGCCTTAATGACTGCAAAGCCGATCACAATGGCTTCAGACAGCGAACCAGCAGTTATGTTGCGGACGTTGATGGAGGCAGAACCGGCGGCTGCTTGAGCATTAAGCAGGTATGAACCAGCAGTACCGCCACTGACGTGGTTCAACACCAGCAGGTCAGTTGCAGCGATAGTGCTGTTGGTCAGCGTGAAACTCACCGTGGTATCGGCTGCCAGTGATGCGTTGTGCATCGTGATCTGGCCGCACTTCTTGTTCAGTGTGACGGCAGTTGCCTTGCTGGTTGCCTGCGTAACCGTTCCACCTTCGCCGGTAATGTAGCCAGCCTTATCGGTGTTGAGGTTCGTGAAGTTGGAGTCAACCTCGGTGTGGGTCAGTGGGCTGCCTTTGCCTGCGCGGGTGACGATGGTGCTCATGCTTACGGCTCAAAAACTTGAGTGAATGATGCTTGTATTGTGGCACGGTTCAAGTATGGGATCGACTTAGACCAGTCGTAGCAGATCCACTTGTACGCCGTAGCCTCGTCCGGTGGCGTCCAGTCGAATGACGCACCATCAGCAGCCCGTGCGTCGAGGAATGCCTCGATGGTGTCGGCATTGGCTTCTGATATCTCCCATGTAAGGCTCCAGACCTTGGGATCCTGATTTAGCCCAACCGTTAACCGCTGAGAGTAGCCGTCACCGAATTGCACCTGCCGCACCTTTGGCTGGTTGGTCTTCTGGGCGCCATAAGTGGGCGTGATGCTTGGGAAGGTTGCCATTAGCGTCGTGTACCAGCGAGCAGGCCGCCTGGGCGTTGTTGCTTGACCAATTCTGCCTGCACCGCAGCAGAAACGACAACACCAAGTTGCTTGGCCTGCGCCTGATCGCCTTGGACGTTGGATCCGCTTGCATCCACGTTGACCACCACGTTGGTGCTACCGCCACCAAGGGCGTTGTTTGGCACGATGCTGCCACCGTGCTTAGGTGTGAACAGCTCGGGGCCACGTTCACCAACCATGTAGGACGATCCAGCACTGACGGGGCCACCCATGGCGCGTTTGCCCAGGCCACCAGTCAAGAAACTAAAGAACCCAACTCCGTCATTGCCAGCCAGACTGGTTAGAAGTTGCATGATGCCGCTTCTGAGCAGTTGCTTGGCAATGTCTTTCAACACTTGAGACGCTGATTCACCAAGACTCTTGGTGCCTTCAACGGCTGCTGTAATGCTGTCCAAAACGCCCGTTGTGATTGATGTTCCAATCTGGTTGTAAATAGCATTTAATTCTTCGGCTTGCTTTAGTTGTTTTGCTAGAGCTTCGTTTTTGGCCACAATTGCTTCAACTTCTGCACGACGAAGTGTGGGATTGTTTTGCAAAATTTGATTGATCAATAAATCTTTTTGATACTGCTGCTCCGTGCCAGCAAGTTTTTCCTTGAGCAGCTCACCTTCTTGGATGATCGGGCGAATAGCGGCCTCAGCCTGCTTGGCAACTTGCACTTGATTCAGGATTAGTTGTTGCTGTGTGTCCCGCTGGGCGATCACTTTATCTTGTAACAACGTTTGCATTTTTGCTTGAAGTTCCTGTGGCTTTAACTTGTCATACTCAAGTTTTGTGATTTCAGCTTTTATCTGCGCTAACCGCTTTTCACCTTCAAGGCGTATGGCGGTCTCCCTATCGTTGAGCAGATTAGCTTCAAATATCTTATTGTCAAATCTGTAGATCTGCTGCTTGAGGCTCAATTCAGTTGCCATGTCACCTAGCGAATTTTTAAGACGCAATGCTTCGGCTGCTGCTTTTTCAGCAGCTCTTTCGGCATCGGATTTGCCTGTTTTTTTCTTACTGCCGCCGGTCTCAGCTAGTAACGCAGGTATTGCAGTTGACTTGAACATTCCTGCTTGGGCCTTGTTTAGTTGTTGTTGTGCTGCTTCGTTTTGATTTATTTTTTGCTGAATTGCTCCTTGCAGGTTAAGTAATTTTTCCTGCGTCCTAGGGTCTTTCGCTTGCTCTGCTCTAATGCTGCTAAGCGTTGCTTGATAATTTCTCAATGCTTGCAAATTCTGTTGGATACCAGCTTTGTTTCTTTGACTACTAACTTGTCCAATGCCTTTTGCAATACGATCAACACCTTCAGATGTAGCGCCAAGGTTTATTGATGCACGTGCGCCAGCAAGATTTCGCGCAAATCCACCACCGCGACCAGCCGCTAATGCTGCATTGATTGCATCAACTACTTGAATGGCTTGGTTGAAAATTGCCTTGAGTGTTGGTGTTAATACAACGCCAATGGTTCTGGCAAGTTGCTCTACGCCATCGGTCAAGGTGCTGAATTTACCTTGCAGCGTGTCACTCTGCGCGATTGCACCGTTTGCGTATTTGCCACCTGTATCTGTAAGCCTGGTCAGAGCAACTTCAACAGCTTCTGCGCTAATGCGGCCTTTGCCAAGTGCCTTCTGGAACTCCTCGCCGGTCAGGCCATACATCTTCCGCAATTCGTCCTGAAGCGCAACGCCGCGTTCCTGGAATTGCAGTAGTTCTTCGCCTTGTAAGCGGCCTTTGGCTTGGACTTGGCCATAAGCAGTGGCTAGACCTTGAAGCTCTGCACCAGTGGCTCCTGCTACATCCGCAAGCCGTCTAGTGGTTTCAACAACCTTGTCCCCTTCGACGCCAAAAGCATTCAGGCGCTTGGCAGTATCAATTAGCTCTGTACTGGTAAAAGGCGTAACCGCGCCAAGTTGTTGCAACTCTTGAATGATGGTTTTAGCTTGCTGGACACTACCCGTCAGAACCTGAAGGCTTCTTGTTTGTGTTTCAATTTCTGCTGTTTTAGCAAAAACAAACTTCAGTGCCGAAACAACAGTAAATGCGCCAACCAGTCCAGTGACTGCATTTTTGACTCCGTTGACCGCGCCTTCTGTTGTCTTGGATGCTGCACTAACCTGATTCAGGTTCCGTACAGCACCTTGGCTGTTTACCTGAATATCAACGGTTGCTACTGCCACGGATCGACCACTGCTATTGCGTCAGTCTACTAGCTACGTCGCTTGGCTTTGTCTATCTCCTCACGCTCGCGCTTGCCTTTTATCTCGTAGTAGGCGGCAAAGTGGATGAACTCCGCATCCGTCAATTCCTGCCGAAGCCGACTTACCGTCATGCCTAGCTCGGTAGCCAGAAACATTTCAAAGTAAAGCCAGCTATCGGCCTCTAGTCGTTTTTTGCTTTTTCCAGCGACTCAGGCGCACCAAGGCCAAACAAAAACAATTCAAGTTCGTTCAGCACTGACTCAGGCAGTTCGCGTTGCAGCTTGGCTGCGTCGGCGGAGGCAAAGGCTTTGGTGCCGTCTTCCAGCTCGGCCATGTGGCACAGCATCTGGGTGCTGATGTCCAATGCTTCCTCAGATCCAGCAAGGCCAGACGCACGCTTGCGGTCAGCGCGGGTAATCGGCTTGAAGTATAGCGACAGCACTACGGTGCCATCTTCCTTCTTGATATTGAATTGACGCCGCTGGTTTAGGTCAAAAGCCCCGGTGAGTAGATCAACGGGGCGTGGTGTGGCAGGCATTAGATCGAGGTAGTAATGGCACCGTTCATGGTGAAGTTAACCGTCACCACTTCCAGTTCGCCAACCGTAGCACTGTAATCAGTGGATGTGATCACGATGCTGCCGGTGATCTTCTTGCCGCCGGTTTCGTCAAGGTACAACTCGACCGAGGCGTTGCCTTCGTCGGTTGCCACGTTGACATCCCTGATCAGGTCAAGCTTGTCACCCGATCCAGGTGCGTCATACATGACCTCCATGCTGCCGGTGCCTGCAACCAGACCGCCAATGTTGGCCTTGTAGGTTGCGCCTTGAGCGGTTGTCTCAAGTACGTCCTTTTCCACGGTCAAAGACCAAGAACGCACAGCAGCAATCTCAGAGACGCCACCGCTGCTGTCCTTGTCAAAGAAAACCGTGCCTTGTTCGCCGCGATAGAAAGCCATGATCAGATGGAGGTAGTGATGGTTCCAGTGGAGACAAAGTTACAGGTGATGACCTCCAACTCGCCAACTGTTGCGCTGTAATCGGCAGAAGTGATCAATCCGTTGAAGATGATCTTCTTGGTGCCGGTGGTGTCAAGGAACAGTTCAAACGCTGCCACGCCTTGATCGGTTGCCGTGTTAGCCGCTTTGATGAAGGTGTTGGTTTCGTCAGCGCTGCTAGCGGAGTAGATCAGTTCGACGGTGCCAGACCCGGCGATCAGGCCACCGATGTTGCTCTTGTAGGTGGCCCCCAGAGCGGTGGTTTCCAGCACGTCCTTTTCAATGGTCATAGACCATGAACGGGTGGATGCAATAACAGCAGTGGTGATACCGGCATCGTCAAATTTGACTGAGCCTTGTTCGCCGCGATAGAAAGCCATGGTTAGAGGTCCTCGAAGGTTTCAAAGGTCATTCTGACCTGTGTTTGGAAGTACCCTTCGGGAGACGGCGTGGCCACCACCTCTGGGCCAGTTGGGGGATCAAAACGAACCCCGGATACGACAATTCTATTGTAAAGGTC
>Ga0181357_1000902_pt1 | contig 11633 bp, 13 predicted proteins | sample Fa13VDMM110DN_FD_130094 | JGI IMG/M metagenome (GOLD analysis project Ga0181357, IMG submission 130094) | Freshwater viral communities from Lake Michigan, USA - Fa13.VD.MM110.D.N | ecosystem: Environmental > Aquatic > Freshwater > Lake | place: USA: Michigan | collected 2013-09-24 | reverse complement strand
TACCTGCAGGAGGTGGCAGATGCTATGGCGGCGCCGGCCCAACCCGGTGCTGAAGTTACCGCGCCCACAACTACAACACCTGTAGAGCCAGTCCAACCGGTTGGCACTGAAGTTACCGCGCCCGTATCACCCAATAACACCGGTGTAGATGCCTCTGGTAATAACGTAAGCATACCCAATGCAGATGGATCAGTGACCAATCCCGAGACAGGTGAGATCACATATCCCGATACCAGAGCCAATGGTGTCGATGCCTCTGGTAATAACGTAAGCATACCCAATGCAGATGGCTCAGTGACCAATCCCGAGACAGGTGAGATTACCTGGCCCGATGCCAATACAGATACCAGTGTCAATCCCAATGTCAATACAGATACCGGGGCTCCGGTAGAAGATCGTTCGGGCACAGCGATACCTGGAACCAATAATCCATTAGGAGAGGGTAACCCAGATCTATTGGGTGCCATAACAAGATTGGGTGCCGCAGGATTAGAAGCATTAGGCCTAGGCGGATTAACACCGGGGCAAATTGCGACCCTGGTAGCCGCTGGTGTATTAGCACCTGCGGTCATAACCGCATTGACAGGAAAACCGCCTTCTACGGAACCGGCTGGATATGAACCATTAGCACCCATGGCACCCAGCACTTATGTTCCTAGAGATTTAGCACGCCCAGGATTAAATCCAGGCCTGATTACCCCAGTCAAAGCATATGACACGACCAATCCAGTGCAGAACCAATATGCATGGGAAGTTAAACCTTACATGCAGACGGCCGCGGATCTCGCCAATTATAATATCAATGCTGCCGCTCAACCATATGGATTACAGCAACCACGTGCGCCGTTAGATGTCGATGCATTAATACGTGCCACGGTAAACCCGCAGACACGTGCAGCAGCACAAGGCGGCACACCCACACCGTTTGCAGAACCTGCAGCTGGTCCGGTAGCAGCAACAGACCTAGCTAGGCCGTTGCCTCCCGCAGATAGATCGATGTTGACGCGAGGTTTTTATAATGCAGTCGGTGATGCTGTAGCAGGTCAACCACAGACGCCAGGAGGATCGGGCTTTGTATCAGGCGGAGCCGCAGCATCGAATGGTTTGACCCCACAAGATTTTATGCAAAGTCCGGCATATCAAGATTACGTAAATTCTCAAATAGGCACTAGCGGCACTATGGATATATATGATTCTCCCTATTTTGGATTTCAATCCAGCGGAAGTTATGGTCGCGGATTAGACCAAGCATATCAAAATTGGGTTGGATCCTCCGCTGCACCAGTAGCCTCAATAGCACCGGTAGAGATGCAGGCGCCACCGGTGCCGATGACACGCACGGAGCCGCCCCCAGCATATCAGCCGGGCCCGGTCGAAAGTGTTGACACGGGATTGCAACCGGTAGCTCCAGTAGCTCCGGTAGAGATGCAGGCGCCACCGGTGCCGATGACTCCCCGGGCGCCGCCCCCGGCATATCAGCCGGATCCGGTCGCGAGTGTTGACACGGGATTGCAACCGGGATACGTATGGGATCCGGGCCTGGGTCGATATGTCGACCCCGTGGCGCAACGGGCCGTGGCTTCGGCGCCAAGCACGATGCCGGTTCGATATGTAGGAACACCGGTAGTAAGAGCATAAAAATAAAGGAAATATATTATGAGTTTCGGCAAAGGCGGCGGCACAACAGTAACTACAGCTCAATTGAGTCCTGAACAAAGGACGCAGATACAGGCACAGACGGATTTCTTTACCAATACGATTAAACCCACCTACGAACAGGCAGTAAAAGGTGCGGGCGACATCTATAGTGGTGTAGTGCCCGGAACTACAGCGGCCGCGCAGAACGCTTCAGCCATCGCTGGACAAGCACAAGACGTCTTGGGCAGCACTGGAGAAAGTGCATTACGCACAGGCATCAGCGGATTAGAAAATCTATTTGGTGCAGACTATGAACAACAACAACTGCAAGCAGCCATGGCTCCTGGGGAAGCACAATATCAACAGAACCTTGCTGATCTCGGCGCACAATTTGGTGGTGCAGGTCAGATAGGCAGCAGCAGACAAGCTCTAGCACAACAGCAATTGGCTGGTGCTACTGCGGCACGTCAACAGGCCACGGCCGCAGGTGTATTAAAAGATATATCGGGCCAGAGATTGACAGCGGGACAGAATCTCGCCACACTGGGACAGTCCAATTTAACTGGTGCACAGGCTGCGGCAGGATCTAGAGTGGGCTATTCACAAATTCCGCAGGATGTTTATAACAAGTATGCCAGCGTGATATTTGGAACACCCAGCAGCAGTTACAATCCAAATTTTGCAGGCACACAGGGATCGACTACCAGCAAGAATACTTTTGACATGGGCATTAAGATCTAAGGAAAAAATATGATTCAGAATTTACAAAACTATTCGCAATACAGCACAGATCCTGGCAACTATCTCTCATATGGAGCATCTGCCTCAGAAGAAGATGTGGCCAATGTCAAACCTGTGACACAGACTATTAAAACAGATCCCACTACCGGTGAGCAGATGATGACTGTGTCTGGACGTCCACAAGATCTCAGTGCAGACAATCCTCTAACACCCACTGTCTTGCCTGCAGGACAGCCAGCAGAACCCGTGGCACCCATGGCAGCAGAGGCTCCCATGCAGGCCCAGCCAATCCAATTAGCCCGAGCTGCTACCAACACCATGACAGACGCGGCTGCTCAGTATCAGATCCCACCGGATATTCAGCGTCAGCGCGATGCGATTGCATTGCAAGCTAAGAAAGATAAATTACTCGGAGATCCAAATAATGCCACGCTGGTTGCGGAGATTCGAAGAGATGGACAGAGAATAGCTCAGGCCGAGGCGCCGGCAGCACAAGTAGCGGCGGCACCCGCGGCAGTTCGAACAGATGTCACTGCACCAACGACTGGTGCAGTCGCAGCTACACCAACGACCGGTGCTATAGATTATAACAAACAGTTCTTAGATAATTTGAATGACCCGGATGCTACACTTAAATTGGCACAAGATAAAAATGCACCTCCGGAATTACGTGCGGCTGCAAGTCGTCAATATTACGACCAACAATCCAAGCAAAAACAAATGGATGAATTACAGGCTAAATTTGAAGAAGCTTCGAAGAGTCGCAATCCCGGCTTGGCTGTGACCAAACTTATGCAGGCCAAAGGAGAAGAAGGCAGTTTATTCAAAGCTTATCTTTATAATAGATTTGGTCTACACGATTTAGCAGCAGATGAACAAAAGAAATTAGGTGCAGGAACTAAATGGTCCAATGCTATATTGGCCGATGGATCTGCAGCTTGGATTAAAAGTAGTGCAAGTGGTTTGCCATTGGAGGGATATACAGCCGCAGGGCCATTGGATCAAAAAGATCTAATGCAATATGCTGCACAAAGTAAACAGGTGACCACAAGCGGTGATCTATATCAAACTCGAGATGCAGCTGGGAAAACTATAGTAGTTCGTCAACAGGCTGATGAACGAGGTAATGTTCGTTGGATCGATGCTAATACTAATAAGAGCGTCAATGTCCAAGGTGTTCCTAGTAAATTACAAAATCAACGTTATACAGCCAGCGCAGAAAACTTTATTGGACGCACGAGTGATGGTAAAGAAGTCATGGTCCGCAGCAGATTTAATCCGCAATCCGGTGCAACCGAATGGGTCGATAATAATACCGGCCAAGTTACTCAATTACAAGGTATACCACGACAAGTTCGAGAAGAAGCGGCTTTACGTAAGATCGATGCCGATGTCATCGCGTCCTATAGAAAACAATTTGGTAATGATGCCCTTAAGGCATTAGCACAAATACAAAAGGATAGGGGTCCGTTAAGTCGCGACGAACAAACTCGCTTTTTAAGTGATTATGGATTTATGCAAGGACCTCCGGGCGTTGGTAATGCACCTACACCAGTAGCACCCACAGCACCAGTAGCACCTGCACCAGTAGCACCTGCACCAGTAGCACCTGCAGCATCTGCACCAGTAGCACCTGCACCAGTAGCACCTGCACCAGTAGCACCAGTAGCACCTGCACCAGTAGCACCTGCAGCATCTGCTGCTGTCCCTGGCAACAACTACGGCAACATTCGTCCTGTTGGAGCTAATACCGGATTCCAAAGCTATGCTACACCCGGGGAAGGTATTGCGGCAATTGATAAAAACCTTGCAGCCTACGGGCAAAAAGGCATCAATACCCTATCGAAGATTATAAGCACATGGGCGCCGCCCAACGAAAACCCCACGCAGGCCTTGATCGCAAACGCGGCCAAGCGGCTTGGCATAAACCCGGATCAACAGCTTGACCTCTCTAATCCGGCTGTCCGACATATGGTTACCGGCGCGATAATGCAGCAGGAGCAGGGAGCGAACCTGTTTGCCGCAGCGTCTCCCGCCGCACCTACTATGTTACAAACAGCGGCTCCAGCTGGAGCGGCCGTGGCAGCGATAGCGCCTTTGACGCCTCGCGGCTTAAACGAACCAGAAACGGTCTACAAGGCAAGAAAACAAGCATATGAAGATCAAGTAAAATCTCAACGTGCCGAGGTCAAGGCCATAGAGAAATCCTCACGTGAGGTAGACGCGGCCGAACAAAAAGATCTAGATAAGAAATTAAATAAGGTGCGAATAGATCTACCTAAAGTAGAAAGCAATACGCAGAATATGATCGATACAGTCGAGAGGGTATTAACACATCCGGGCTTCAAAGATGTTATAGGTCTGCCCAGCATATCTGGAATATTGAATCTACCTACAACCGATGCGAGAAACTTTAGATCGCAATATGATCAGTTGAGTGGACAGCAATTTATCGCTGCATACGACTCCTTACGTGGAACAGGATCTATCAGTGAAAAAGAAGGTATAAGGGCAGAAGCTTCGATCGCAGCACTTAAAGATCCTCGCATCAGCGAAAAAGAATTCACGCGTAATGCAGAGATCTTAAAAACTATAATTAAAAATAACGTTGATAAAATGCGTTTACAAGTAGGCAGAGATCCTAAGTATACTCCATTATCTACAAAAGATCAAAAGGCCTATGATTGGGCTCGCGCACATCCGCGTGATCCCATGGCGCGTAGAATTAAGGATACTATAGAAGGACAATATTAACATGGCCGATACTTTCGATCCAGCCGAATGGTTAGCAGAAAAGAGTCCTGAGGTTCGCAAGCCCAACGATCCTGTCCTGGATAATCAACCATTCGATCCCGCGGCATATCTAGCAGACCGGCAGCAGGAACAATCGCGGCCGCCGGCGGCACCAGTGCAACCACAAGAAGAACCTCCTGTTATGTTACCTGCGGGATATCTACCTGGTGCTACTGGTATTAATCCAACTGCAATAATGAATACGGTAGTTAAACCGGCTATGAGTGCGGCGGGCGGTTATATTAAAAGTCCTATAAGCGTATTAACCGACGTAGCTTTGACCCAGTTGGGTGCGCCACCTGTTGCTGCTATGAAAAAACTATATGATACCTATCAAGGTGTAAAAACTGTAGCGTCAAATATCGGTGATATGTTGGGTCGGTTACCAGCGGCAACAGTGGAAAGAATTACGCCTGCGTGGAACACATTCGTCGCCGCGCTACCCAGGAATTCCTTAAGTGAATTATCAGCGTTGGCCAATCGAGTCGGAATTGAAAAGGCCTTTAAAGAATTCCAATTATCTGAAAAGCTCGCTTTGAATCCCCAAGTGGTAGCGGCATTTGATGAGATCAAAGGCGCATTTCCCACTACTATGCAAAAAGTTGGACAGGTAGCTGGTCCTGCACTACGTGGCATTGCAAAGGTAGCTGGTCCTGCGGGATTAGCATATGATGCATATGAAGCATATCCATATCTCCAACAGGCCAATATTGGTGAACGAGCACAGGTTGGTGAGATTCAACAACAGATGAATCAAGCAAAATTGGCCGTATTAAATGCTCCTACTCCGAAACCATTAACTCCACAAGAAGCAGCTAATCTATTGGCCAGCGGCGATCAAAGAACTATCGATATATATGGTGGTGTCCAAAAATTAACACAGCAGGCACAGCAGGCACGACAGGCACAGCAGGCACGACAGGCACAAGCGCGGCCTCCTTCTTGGATGGATCGCGCCATGGAGATGGCCAATAAATATCAAAGCGTAAACTATTAACTCCAGGAAAGATATGAACTTAAAAAGCCAATTAGAACAAGTATTTGCCACTAACTTCCAAGTATATTATCGCACTCACGTGGCACACGTGAATATAGTGGGTCGCAACTTCTACAGCGATCATAAACTATTGGAGGGTATATACCTAGGCCTACAGAGCAATATCGATAGTTTAGCAGAATTCCTACGCACCCTTAAGGCACGTATGCCCGCCAGTCTAATGACAGTGATCGATCTCAGTGTGACCGCAGACAACGAAGTCGAGGGCACCGCAGACGAACTACTACAATTCGTATACGATGATCTCGAAATCCTTATCGAAGAATATATGTCATTGAATGAAATCGCCGATGACGAACAACATCCTGAGATAGCCAATTACGCACAAGATCAATTGCGTCTATTACGCAAGAGCTGCTGGCAGCTACGCAGCATATTGGATGACTATCAGGAAGAAGAAGACGCGGAAGAAGAAGACGATCAGTAATTCTTATCGTAGAATTCTACTATGCTCTTGACTAAGTCTCGACGAGAAAACGTTCCACCCTCGACTCGACAGCCCCGGTCGTCCAGCATGTATATTGCAATCTTTGTAGGATCGCTAGTGTCCACATTTATCGCTACTTTGTCCATATCTATCGTGTGGGTCTTAATATCATCTTTGGTAATAATCATTCCGGCTCTCCTGTATATTTTAATAAAAAACGTGTTCTTCCCGGAGTGTCATCCGGAAACAACTCCTGAGTAAATTCTTCAAAGGTTACAAACTGTCCGGATATGACCCATTGCGGGTAGTGCGGCCATTGCGGCCATTTTACTATCTTGCCCAGCTGACTTACCGGCCCGCCTCCGCCTGCCGGCAAGCCAGTCAGCCCCGCGTTGGGTGTCCAATTACGTGATCTTGGCACCGACCTAGGTCCACTCATTTTGATTCTCCAAATCTCTTAAAAGCAAAACTACCACGGGTCCTATAACCAGCCAAGTGATGCATACGTATAAATCCCTCTTGATCACCTCTTATGCTGGTAGATATCAACACTGGGATCTGACATATAGCACACCATAATTCCCATTGTTGTAATATCTGTGCCAATAGACGCATACGTGTCATCAAGGGCAGGGTGAGATCCATATGGGCAAATGCAGCTTCTGCTACTTCATCTTCTGTGTAGGGAGGATAGTATCCGCGGTTGAGCCAACTCCATGCTAATAATCGATTGGTCCCCTGCTCGCGGGCCACTATGATCTGACAGCGTAGATTACTATAACGTTGATCTATAGCGGCCTTGGCTATGTTGGTTCCAAAACATCGCTCATTGAATTCGAATATAGGATCTATTTCTTCTCTGTAGTAATCACGCACCATGGCCATGATGTCATCTACATCCCATATCTCCCCTAACTGCCATGTCCATGTATCTCTGCTACTGGGTTTGAATTTATCTAATATCATCATTGCCTTTCCATATACTATATTTATACTTGATCTCATGACCGGCTAAATACGTTATAACAAGGAAGGATTGCCATGAGAAGAACCACAGTTGAACAGAAATATCCTGATGTAGTAGCAGATGTCCGATGTAATCTAGCCAAGGTCTATGCTCATATCGACAGCAGTGCTGGACCCAACGCCTGCTGGACTTGGTCTGGTGCACTGCACCGTCAGGGTTATGGTATGACTGGAGGCTATCGCATGGCTACCAAAAAATTCATCATGATGACTGTGCATAGATTATTGTTGAAAGAACGATCGAATAGTGATCTCGCAGGCCAGGATGCTGTTCACATCTGCACACATGCTGCGACTGGTATGGCCAATATGAGCTGTGTCAATCCCGCACACCTATTTGCTGGCTCGGATAGAGATATATTACTATTGAGAAACCAACATGGAAATCACTTTGGTAAGAAGAAAGGCTATCAGCACACCCGACCTCGTCGTCAAAAATATGCATTTGGTATCGACAACATAGTGGCGGTGGCCCAGAATCAGATGGACATAACTGAATGGCTCGATCGCACAGGTAAATTGGGCATAGATCCACGGCGTGCCCGCCAGAGTTTCTATCACATACGCAGTGGTTATATCTATCGTTGGGCCAAACTACCACAGGAGACCCAGCCGTGAGCAAAGAACAGATACGCCAAGACATGACGGCATTGGAACATTTGGTATTGAATCTAAGTCAACGATTCAGCAATGATGAGATACTGCGATTGGTCAATATGATCCTGCAGGGCTATGTGCAGGGAGGAGAGTTTACTGTGGAGTATCTCAACGCGGCTCGCCGGTCCATGACTAATCGCACCATGGCCAATATATTGGGTCCACAAGATGATTCTGCTCATCGAATCATATTGACTCAACCCAACACAGATGCTAAACCATAATGACATACCAATTATATCAACAAGACTGCATAGAATGGATGCAAACACAACCGGCAGATAGTATAGATATTATCCTCACGAGCCCTCCATATAATTTTGACATGCCCTATGGCACCTATAAAGATGACATTACAGATTATCGCAGTTGGACCGCTGCTTGGATAACAGAAGCCAGTCGTGTATTAAAGCATACTGGCAGACTAATAATCAACATACAACCCAAGTTTAGTCATAAAGAACCTTATCATCACTGGGTTCATCACTCTGCTGAAAGTGCTGGACTATTATGGTATGGTGAGCGTATTTGGCAAAAGAACGCAATTAACAACTATAGAGGTGCGGCTGGATCAATGGGTATACCCAGTAAAATCTATCTATGGTATTCAACGGAATATGTTCAGTTCTTTGCCAAAGGTGATGTATATCGACCTACTAAAAAAACAGAAAGTCTAATCACAGTAGAAGAACAAGTTGGTTATGCTCGTCATCATATTTGGAGCATAGCACCGGCAAGGCAGAAAGATCATCCTGCTCAGATGCCTAAAGAATTGGCCCTACGCTGTCTTAAACTATTTGCCCGTAAAGGTGATGTAGTATATGATCCGTTTGCCGGAGCAGGCACTACAATGCTGGCCGCGAAAGAGTTGGGATTAGACAGCATAGGCACCGAGATTGATGCCCAATATTGTTCGTTCATACATCAACGATTAATTTGACTCAACCCAACACAGATGCTAAACTATAGGTAGGTGAGTCAGATCGACGTAGACCTTCAACTTGATCCCGGGAGAAACCCCTAAAAGCCCAGGAGTCGGTCATAATCGATTAAAGGGTTGATACTGACTCACCCACTAAATATTTACGGCATCTGTGGTTCAGTTCAAGGGAAAACTCAATGAAAATTACACAAGATCCATTCAAAAATACCATCCGCGGAGTGATTTTAGATCAGCCTATACCTAAACCTACGGTTCTTGCAAATATACGTGCAAAAATCATGAATTACGGAATATGCAGTGATATAGAACAACGCTACTTGGACCAGCACACCGATTACATCAGCCCTTTGCGGGCCAGGAGATAAATATTTGTCTGGGGTCGGATATCATATCGTAAAACTTCCTTTTAAAATATATGATTGATTCTAATGCCATTGGATCAATCTGTCCGATCCCGGACCCTGTGTAGTGTCATGTCATGTAGTAGAATACCCCAGCTTTGACTCTGGGGTATTTTTTTGACTCGATGGCCTATAGACAAAAATATATCTTCCTGTTATCATCGTATAAATAAACATATAAAGAAATAATTATAGTGCAGTGGAATGACACGCCCCGATAAGTGTTAGTGAATCCGTTCTGATGTGTGACGGTAGCTGTTCAGACACTACTGAATCTTATAAGCTCTACCCTTTGATGAAGGATGCCTAAAACGACCGGTTGATCCGTGTAGCGTTTGCTTATATTATAAATGGTTGATTGCAGCGGGTTAAAAACGCTGTGATACAAGTGAATGGGGCAACACACCAACGAGAGTTGGCAACCCATAAACGTAGAGGATCAAGATGAGTCCAAGTCTCCCCTATGTGCGTTGAGATCGGCATTGTAAAAACGGTGATAGCAAAACCTACCGGGTTTATACTCAAGTGGTATAAATTATGTTTTTGGACCCAGCGAGAGGCCACAACTCCGCTATAGAATCACGTGATAGATAGCGTGATTCTATTGCTCAAGGACACGTCAAAGTCAAAAGCTTTATATGATATCGCTTGAAAGAGAAGACTTAGATAGGCACAAGAGAGAAAGGAAAACGAATGCTAATGAGTTTGACTTTCTCTCGAAGTGCGTATATACTGAGCGCAAGCGATGTATATACAAGAAAGAACAGACATATTATGCCCAATGATAATCCCACACAGAGATGCTTGTATCACCCAGCTGAATTAAGACCCGCCACGAACACTGTGCATGCAGGTCAACTTTATTGCCTGCAATGCTGTAAGTTTATTAAATGGATGAGTCTCAAAGAAATAGAGGCCTATCTCGCGATAGAGGAGATCAAATCCACGTGACCCAAATTTTGAGTTATACCATAAATACATATAGTCAAAACACAGGGAGACTATATGCGACAGTATATGTTGGTAGCCAAAGAACGGAGTTGGAGCAGCAGGAATGATTGCGACTTGTATAGATATACTTGGATCGATGTAGAAACGGGCAGCATATGGGAAACACTGGTGGATGCCAGCTATGCCAACTGGAGTGAGAAAGGTTGGGATCGCTTGAGTAGGGAGGAGACTGTGTATGGAATATATACTGGACTGACACAGACCCGGAGAAAGACCCGTGTGGGTTATGGAGTCTTGACAGCAGACACCCAAGCCCAATTGGTCGAGGCCTGCCACAATCAAGTGCAGGCCATGGAAGTCATAATGGAATTGGCTAGGCTGAGAAAGGGTAGTCAGACCACCCTAGCCCTTTAAAGGACCATTTGGGCCAATTCCATTACCAACCCGGGGTTTGATACCATAACTAAAGCCCCGGGGACGTAGTCGTGGTCGTGGCACTCTGCTGTTGATATCTAGAGGCTGCCAAACGCGATTCTCTCGAAACTCTGGGGTATTGTTCACAGCAGGTCTATCAGTCAATGTGCCCGGACAGAAATGTCTAGTGCGTATGATTACAGCGGGCAACAGCCTACCACAGCCCGGACACCCCTGACGATCTTGCCTCGGACGACCCACAGGTTTCGCCTCAGGTTCGGGTCGATCCAAGACATTCCACCAATAGTATTCCCGTATGGGTAAAAACCTACCATATCGCAGTTCGTATAGTGTTATCAGCATGGGCTTCATATAGGTATTTACTAACCTCTACTAAGTCGTTGATTTGAAACGATTCTTAAAGATTGACCGTAATTCCCAATAGTCGTATAATAGTTCTATAGTTAGTGCAATGGTGTGCTAACAGATCAAGGAGTATATTATGGGTCAAGCAAAGAATCGCAAAGCAGAACTTATTAAAGCAATCACTGAGCAACTTAACGGCGATCAGGATGTGCTGGTAAT
>Ga0181357_1000901_pt1 | contig 11635 bp, 10 predicted proteins | sample Fa13VDMM110DN_FD_130094 | JGI IMG/M metagenome (GOLD analysis project Ga0181357, IMG submission 130094) | Freshwater viral communities from Lake Michigan, USA - Fa13.VD.MM110.D.N | ecosystem: Environmental > Aquatic > Freshwater > Lake | place: USA: Michigan | collected 2013-09-24 | reverse complement strand
GTGAATATGATAAAACTATCAGAAAAATAACCAACCTTAAAGATAAAATTAAAAAAATGAGACAAACTGGGTTAGAAAGAGAAGGTGAGTACTCATTTGAGAATATCTCATTTAAAGTGTTAAGGAGAACAACGTATTTAGATAAATTAAGTGATATAGAAACTAAGGCATATGACAAATCTTTAACACTAGACGAATCATTATTAAGAATTAAAAATTTATAAAAATCTAATTTTGTTTTTTTATTAAAACTGCAATATTTATTTAATAAATATAATTATGGCTTCAACTTATTTAACAGGTACTTTTACAGTAATTCATACCACTGGTAATACTAATTTTAATAATTACATTTACAGTGGAGTCTACTTTAATACAAACGGTACATATACAATAAACGGATCTTCAATAACAGGTGTTGCAGGTCAAACGATTGACTTATTAATTCAACAGAGCGGCACTACATTAAATAATGGGTTCGCATTATTAGGTAATCCTCAACCTATAGGATTATTTCAAACAGGATTAATAACATCAACTGGTGGAACAGAACAATATAGGTTTGTCGACATTAAAACTGGATTACCAACTAACGGATAAAAATAAAAAAAAACAAAAAATGAGAAATATAATAAATCCTAAAACATTAAAAGGTCAAGACAAAGTAAACAGAATGTTAGACCTTATGGGTAAAATGAATACACTTAATGAGAGTAAATCATTATCAGAATTGGAGTTAATAAAAAAAGGTCCAAACGGTGTTGTTTACGGTATTGTTAGAGAAAATCACGATTACTTCATAAAAACATCAAATAAACCTTACGGTAAGTTTTTATCTGAGGATTTCCAATACGTTGGTGGTTTACAAAATAAAGGCACTGAAAAATATCATTCTTACGCAGAAGCGTTAAAACATTTAAATATTAAATTTGATATGTTAAATGAATCATATGGTGTTGAGAATAATAATAATATTTTTGAGTCTGACGGTAAAGCCATCGCAGGTGGTGCAGGATTTGGGTTTGTATTAGAAAAAGAAGAGGAAATCATTTTAGATGACGATATTAAAGAACAAAAAAAGGTACTTAAAGTAGACGCACCTGCATCGGCAACTCCTGCGCCACCAACAACACCGGAGACACCTGTTGAAGATGATGTTGAAGATGACGAATTTGAGGTTTCTGATGATACAGAAGGTTTAGGTGATGTTGAAGACACAGAAGATACAGAAGACACAGAAGATACTGATACTACTGGTGATGAAGGTACTGAAGATTTAGGTGATGATGAAATCACAAAAAAAATACAAAAATTAACAGGTAAAATTGGTCAGATGTTGAGAGACTCTGAGGATGTTGATCCTAAATTAGAAAAATACGTTATTAACTCAATCATTTCGGCTTTACACTTAGACGAAATGGATGAAGGTGATAAAGAGGATATAATTTCAAAATTCGAAGGTGAAGATGAAGAAGATTCGTTTGGTGACACTGAGGGTGATGATTTTGACACTGAAGAAGATACTGAAACACCTGAAACACCTGAAGAAAGTGGAGAAGAGGATATTGAAGCACCTGAAGAAGGTGGTGATGTATTACCTGAAAGTAGAAGAGTTGTATTTTCTAAGAAACAACTTTTAGAAACTTTTTTTAATAAAAGTACAAAAAACTCAATTAAAAAAGTTTTAAAAGAAAGAAAAGAAATTTGTGAAGATTGTGGTGGTTATAAAGGTGGTAATATGGTTGAGGGTATGATGTGTGAATGTTCGTCAATGTACGAAGACAAAAATCAAATCGTATACGAAATTGAATTAGATGGATTTAGTGATGGTAGAAAAAAGATAGATGTTGCAAAACCTTATGGTAAAATAACTGCAGATGACTTTAGTAAACTAAGAGGTATGAAAAGAAAAAGACATATCGATGAAGATGAAATGGGAGTTATGGATGCATTACAAACAAGACAAGGATATTTATCCGCAACAAGAGACTTAGACAGAGACTTTGACGGTATACCTAATAGATTAGATTTAGATAATAATAGTGATGGGGAATTAGATTTTTCTATGGATAATAGAAATTCTTCTAATGACGATTTTATTGAATTGGACATAGATTTTTTAAGATCTAATGCACCTGTTAAGGAACCGGGAATTAAAACACCTACAACTAGACCAGGAACTGGTACAGATTGGGACAAAATAAAGAGACCAAAGGCTGATCCAAAACCTAAGGCGGATTTAGATCAAGAAAGAATCAGACCATCATACAGAAGAAGAGGAATGTTTAGATAATGAATTTAGTCTATATTAATAAAATTGGTCAGAACTGGAAGGGGAATTACGTTTACGAGTTCCTATTTTCTGATGTTTTAGAAGATATAGATGGTGACGGTTGGGATTCTTATCCTTCATTGGGTAATCCTGAACCACCAGAAGATAGTATCATTAAGAAAAGTGGTTCTTTATTTACTACATTAAAATTAGATTTAGTTAAAGATTCTGAATCTTTCGCAATGTGGGATGCAGTTGACGGTATAGTCGCTTTGGCTTGGGAAAATATGGAGGGGTATGATGATTATCCTGAAAAAAGATTGTTCTTTACATTTGGGGAACCCTTATCTTCGGTAGAGAATAAACTATATGAAAAGGATATGGTTTTAAAATATGATAAAGAAATGGTAAATAGTTAAGATTATGGGTGACAAAATTAGAATTTATGAATCCGAAATAAAAAGGGCAACCAGACGTAAATTAATGGAACGTTATATCGATACTGTTGATGAGGCTGAGGAAATGACTGTTTATAATCAAGACGAGTTTGATGCATCTTTCGATAAATTAGAGAAAGGTACTTACGGTGTTAAAGACAAAGAAGGTAAAATACGTTCAGTTACTGTTAACGAAGATGAAGAATCAGAAAAAAAGAAAGATGATACTATTCGCACCAAAAAATCTCATAGAAGGAAAAATGTGTCAGTTAATCCTAAAATGAAAAAAAAAGATTTAGTAGAGTACATTAATTCTAAAAGTAGTGTTAATGAGGCTCCCGATAATCAAGGTGAAAGACAATACTTTGTTATTAGAGAAATGCCTGCGACTGATAAAGTAAAAATATTTAAATATTTTGAATCCCTTAAAAATAGTGGTTTAATAAATATGTATGGGGCTTCTCCATTATTAAATTGGACTGAGGATGATTTACAAAGATGGTTATATGGGATGAAAAAGGACCCAGATTCTTTAAGAGATGAAATAGAAGGGAATGATGATTACGATGAGGATGACGAAGATTATGTGGATAGTGATATTACCCTATTAGAAGAACAATTAAAAGAAATTGAGTATCTTTTGAAACATAAGCAAGAAATTAGAGACATTTTGGTAAGGGCTGCTATGACAAGAATTGAAAATAGTGGTGGTGGAGACTTTGAACTCAGTAAAGTACAAAGAGTATTCGAAAAAATGGCTAGTGAGTCTTTCAAAATGTGGGTAAGTACTGTATACGGTTAAAAAATAAATTAGATATGAGAAGAAAAAATATTATTAACGAAGTAACTAATAGAGTTATTAAAGAAAAATATAGACTTAACAAATTGATTGAGGCTATTGAATACGATCCTGAACACCCAGAAAGGATGAATCCAGATTTAGAGGGTAGACTTAGAAGTGGTGAACATTTATTCGGTAAGAGTAAATCTATACCTGTGGGTTCTGAGTCTCAGAATTATTCTGAAAAATTGGCAGGACAAAGGTTTAAAGAAATAGTTAACAAAGTTAAAAGATATCACGGTGTTAGAAATATTACACCTAACATGATGCAAACGATGTTCCAAATAATGGGAGAGATTAGTCAAATTGAGACTAGACATAAAGAGGCATTAGAACAATTGGCAGTTGATATAGTATCAGAGGAGTTTGATATCCCTGATCAAATGTTAGAGGCAACTTTAACACCTCCAGGTTCTGAATTAAGTATTGAATCTGATGAAGAGGAAGAGGAAGATGAGGATGGTGGATTTGAGGTACCTAAAAAACCTAAAAGTGCTCAACGTATGGAAGAGTTAGAAATGGAGGTTGATAAAAGGAGAGTCATTAACGCACTTATGCAAGGTGCCGCTAAAAAGGGACACTACATTTTCCATATGGTTGCGGATGAGTTAGATGCTTTAGACCCTAGATTAATGGGACTATATGGTAAACTTATGTCATTAGCAGATTTCCAATATTGGATTATCCCTGACAGTGTTATGGGTGGACAAGTAGGTGGAGTTGAAAAAATCGAATGGAGAAAGGCAGAAAAACCTGAAGACAAAGATGAAGAAAATGATATGGAAAGAATCGATGTTGAAGAAGGTGATGATATTCCAGTTGTAGTCGCTAAGGCTTGGATTTTCCCATTATTAGTACACGAATTAATTAAAGGTACATTAGAATTATCTGCAATTAACTGGGCTGACGATCATTTAGATTTCGAAGAACAAAAAGAAGTTATTGAAAAGGCAGATACACCAGAAGGTGAGATATGGGGAATGAGATTAGGTCCTGGTATGTGGGAGAAATTTTTAGAGTGTATCGATTCTGAAAACTATGATATTAAACAATGGTTATTTAGAGAATTAACTAAGTTACCTGCAACACAATTTCACGAATTTATGAAAGAAATATTAAGTGGAAGTCAGAGATGTAAAGAGGTTGTAGATACATTAAAAGATTTACATAAGGGTGATAGTAGTGATAGTATAGAAGATATGTTTAACGACACAGGATACGATGATATGGGTGATATATTAGACAATTTAGGTGAAGAACCCAAAGAAGATGATATGGAGATTAAGAATGATGAAGTTGACTATTCTAAAATGTCTAAGAATGAGTTGATGAAATTAATCGATGATGCATTGGATAACGGAGACTTCAAAACAGTGGAGGAACTTCACAAATACGTTTAATCTATAACATTATAAAAATTAAGATCCCATCAAAAGTGGGATTTTTTTATTTATTACCAATATTTATTAATAAATAATAGTGATGATAAATCAAAGGGTACAAAACGCAATAAATAAAATCACTGAAAAAAAATACGGTGATCTTGAAGAATATATTGAGGTAATTGAATATATTAAAGAGTTATTACAATTAAGTTATACTGAGGTAATTGAGGGTGTGTTTACTTACATAATGAATCAAGGTCAAAACCCTATTGATGAAGTTGATATAGAATTGGAGTATTATGTGGATAATGAAGATGCGTTCTCAATCCTAACAAATATTGGTTGGTTCGACAAATATCTTAAAGATAATAAGGCTTTCTATTCGGATTTTGGAGATATAATTAAATCGGGTGATAGGATTTATATGTTTTGTGGTGATTGGAAGGATTTAAGTGATTTATTTATATCTAATGATAAAAATTTAGTTGAGGATATATTGGATTCTGATTGGTCAGAAATATTCGGTGATTTCGATATTAGTTTTAAAAATGATGTAACTGAAGTATTAAGTGATGAGGCAATAAACCATATAAAAGAACACATCAAAGAAAATAATTTCATTGGTAATGAGATAAATACGTTAGATGATGAGTACGGAGATGTTTTAACTGAGGAATTATTAGAAGATAAAAACACACTTTTTAATTTGATAGACGAAGAACAAATGTTTGATGACTTAAAAATTGAATTAAAAAATATGTATAGATGGTCTTATAATAGTGCCTCTGAGGGTGAACTGTTTAATAGTATAAAAGAAACAATAACATCGTTTTTAGGTTCAGATGGTGAGTGGGATGAGATTAAAAAAGGTGAAAAAGTGGGTCATATATTAAAATTTGATGTCACTGATATATTTTACACATATTTAAAACTGTATGTTGAGTCCACAGGTAAATTTCCTGGTGATAACGCAAACTATTTTTTAGAAGTTTTAGATGAGGTTTTGATTGAACAAGGTAATGAATTGACTGGACCGTATATTGATAATTTTTATCCTGACAGTAGAAAGGTTGAAGAGGATATGACTGATCATGTAATTTCTAATATATAATGAAAGTAATAATTAATAATAGACAACATTTACTTTTGGTTGAGGATAACCAAAGGTGGGATAGATTTATAGAATATTTTAAAAATAATACTATTAATAAAAATACTGAAGAATGGTTAAATGATTTTTTTAGTACGTTTGGTTTAGATAAAGAAATTCTATTAAATAATGAAACATTTTATAATATATTTTTAGATTTTTTTAGAGAAAATGTTAATTACCATAGTAATAAACTTATGGAATATGGGGAAAAGATTACAGAAATATTTGATTTAATTAGTGAAAAAGAATCTAAACGAATTTTAAGTAGTAAAAGTAATCCATTAGAAAAAATAAAACAGTTAATAAAATTAGAGATTAAGTTCCCTTGGAAATACGATATCAATAAAGGTTTTACATCTATTATTGATAATTTGGTATATGATGCAGTAGAATACGCAGTTAAAAATTATAACCCCATTGATGCAATAACACAATTATCTATTATAAAAGATAATGTGTGGAACGAGAGGAGGGAGATTCTGGTACCATTAGTTAAGGACTTTGCCACTAAAAATGGTATTACTTTAATACCAAAACACGCAGGTATTACATTCCAAAAAGGTGATGAATCAAGAATTAGAGATTTAATAAATTATATTAAAGATGTGACAATCTCACCTAAAAAAACTAAAAGAGGTTTTTTAAATCATATAGGACAAACTGAAAGTGGTGGACAACTTTCTACTTTTTGGAGTGCAGCCAATCAATCTGGTATCATACAAAAAGTAGGTGGTGGTAATAATGTAACATATGAATTAGGTCCGAACTACAAAGATTGGGAAGAAGGTAAAGTAGTAGCGTTTTAAATTAAAAATATATGGATAGAGGAGAACAACTAAAAATATTCGCACGTTGTTTAGGTGAACCAATTTATGCAATCGAAACTTTTTTAAAGACATTCGATTTAACTCAAGAAGGTATGGTACCTTTTAAATTGTTTCATAAACAAAAAGAAATTATAAAATCTTACGAAAAATATAATCGTAATTTAGTAACCAAACCTAGACAGGCAGGTGTATCGACTACCACCGCAGCCTATATTGCAGTTAAAACTGCGTTTGGTGATCCAGATAGTCCACATAAAGTATTGATATTAGCCAACAAACAAACGTTGGCACAAGAGTTCTTAAAAAAAATAAAGGAATTTCTCGATCAAATACCTTATTGGGTGTGGGGATTAGATGAGGGTACTGATTATTTAGAAATTAATTCTAAAGGACATATAAAATTAAAATCTAACGGTTGTGAAATTAGGGCGTTAGCGACATCAAAAGATGCTTTAAGAGGTTTTACTCCAACATTCCTAGTTATGGATGAGGCAGCCTTTATCGATAATGGTGCGGATGTGTTTGCCGCAGCAATTGCGTCTTTAGGTACAGGTGGTAAGATTGCACTGATATCGACACCAAATGGTATGGACCCACTATATTATAAAACTTATGATGGTGCAAAAAATAAAGAAAACAACTTCAATGTAGTTGAAATGAAGTGGTATCAGGATGTTAGATACAACAGAGGATTATTTTGGGTTAGGGGTGAAAATGAAAAGATAGAATGTAAAACTTTAACTAGGACTAAATTGAGGTGGGAATATTTAGATAATATATATGAAACCGATGAATCTACCATAGAAGATTATGAAGTTATGATAAAGGAGGGATGGAAACCTTTATCCCCTTGGTACGAAGAGATGTCAGCGGATATGGGTGATCCAAAAAAAATTGCACAAGAACTCGATGTATCATTTATTGGTTCAGGGGGTAACGTTATAGATGATGAATTTATTTCATATCATGAGGAAAATTTTGTTAAAGACCCTGAATTCTCCGCAGAATTAGAAAAGGCTATGTGGATATGGAAGAAACCTGAGGTAGGTCATAAATATATTATGGGTGTAGACGTTAGTAGGGGTGACGGTAAAGATAGTTCCACAATAGTTATTTTAGATTTTGATAATTTAGAACAAGTTGCAGAATTTAAATATAAACTACCTCCAGATATGTTGGCAGAAGTGGTTTTTAAATATGGTAATATGTATAGTGCCTATACGATAGTAGATATCACAGGTGGAATGGGTGTTGCAACAGTTTTAAAACTGTTAGAGATGGAATATAACTTCTTACACTACGATGACCCTAAAAGTAGAAAATTGTCTGAAAAATACGCTAAAACTAAATATACAGAGGGTGATAAAGTTCCTGGATTTAGTGTAGGTAATACCAGACTACAATTAGTTTCTGAATTTGAGGAACATATTAGAGAAAATAAAACAATAATACGATCACATCGTTTAATTTCTGAGTTGAGGACTTTTGTTTATAAAAATGGTAGACCCGATCATATGGAGGGTTATCATGATGACATAATAATGGCATACGCTATGTGTATCTTTATAGTACAAACATCATTCAAAAAATTAGAGATGGTTGAAAAACAAACTAAGGCTATGTTAGAGAGTTGGGTAAACGTTAATAGTAAAACAGTTACCCCATCATTGGATAATCAGAAATATGTAAATCCATTCTATACTAACACACCAACTTATCACCCTAAACAAGGGAATGATAGTAATAACGACAATGGTGACTACAATTGGTTGTTTGGTATAAGATAGTATTTAGTTTTTTTCGATATTTATTATAATAGTAATAAAGTATAAAGATAAAAATGGCTAAAAAAACGATATTTCAACAGTTAAATGATTTATTCGGTCCTGAAGTAAAAAGGGCAGAAAATAAATCTAGATATTCTATTAATGATAAGGAACTCCTTAAAACTAAATCTAAGGAAGATTTTGAATTCGAAAAACTTAAAAGACAACAAGATTCCTATTTGTCAAATATGTGGCAAAAAGTTGATAATGAAATATATCAACACTCCATATATTATGAAACAACAAGGTTAGCATCTTATGCGGATTTTGAGGGTATGGAATTTTTCCCAGAAATTGCGGCAGCATTAGATATTATGATGGAGGAGTCAACAACTTTAAATTCGGAAAATAAAGTTTTAAATATTTTTTCTGAGAGTAGAAGAGTTAGAAGGATATTAGAGGATTTATTTTTCAATAGATTAGATATTCATACCTCATTACCAATGTGGACAAGAAATACTTGTAAATACGGTGATAATTTTTTATTCTTAAATATTGATAGTGATGAAGGTATAACAGGTGTTAAACAACTACCTAACATTGAAATTAGTAGAAAGGAAAATGAGGGGTTTGGTGATAGTTCTAATGTTTCAGATACAGATAAATTTAACCCAGTTACGTTTATTTGGGGTCAGAGAGACATAGAATTTAACGCTTGGCAAATTGCCCATTTTAGATTATTAGGTGATGATAGAAGATTAACTTATGGGACATCTATGTTAGAAAAGGCAAGAAGGATATGGAAACAATTATTATTATCTGAGGATGCGATGTTAATATATAGAGTAACTAGGGCACCCGAAAGAAGGATATTCAAAATATATGTAGGTAATATTGACGAAAAGGATGTACCTGCCTATGTTAATAAAATTGCAGATAACTTTAAAAGGAGTCCAGTAATCGATCAAAAAACAGGACAGATAGACACTAGATACAATCAAATGGCACAAGATCAAGATTACTTTATCCCTGTTAGAGATCCAAACGCACCGAGTCCAATAGATACATTGGCGGGGGCAACAAACCTATCTGAGATTGCGGATATACAATATCTTCAAAAAAAGTTATTTACTGCACTTAGAGTACCTAAACCTTTCTTAGGTTTTGAGGAGGCGAATGGTGATGGTAAAAATTTAGCACTACAGGATATTAGATTTGCTAGAACTATCAATAGAATACAACAGTCAATTATACAAGAACTTAATAAAATTGCGATTGTACATTTATATATTTTAGGTTTAGAGGATGAATTAGAAAATTTCACACTTTCACTTAATAACCCATCTACACAGGCTGAGATGTTGAAGGTTGAACAAACTCAATTAAAAGTAACATTGTATAAAGATTCTGTAGCGGACGCAGGTAATGGGTTTGGTGCAATGTCTATGACTAGAGCCAAAAAAGAAATATTGGGTATGTCTGAAGAAGAGATAAGAAATGACTTAGAACAACAAAGATTAGAAAAAGCGGCAGCGGCAGAAATGGAACAAACCGCAGAGGTTATTAAGAAAACAGGATTATTTGACAGAGTCGATAAACTATATGGTGACTTTGACGCATTATTATCAGGTGCAGGTGAAGCCGAAGCAGGTGCAGGTGGTGACGCAGGTGCGGCTGGTGGAGATATGGGTGCAGGTGGAGATATGGGTGCTGCGGCAGAACCAGCGGCAGAACCAGCGGCAGAACCAGCAACCACAGAATCTTTTAGAAAAGATGGTACTTTATTGACTGAGGAAAAAAGAAGAATATATGAAGAAAAAACTAAAAGATATCAAGGAATTTATTTAAGGAGACTTACTGAAAGTTTAAAGAATAATGAACACGTTTATAATTTAGACTCTGTTGAGAAGGATACAGATATATTAAATTCTAAGATCAGTGAAATGACTAAAGAAATAGATAAATTAACTAAATAAGTTTTTTTATAAAAGTTTTATATTTATTATATAAACTAACACATGAAAAATTTTGGTAATATAAAGGACACTTTTAAACAATTGATAATTGAGTCCATCATTAGTAAAGATGATAAGGGTAAAAAATTGTTTAATAAGTTTCTAAAAACTGTCGGTGAAAACAAAACATTAAAGGAACAGTATTTAATATATAGTAATTTACAAAACAGAAAGTTTGATGACTATTCTGAGGCTAAGGATTATATTAAAGAAAATATAGGTTTATTAAAATCATTAAATAAAAACCATATTGATAGTGGTAATGAATATTTTTCTAAATTACTTAAAGGAGTAACTTTAGTTAAAGAAAATCAATCGTTCTATAACGATATCGATTTTTTAATGAAAACCGAAAAAAATGCAACAAACATAGATAAAATACAGGAGTCTATTAATAACATTACTAAAAGAATGTTAGAAAAAGATGTGGAAGAAACTGTAGTAACTGAATCAATAGGTTTACCACCTAGTATGTTTGCCAATATTTTAGTTTCTAAATTCAACTCAAAATATTCTGAAATAAACGAAACAGAAAGAGAAATTATAAAAACAGTTTTAAATGGTAATAAGGATGAAAAGAAATCTTTATTTGAATCTGTGAAAAGGGAATGTATTGACAATATAGATAAAAAATTAAATGAATCATCAGATGTCGAAATAAAGGATAAATTATTAAAAGTAAAAGATAAATTATTAAATACTAACTTTGAATACGAAAATTTCAACTCACAGATAGGTAAAATTTACAACTTAAAAGAATCGATAGATTAAAAATGAACCCCTCCGAAAGAGGGGTTTTTTATTTATGGAATTTGACTAATCACTATTTTAATAGTATAATTATAAAAACTTTAAAATAACAAAAAATGAAAAATTTTATGAATGAAATTAGGAAAAGAAATCAAATTAGATTTATTAGGAAACTATAAAACAAAAATC
>Ga0181357_1000899_pt1 | contig 11663 bp, 13 predicted proteins | sample Fa13VDMM110DN_FD_130094 | JGI IMG/M metagenome (GOLD analysis project Ga0181357, IMG submission 130094) | Freshwater viral communities from Lake Michigan, USA - Fa13.VD.MM110.D.N | ecosystem: Environmental > Aquatic > Freshwater > Lake | place: USA: Michigan | collected 2013-09-24 | reverse complement strand
TGTAAAAATTATTTAATGGGTCAAATCATTAAAGACCAAAAAGAAACAAATAGAAGAGTATCTTACGAAGATATTTCCGCAAGTATTGAAGAAAGACCTGATATGATGTATAGAATTGATGATGATGTGGTTGAAAGCCATGTCATCATTAATGAATATCTTAAAGAATTAAAAGAATTTATCGAACGAGAATCGTTAAATGATAATGAAAAAAAATTAGGTTATGCTTTAATTGATTTATTTGATAATTATGAGGAAATATTTTCAGGTGCCGATAATAATAAATTTAATAAAAATGTCATCCTTCTTTCATTAAGAGAAATGACAAATTTAACTACTAAAGAAATTCGTAGTTCTATAAAACGATTTAAAAAACTTTATATGATTATTCAGGTAAAGATGAAAAACTAAACGGAAAGTATTTATTAGTATGGCAAGACCTACAAGAAAAGAAATTAATTTTTCAAAAGATTCTATATTATCTCTTATGCAAGAAATCTATAATGAACTTGTTGAGCAAAGACAGACTGCGATTAGAATCCAAAATAAAATGTTAGCAATGTTGAAAGACCCTGCTGATATGATAACAATTGGACCTGTAATTGAAAAACAACAAAAAATCGTTAATGATTGTGTTGAAAAAAAAATTAGTTTGTCGAAATTACAATCAAGTATTTGGGAAAAATCTAATAATAATACCGAATCATTTTCATTGGCGGATTTAGATGAAGATTTAATACAGAATCTTATTGAAAAAGATGTTTCAGATGATTTAGAAACATATAAAATGAAATAAAATGCAATCTTTATCAAATAATTCAACAACAACATCATCATCATCCTCTAAGGGAACTGTTGATTTAAATAATTCGGAAGAAAAAATTCAAAGAAGACTTGCAGCAATTCAAACATTTAATGAAGTATCTAAATCGGAAAAAGAGTTACTTAAAAATGCTGGTAGTTCTTTATCAAAGTCAAACGCCGAAGTTGCAACTCAACTTGATAAGATTAAAGACCTTCAAAAAAGGTATTTAAAAAACCCACCAAATTCAACAGATAAAATGTTGGATTTTTTGGGTACTACAAAGGGTAATGGTTCAGATTCTCTATCATACATAAAAAAGAAAGTTCTTGAAGTTGCAGTAAAAATTGAACCGACAATTGCGGCAATTGTTAAAGAACAAACTATTAAAGCTTTAGGATGTTCTCAAGAACAAACATATGATGGTTTTAATCTAAATGGTGCTCAGATAAGTCCTCTATCAACACTACCTCAAGCCAATGGTATTTACATTCCGGTAGAATCAATAGATTTTTTTTCTAATTTAAAAAATTCGCCAGACACACCATTTGGTAAAATGTTTTATGAAAAACAATTACCATCTGCTAGCCCAATATTTAAACCTTATGGAGGTATAAAGTCGTTCCCAATGAACAAACAAATGTACCAAATAATGGAAACCCAAAATTTAGGTAAATCATATTCTCAAATTAATGGTAAAAATTATTTAGGAAAATCAGGTCAAAATTTATTTGATTTTCAATATGCAACAACAAATAGTTTTGGGGTAACAGGAAATTATTTTAGAATGTTATTACTTAACCGAGAAAATAACGTAAATAATGTTGGCGAGTTTTTGTCTGATTATTATAGTACAATTAAATTAATTGACCCTGTAGATATTGGAATGCAATTAACTAACATAGTTTCAGGGGCCATTAGTATTAATTCTCAAATTGGTATTGGAGAAATAACTAATCAATCTAAATTCATGTTAATTGCACAACGAGTTTTAGGTCTTTGTTTCGATTCAAGACAAGAAATTGATGTTAGTGGTACTGCAAAAATTGCTGAGTTGGATGGTGTAGATGATAGCTTTTTTGAACTAAGTGAGGTTGATTTAAGAAATATTGATATTGAAATAACAAATGTACAGAACGGTGTAATGGAATTTGTTGATTGTGATAATGTTAAATTACCTGTAGATAGTGAATCATTAGTTTCACAACTTATAGATTTCCGAGATGATGTTGATGACCAAACAACTGAACAACAAGTTAATTCAATCAATAACATTCTTAATTCTATATCACAGAACCCTCAATGGGCCCCTATGATTCCATCAAACTTTAATGCTGGAGTTGCGATAGATAAAAATATTATTCAAAAAATACCATTAGCAATTGCCGCAGGTGTTTTATCACCTAAAGTATTATTACCTCTTTATACTTTGTTATCTGTTGTTCAATCAGGGGCAACATACACATATAATCAAAATGTAACTTCGGTAAATGAAGTTATCCAATCAGGAAATAGTAATACGGCACAAGGAAGTAATATTGTTGCCAATGGTACGGACTTCTTAAAAAAATATAAAAAATTCTCAATAGATACAATTTCATTAATTAATAATGAATTTTTAAAAGTTTTATACCAAGAATTAAAAAAAGATATTTTATTATTAGTCGCAGCAGTATTAAAAGATGTAACTAAATCTCAACGATTAAAAAAATATGCCATTATATTAAAATTAATACAATTAGCATTAATTATTGCCCAACTAATAAATGATTATAGAAAGTGTAAGTCGTTAATGAGTAGTATCTTACTATTATTAGACGCAATCAATGGATTAGGTCCAAAACAATTAATTAGTAGTAATGACATTCCAGTACCATTGTTGTACTTGGCAAAATTTTTACCGGGATATTCACCTGAAAGGGCCACTATTAATACAATTGAATTACTACAAGGGATTGGTATTCCAACAGGAACTTTACCGGATGGGTCACCTAATTTAATGTTATTGTATAATTTAATGTCAAATCGAGGAGTAGATACAGAAAACGCAGAAAATGGAAAAGTACAAATTGTATTAACAGACCCAATATCGGGATATGGAAAAGCATCATAATATGAGAAAAGAAGAATTTGAAAATATAATTAAGGAACAATCAAACCTTAAAAATTTACCTAACCAAAAATTGGTTGAGTTTATGGATTTACTATCTTTAGATTTTGAAGGTACTAAACAAAATATAATTGATTCAACACTTTATTTAGATAAGGTGGAGGAATTGTATAATAATACTTTAAAGATATATCAAGAAAGAAATAAATAATGAGTAGACCAATATTTTATCAGTGTATTGTATTAGATAATCAAGACCCTCTAATGCTTGGAAGAGTTAGGGCTAGAATTGTTACGGACAATTATGAAGACATTCTTAAAAGTGTTGATAGTCCGAAATGGAATCCTGAAAAAGACCCATGGACATCAAGAGACCCATTGGTATTTAATTCATTATTACCTTACTTTATTTATCAAGTCCCAAAAGTTGATGAATTAATTCAAGTAATGTTTTTGAACTCTGATTTCAAATATCAAAATCAGTATTACGTTCAAAATAATTTCTCAAGCCCTACCGCAACATTTAAAGAATTTAATTTTGGTGCAAATAAATTTACTGGAACAGGATTTCAAATTCAAAACTCAAAAAATTTAAAAAATCAAAATGGAACTTATACCGATAACGGAATTCATGAAGGTGTGTTTCCTCAACCAGGAGATAATGCAATTTTAGGTCGAGGAAGTGCAGATTTAATTGTAAAACAAGATGAGGTATTATTAAGAGCCGGTAAATTTACAGGAGATGTATTACAACCTAATGTTGTACCAACCGCAAATACAAAAAGAGGGTTTTTACAATTAACAAAATTCAATAGTGTTAAACAAAGTTTATCTCCTAAAACTTATTTTGAACTTACTGAGAATATTCTTCTAACAAAATATTTAATCGAATGGGTTGTTAATAATCCTGAAAATACTCAGGATAAATTTGGGGGGTCAGTTTATTTATATCAATTAAAATCAGATTTGGAAGTTAATTCCAAAAATTTAACAGTTGGTAGTTTAGTAAATGAAAATCTAAAACAGTTAATTACCGTACAAGATTTTAATTTATTGTCCAAATCCGAAGTTATTAAATTTATTAATACATTTATTAAAAAATGTAACGATAAGAATCCTTCAATTGGTGGGGTTGAAACATTTACACCAAATCCTCAAGACCCTAATTTTCCAATATTTTTTAGACCGTCAAATCCGATGTACAGTATTATTAATTCGTCACAGGGAGTTAAGTCGGCAAATCTTTCGGAAATTTACAAAGGGGTTAAATTAAATTCTGCCGACCCTGGCGGTTATGGTTTCATATATCTTAAAGACAAAGTAACGTTGAGAACTCCTTTAATCCCTGTTAGAAGAGTAATTCCTCAAAGTACATATGTTAATGCCGAATCAACCTATGCTGCTCTTGGTTCAGATAAACTTTATTTATTATCACATCAATCACAGATTCCGGGTAAACAAAAAATTAATTTTGATAACACATTATATGGGATAGATACTAAAAAGTTTGCTGATGATATTGAACCAAATACCTCAAGTATGGTTAGAGGAGAAGAACTTTTAGAACTAATGGGATTGGTTGTTAGATTCTTAATAAGTCATACTCACGCATATCCTGGATTACCTCCAGTGTCTAAAACTCAAGACGGTTCTACCGTTGAAAATATCCTAACTCAGATGCAAAATGCATATACTAAAATACTTAATACAAATATTCGACTTAATTGATATTTATAATTAAAAGGTAAATGTCAATTTTAAGGTCTTACATAGATAAAAACAACACCATTATTTCAAACTCCTATGTTAATACAGGAAGGAACCCTGTTATTGAGTTAAATTTTGGTGCATCTGATTTAATAGTTCCCAACTTTGGTTTTTCAAGATTCATCTTTGATTTAGATTTATCACTACTACGCCAAAACATCCAATCCGGAGTAATATCAACAGGTTGTACTACGGGGATGACACATACACTAAACATGACCAACACATCTTCGTTTGATAATGAACTATTAAATACGTTCATGACCAACGAACGAAGAAGAGCGACCTCATTTAATTTAATCTTATTTAGAATACCTCAAATTTCCGGAACTACCGGAGGTTCTCAATTATGGGATGAAGGTGTTGGATACGATTATAGTAACTTTAACTTATCTCAGGGAAGTGCAAATGGGTCATCAACTCCTCTAACCTTTGTTGATAGTCGTGCATATTCTTTAAGACCATCAAACTGGTTTCAAACCACAACAATTGATAATTGGTCTCAACCGGGAATCTACAATAACAATAACCAAGGGGTTGTAAATTACTCAGGACTAACAATTGTTGCTCAACAACATTTTGAGTTAGGTAACGAGGATTTATTCATGGATATGTCAAATGAAATTAATGGTGTGTTAAATGGAACAATAACCGGTGTTACTGGATGGGGTGTAGCGTACTTACCTCAAATAGAAAACATCTCAGGTCTTACAGATAGTTATAGTGTTGCATTCTTTTCAAGACACACACAAACTTTTTACCAACCATTTTTACAAACAACATATAATGATTTAATTCATGATGACCGAAATCAATTTTTAAAAAACCAAGAAAATAAATTATTTTTATACGTTTATCAAAATGGTGATTTAGTTAATTTAGATTCAGACCCATATGTTAGAATAGAAGACCGAAATGGAGACGTTGTTAGTGGTATGTCATCATTAAACACTTGTTTAAGAACTAAAGGGGTTTATGAAGTTGTGGTACCTAATGGATTTACCGGAAGTCCCGCACCTTGTGTATTCTATGATGTATGGTCAGGTTTAACAATTAATGGACAAGGAATACCAAATGTTCAAAATCAATTTATTCTTCAAGAATATACCGCAGGAATCCAAATTGGGTCTACCTCAAGAGAACCCCAAAAGTATGGATTTAATTTTTATGGTATATTACAAAATGAACAAATTCTTAACACAGACATTAGAAAGGTTGGAGTAACGATTAAAAAAGCATATACCGGACAACAATTGTTATTAGATATTTCAGCATTCTATAGAGTTTATGTTAAAGAAGGAACTACCGAAGTTTTAGTACAAGATTGGACACCTATCAATAGAACACCTACCGAATATTATTTTATGTTTGATATGAGAGACAAAATACCAAATCAATATTATGTGGATATTCAAGTGAATACTTCAGGTGAGAAAGATACTTATAAGAAACAATTAACATTTAATATCGTAAATACAAAATAATATGGCAAGAATAGTAAAATTAACAGAATCAGATTTAACAAGATTAGTTGAGAAAGTTCTTAAAGAGCAAGAAGTTGCTGATTATATGTTTTTCAGTAATCTACAACAAATTAAAAGACAATGTGAAATATTGTTAAAAATGGACCCTCAACAAATTGATGAAATTATTAATGAAGGGGGACATGATTGGGCTGATGACCACGTAACTGAAGCAAAAAATAATATGGACCAAGTATTTGATTTCTTAATGAATGAAACACAAAAAGAATATCTTGATTACGAAGACATTACTGAAGGTAGAAAGAAAACCGGAACTAAATTATGTGCAAGAGGTAAGGCATCTGCAATGGCAAAATATGACGTTTACCCCTCTGCTTATAGTAATGGTCACGCTGTACAGGTATGTAAAGGTAAAGTTAAAGGACTTGATGGTAAAAAACATTGCTCAGGAGCGTATTGTTAAAAAATAAAAAAAACCCCTTGGAGGTTTTTTTTATTTTTTAAATTATTTTTTCATTATGTTTTGGTAATATCAAAAATATGATTATCTTTGTGGTGTTAAAAACACTAAACAAATGATAAAACATTTTAAAAGATTATTTAAGAGATTGAGATTAAAAATCTATTTAAATATAAAAAGTATATCGAGAACTAATATGTCATCTATAGATGAAAATGAAAAAAAATCTTATGCGATTTGTAGAAAATTATTATCTCATCCGGATTCAATATTTTTAATCGCCCCGTTATCTCATAAAAGATATATTAAAAATGATTCTTTAGGGGTGTTTATTGTGTTATCTGATAAAAGAATTAACATTACTAATCACGTTTATAATTACGATGTTAATTTAACTCAAATTATTTCTGATAAATTAAACAATCTGTTTGATAATAAAGTTGATAGATTACGTTTAGAATTCGAGTTCGAAATTAAAAGTCAAATTAAACATTCATTAACAACAATACTTGGAAAATTAATTTAATTTTTATATTGTTCTTTAATTATTTTAATTATTAGACCTCTTAACGATTCGTTTTGAGGTTTTTTTGGTTTATAACTTGTCATTGTTGGTTTATTACCTTTTCCAATTTTAGGGTCTTTTTTTTCTTCTCTACGTTTTTGAGAACAAGCAGATTTTTTTTGACTATCACTCATTTTTCCCGCAACTCCGGTTGCCCGACATTTTGGATAACCTTTTGAATTTGCGTCAGGCCGACCACATGGTGGATGTTTCCCGTCAACTTTACGACAAATATTAACCCAAGGACCACTTGGTTGTTTAGACCCTTTAGGTTTTTTCTTTGTACCAAACCAAACCGCTAAATCTTCTTTTATAATATCTTCTTTGAGAGGACCAACCGCTTTCTTAATTATATCTTCAGGATTTTCAATATCACCAATACTACTTCCTTCATCATCATTTTGGTTTGTATAGAATTTTTTTAAATATGTGTCTATTTTTGAAAGTTTAACTGTTCTTCTTTCTATTGAGGCTCTTTGTTCGGGTGTTTCTTTAAAGTCACCAGCGGCTTCTTCATAAGCCAATTCAGCATTTGTATATGAATATACGGGGTCAATGAAAGGTCCTAATTGATTTTCCTCCCATTGTTGTGGTGACAATACTATCGGAACTTTATAGTGTCCGGAACTTCCCGAGCCTGTGGCTTCACTAATTCTTTTATTTTTCATATATTTTACTTAACTATAAATATACAATTAAAGAATAATGGAACAAGAAAAACAACCACTCGGATTTTTATTTGACAGTGTGGGTTATAACAAACCCGAAGATGTCGATAGATTAATTGATGAAATGACAATTGAACAATCTTTTTACCTATTAACACAGTCATTACATTATGTTCACAACACTAGATTGTTTACAATGCAAGAAACTGAAGTTGTATCAAAGGCTTTGAGAGTTCTTCATAAAAAGATATCAAGTAATGATGAGGTTATAGAATAAAAAAAAGGTCTCACGGGACCTTTTTCTATTTTTATAACTTATTACCACAAGACGGACAAAACTTAAAGTTTGATTTTGTCTTAACTCCACATTCAGTACAATATTGTCTGATATCCTGAGATGTCTTATTTTTAGTTGTTAGTGGTTGTATCTTATACAATATCTGATGAGAAGTATAAGAATTAAATTCCTCATATGAGTTTTGAAAATTTTGGTCGGATTTTCCACCTTTTTCAACTCTACCTGTCTCAATTGATTTTTTACTACGAGTACGAGGTATACTTAAATCAACTGATGATGTGTTTGTGTAATAAGCATTTGTACCACCATTAAAAGTTGCCGTATTAGTTGTAAATGTAGTTGGAGAAACATAACCACCTGTGTGATTAATGTTTGTACCGATTAAAGTATTATTCCATGGACGAAATGTTCCAGTGTGATTAAGATTAAGAAAATTTGTTTGAACTATTCTTTCATCGTAGAACTCTACCCTAATATCCCCGTTTAACGATATTGCCGATTGATTCTCGGTAGTATTATTAACAGAGTAGGTACTGAACTGAAATTTATTATTAGTGTCTAAAAACCTCTCTAAAAAGATTCTTTCTCCCGGTCTTAAAACTAAACCACTTTGAGAGATATAATCTCCGTTCAATTTGATTTTACAAAGTACCGTTTTTGTTGTTGGATTATTAATTTCAAATTCGAAATTGTCTTTGTCTTCCATGAAGACTACGTGTCCATTGTAGATTTTTAGACGCGATTTTTTCTTTGTGATGTGAGCGTTTGGTTTACTCACCGCAGTTGTGTAATTCATTTTAATTAATTTTATAATAGTTAATGACTATGTTACTGATACCTTCGTGTCCGTGAATACTCAAAAGTCAAAATGACTCGGGACCAATAATCTAAAATCTATGAATAAATATATGTGAAAAAATTTTGCAGTGTAGTGAAAACTATTTATATTTGTAGAAAATTTATAAATTATGAAAAAAATATTCTCACTTATCTCAATTATCATCTTAATGACTTCTTGTGTGTCTTCAAAAGAATTCCAAGTTCCTATGACAGAAAAAATGTATCAAGAGAGCAAATTAGAAAAAAAAGCCAATAAGAAAAATTTTTTAAAAAAATTCACTAAAAATTTTGTTAACTCTATACCTGAAGAGGACCTTAAATTAATGACTAAGGATACAATTGTTGTTGTTTATGACACCACTACTGTTCGGTAGTTGGTGTTATAACAATTTTATTGTTATAGTTAGTTCCTTTGTATTCAAATGGTCGATAGACAAAATATCCGTCAAAATTAGGGATTTTAGATATTGTACCGTCCGATATGAATTTATCTAATTTACCTTCTTTTATCTTAATAGGTAATGATTGAAAATTAACTTTTAGTTTGTCTCCTTTAATCATTTTAACACTACCCCATTTATTATCACCTGAAGCGTTGTATACAAATCCCATCATCATATCTTTTTTTATTGTAATATTTGCACTTACCAAATTGTTGTTAATCATTATATTTGAAACGTCGTAAAAATTATTTGACGCCAACCCTATATTAAATGATTGACCCGGATTAATGGTTACCCCTTCAGTATTTAACTTTTCTTTGAATTCTTTTTTACTTGCTTCAACTCTTGCGTTATCTCCAGATTTAACCTCATCAGCCAACGCTTGTATCTCTTCAGGACTAACTTTATCATCAATTGACCCTTGAATAGGTTTACCACATTTATCTAAAACCGCCAATATTTTTTGAGACGTGTTTCCTCTTGCGGATTGTGGGTTTAAACATCCGTGATATACCTCATCACCTGTACCATTAACAATTCTGACTTCTTGAACAGATGTGTGACAATTTGCACTAGATATACATCTTGTTGATAATATTAAAGTTTTTTGATTCCATTTTGGATTAGAAGTTATTTTTTGAACCATCTCGTTAGTAACCGTAAGTTTTGCGGTTCTATCACAAGAGTTTGGATTTTTATCCGAATTACCTCTACATCCGGAATTACTTAAATCGGCAATTCCTATTAATGTACTATCTAAAAATACCTGAAATTTTGCGTTATTACAAGTATGACCACCTCTACAAGGGAATTGGTCGTCTTTTTTATCATAATAACTAACATCAATAGTTAAGTTAACCAAACAACCATAAACATCTTCTTTTTTAGTTGAGGATAATGTAATAATAAATTTAACATACTGGTCATTCAAATACTTAGGGTCTTTAGGATTATCAGTACCTCTAATATAATCGTGTTTTTGAGTACCAAGCTCAACATTTGTTTGAGGGGTTGGTATATTTGGCATTGTAGTCAAATACTTTGATTCAACTAATCCTTGGAAATAGTTAGTTAAATATTGTTGTAATTTTTGACCTCGTAATTTTGCAAGTTCTCCTTGGTCTAAAGGTTTTTTTAATTCATTGTCAAAATTAGTTACTTTAGATTCACCAACCTCAATCTGAATATTAACTTGACTACCATTATTTTCTTGAGCAAATTGAGCAATCTCCTGTAATTTAGCATCTAAATCTTTCTTACCTTCTCCCAATTTGTTAATAGAATAAAGACCGGCAGGAAATGATTTTTTATCCAACTCAAAATTTTTATTTGTTGTAGTTGTTTTTTCACCAATCTTAACCTGTTGTTGTTCCTTAATTAAATATAAGTTTTTAGTTGCACTCTCATGAAGATTTAATATCCTATTTCTTTCGTCTTCGTCTATATTCCATGTTTGTTTAATCATTTTAACTATTTTATAATAAATATAACCAAAAAATTTTGTGGGTAATTAAAAAATATTTATATTTGTACAAATATTAAAACATCTACACATATGAAAAACTTAATTACCATCATTCTTTTTATTTTTATTTCAAATTTATCATTTGGTCAACTTACTATCAGAGAGGCGGGAGACTTTTATGAATTAAACGATTTATGGAAACGTGATTCCATATCAGTTAAAAAATTAATGGATAACTATAAAATAGATACCACTAATTTAACTAACGTTAAATTTTTTGACGAATTTGATTTAAATGTAGAATTACACGAAAAATATTCTTACACAGGATATTCATATGTTTTATACAAGACAACCGGAGTAGTTACTATGAAAACAGTTTCTTATAAAGGAACTTTACCAAGTCCTAACAAATATGTTATGGTTTTTTGTTTTGATGATTATGTCGATAAAAAAATTATTAATATTAAGGTATTTTAATAACAATAAAAAAAGGGTCACTAAGACCCTTTTTTTATTGTTGTTTCATTATTTGTGGAAGTTTAATTATTAATCTTCTATTAGGCGCCGTTTGATTTTCATCTGTTACATCAGGCCATTTTTTACCCTTAGCAAATTGGTCTGTTTCACCAATACCATTAGGTATAAAATTTAATTTAATTCCCGGTAAACTATTTTTAAGAAGTGAAGCAATTGTTTCTGCTCTTTTTTTAGATAAATCCATATTATAATCTTTTCTTTTTTGACCTGTTTTAAGTTTA
>Ga0181357_1000896_pt1 | contig 11686 bp, 6 predicted proteins | sample Fa13VDMM110DN_FD_130094 | JGI IMG/M metagenome (GOLD analysis project Ga0181357, IMG submission 130094) | Freshwater viral communities from Lake Michigan, USA - Fa13.VD.MM110.D.N | ecosystem: Environmental > Aquatic > Freshwater > Lake | place: USA: Michigan | collected 2013-09-24 | reverse complement strand
TGACGCTGTGCGGCACTCTGGTACTGACCGCTTGCCAGATAAGATGCGGCACGCTCCATAGCCTCATTAGGTGACATTTGAGGATTTTTGCGTTGAATATCTTCAGCCACTTGAACAAGCTGAGGCAAACGGTTTTGACCGGCGGCTTGGATGCTGTTACCACGAGCTTTTTCTCTAAGATTGGCAATATCCATCTGATTGGAGAATTCTTTCTGCTGCAAGTCCATGCCAATCTTTTCGGCATCCTGCTTATGTTTAAACGCAGCTTCAAAGTCACCACGCGCTTCAGCACGACGGGCAGCTTAAAGTTCAGCACGCATCTTAGCCATGCCCATCTCTTGCTCACGACGCATCTTGGCTTGTGCATCGGCACGCTCAAATGCAGCCGCTTCAGCAGCTCCGGCAGATTTACCAAAGCCGCCAAACAAAGCACCAATACCTTTTTGACCACGGGTCGCTTCGCCTGCGGCAATTAAAGCTTGGAAAAAGTCAGAACGTGTACGGGCTTTTTCTTGTTCTGATACACGGCCACGATCTGCTTCATCCTGTTGCGCCATCTTATTAAGCAACGCCTCAAACCCAGCCCCAGCCATACCGGGATTAGCTTGTTTAAACGCAGCAAGTTCTTTGGAGTAAGCATCTTTGTCAGGTGCTGTAAACGATGGAGCGCCGGGCATCTTGATGCTGGCAGGAATACCACCGCCAGATGGAGCGGCGGCGGCAGGCGCAGGCTGACCTTGAGCAAAGTCGCTTCTTCGGGTTGCTGTAGCTGGGTCGTATGCAATACCTTGTTGCGCTTTGGCTGGCGCAGCCGCCTGAGGTAATTCAGACGCTCTTTCTCGCTTTAAACGTTCAGCAATTTCTGGCGCAGCAGTTTCTAGGAATTTAATTTTATCTGCCAATTCTTTTTGGCTTTGGAGGCGTTGTTTTTCTTCATTCTTGACTCTGTTGACGGCAAGTTGCTCATCATAAAAGGCTGGATTAGCAGCGCTAAACTCATCTACAACAACATCACCGTTGGCAAAAGCGACAACACCGCCACCGCCTGCAAATTTAAACATGTCATTGGTTGGCAGGGAAGTCAATCCACCCGCAGCCATCTGTGGCATTTCCGGCATCTCTTCCTCTGGCTGTGGAGGCTGAGGCGTACCTTCTGGCACTGGCTGGGGTTGACCCATCAGGCTTTGTTGAAGCTGTTGGTTAGACTGCGCTTGTTTAGCCGCACCGGCCTGCATCAAATCAGCCGCCTGTCCGGTCAGTTCTTTCTCAAGCTTGTCTTTGACTGTGCCCTCAGGAGGTGTTCCTGTCCTAGCAGATTGCTCCATCTGCTTGCGACGATTCAACTCACCTAAAGCCAAATAGGGAGGAACCTGAGGGTTCTTCCCATTAGCGTATTCCATGATTGCCCTCATGGGCATATCCTTGAGGTGCTCTTGTACTTGGATCAGATTCATAGCGAACCCTTAGGTCAATTTAAACTTGTTCAATGAGTCCATGATAGAACCCATACCGCCGATTGAAGACACCAACGAACCAAGGCCAGATTGCTGGGCTGCTGTGTTGGTGACCGTAGAGATAGGCAGACCCTGAAGCATGGACTGCAAGTACTGCGTCTTCTTCATGGGATCATCACGTTGTGCAAGAAATTCGTTGTAGTCTGCGCTGATACCTTGCTGTTCAATACCACGCTGTTGACCACCCGCCTCAGACATCATGTCAGCCAAAGTCTTTGCTTGGGCTTGCTCAGTATTAAACTGGCTCATGGCCTTGTCGTACGCACTTGCGTACCCCGTGCCAATAGCTTTGTTTTGCTCTTGGAGCAGATTGCGGTTAGCCTCAGACTCCATGATGGCCTGACGGCCACCACCATAACCACCGGCTTGGGTTAACTTAGCCATGCTTGGTTGGAGATTGATGTCAGACTGACGGCGCAGTTCGGCCAATTGAGGCTGTAGGACTGACTCTAAATATGGATTCATGTACTGAGCCGCTACGCCAGTAGGCTGACCGGAAGGAGGTTGTCCACCCATAGGTGCACCCATACCGCCCATAGGAGGAGCGCCAGCACCTGTACCAACGGCTCCGGGACTATAAACACCGGGAGCCATGGCGGGAGGCTGATACGCACCTGTGGAACTAAATGATTGACCAAGCTGACCGGGGAAGGACAGATTGCCCAACCCTTGAAAGACTTTGGACTGTAAGCCTGACTCACCCGCAGTCTGTGGGCCACCGTACACAGCATAAGGCTGATCAGCAATAGCTTGGGCTTTGCCAAGCATTTCCGTTACATACGGGCCTGCCCACTCAGATAGGGTGGAGGATGATGAGCCACCGGAAGTGGGGGTTAGTCCTGCAATGGGTGTAGTAGCCATGTTTAAACCTTACGCTGGTAAATATTTATCAGCCTTGGAATTGGCTGCAATGTTTTTCATACTCTTGCCACGAGCCTTCTTGATGCGATCCATCATGGCGTAGAGTTTACGTGCTCCTGCGTCTGTAGATCCATTACCGATCTCAGAAACAATACGGGCTGGGATGACAAACTCGCCATCGGCCAGACGGGCTGGTTGGTTCTTTCCAATCATCGCAGGGATAGAGTCAGATACACCATCGCCCGGCCCTTTAAGAAGGCGACCGCCATCGGAATAGCTACCCAAAGAACCTAGGCCACCCTGAGCCATACCGCCTGCGGCGAATACGTCAACCACCGGAGGATTGGCTTGTACGGGTGCGGGAGCCTCTACAACTGGAGCGGCTGGCGCTGCCGGGGCAGCAGCCTGAGGCGTGTAAACCATAGGAGAGAAGTACGTCACACCACCTGAGCCGGGGCGACGGGCAATGCCTGCATTTGGCCCCATGGCTGCCTGATAACGGGCTTGAATGTCAGCCAAAGGAGATTTGGTTACATCTGCGATTTGCTGAGGAGAAACGCCATACTCATTCATTGAACGAGCAATCATGGAGTCGTTTAAACCGGGTCGCTTTAGGTAATCCATCACAGCTTCGTTGGAAGGTGCAGGGCCACGATTCACTGTGCTAACAGGAGGTGCGTACTGTGTACGTGAAGCTGTGTACTTTGGTATGCTTCCTTGGTATCCTTTGTAGCCACCACCACCGGATCCACCCATGGAATTTAGCAAAGCACCCAAACCGCCCAGACTGGCAATCTGGGCCATAGATCCGGACTTGCCGGACAAGATTCCACCAATGGAACTTAGGAGGCCCGGATCGTAATTGATGCTAGACAAGATGTCAGAATTGGACGGAGATGCGCCTAAATCGTTATAGGTAAATGCATCGTTTCTAGGATCCGCAAAAAAATCGTATTCTTCACCCATATTAGCCTCTTGCTTGAATAATTTGCATTAACTCTTCTTGCGTCATGTTGTTGTCGCCAGAAGACATGATTTGTTGCAACAGCGCAGATATGTCATTTTCGCTGTCTTTTGCCTCTTGTGCAACAGGAATTGCTTGTGGTGCTTGCTCTGCGCCAGCTTTGGTAACACTTAGCTCATGGTACGGAGACATCATCAAATCGCCCGTCGGAGCAACTTGCTGCTTCTGACCACCGAAGTCCTTGCCGTAATAGAACACATTTGCCAACGGAGCGACCATAGACTCGCCTCCACCACCACTCTGCGGCATCTGCATAGGAGTTGATGCTGTTTTCTTGGTTGGAGGCTTTTTGGTTGTGGGTGGCTGTGTTACCGGCGTAACTGGCGTAACTGCTGGAGTTGTTGTAATTGGCGTAGTTGGTGTAAACACACTAGGCGGTGTATACGTGCCGGGAATTTCTACCCCACCCACGTTGATTGCATCAGGCGTAGAAACGTTAACGTTAGTGTTAATGTTTGGCGTAACTTGTGGAGTTACTTGCGGAGTGACTTGTGGGGTAACCTGAGGCGTAACTTGAGGCGTGACTTGCGGTGTCACTTGTGGGGTAACTTGCGGAGTTACTTGGGGCGTTACTTGAGGGCTAACCTGAGGAGTAACCTGCGGCGTTACTTGAGGTGTAACTTGCGGTGTTACCTGAGGCGTTACCTCTGGTGTGACTTGCGTGGTAACTGCTGGTGTAGTAGCTGGAGTGCTTGCTACAGTTGTGGCTGTATTGGTTGTAGGATTTACAACGACAGAACTTCCCACTGTAACATCGCCCGCAACATTAACTAAGCTAGTACCAGTTGGACTTGTAACTATAGCTTGTCCAGTAGAAGCATCAATTGCTAAAACAGTGGATGTTTGATTGGCCTCTGTAGTAGTGGTAGCGGTGCTTGTTGCGTTTGCTGGTGTGGTTCCTACAGTACTAGTGGTAGTAGATCCTGTTGTAGCTTGAGATGGCCCAGTCGTTGCTGTGGTTGTTGTGGCAGGCGTAGTAGTGGTAGCTGACGTTGTTGCCGCATTATTATTTGCAATTTGTGTTGCTAAAGAAATAGCTGTTTGATCTGTAACATTTAACCCCAAATCCGCCATAACAGCTTGAGCTTCTGCCGCAGTCATTGGTGTTGTTGTTACATTTGCAGAAGTTGCGGGCGTGCTTGTTGAAGTTGTTGTTGAACCTGTAGTGGGCAGAGAACTGGCAGGAGTACTGCTTGTAGTTGTGCCTGCATTTAAAGTAGTCTTGCTTTGCTCTGGGCTTAAAATAGTGTTGATGTAAGACGATAAATTAGCATCTTGATCGTTTGTAGTGTTTCCAGAAATGACTTGTTCAAATGTAAGCTGTGCACCATTTGGAGCAGTGGCAACAATAACGTTTGAATTGGTTAAATTGCTGGGCAGCAAATTGCCTACTACGTCACTACCAAACCCAATATTATTCCCATACATCATTGATGCACCAACGGTTATATTGCTACCGTTATCTGATGTTGCAATTGGTATGCTCGTATTGACTGAAGACAAATCAATATTACTGCCGCCGTTCAGCACTTGCTGCACAGTGACTGGATTGCCTGAATAATCTCTTCCAATAACTGCTGCTGTGTCTACAACCGTGCCGGGTGTACTAAATGCAGTCTGTACTGTGCCTCCAATAAAGCTTTCAAAAATACCATTGGAAAGCGCAGCACCTACCGACGCAGTGTTTGGATTTGTAACATATGCGGTTGTGTAATTTTGTGCTGCTCCTGCAACAAAATTGGTTACAACGCCAACCGCAGAATTAGTTGCATAACCCTTGCCAATATTTGCAAGAGTCTTGTCAGCCATACTTTTCATAAGCGGAGCAACAATTGCTTTATCCGCAAGGAAGTCTGGCCCCATCTCAAATAACGTATTTAAACTAGCAGTAACGTATGATTTATCTCTAGCCGTTTGTTCTGAGTCACCTTGTGCTTTAGCTTTTTGATAAGCTTCTTTTCCTGATGAGCCAAATGTTTCAAGAAAAGAGCCGGTAAGGCTGGCAGTACCTTGAATGATTCTTGCACCAGTAACGGTTAAAGAAGCGCCTCCAGTCAGCATGGCAGCGCCAACCTGCACAACAAGGTCTGGTATTTCTTCTACAGCTTCAGTGCCAAAGAAGTCAAAAAACCCGACAGGATTTTTAACAACGGCAGAGCCAACAGTTTTTAATTTATCGTAAAACCCTTGCGTTTCAGACTGTTCAACAGCTTGCAAAATCCTATCTTTTTGTACATCTATACCGTAGCCGTCTTTACTTCTTGCAATATCTTCAAGTTCTTTTCCAATTCTTGTAGCGGCGTTTTCATAATTAAAATCACCTGTTAACTGGGCATACGTATTACCAACATTAGAAATAAAACTACCTGCACCCCTAATAGTAGTGCCTAATGCTTGAGCACCTATGGCGCTTATATTGTCCATAGCCGAACGCTCACCCGCTTCCATTAGTCTTTGCGTTTCAGCTTTAGACTCATTTGGTGCGTTACCTAAAACTAAGGTATTGTTAAGAGCAGCTAAACGTTTAGTTTCTGCGGCATTTTGATTTGGAGCGCCAGCAACAATCCTTGCCAACTCGTCGTTTTGCGCTGCAACTGTGTTGGATGCGTTGGTAGTGGTAGAAAGATTAGATGCGTTTAAAGCATTTATTGCTTGGTCTGCTGCGGTGATGTTTAAATCAGGACGCTCTGCTGCCGTAGCGGTGCTGTACTGCTTACCATTCCATGTAAACGTCTGGTTGGGGCCAAGCGCTGTACGGGCTGCGGCATACGCGGCATTGAAGTTAGGTGCGTTCTGAATGTCTTGAAGCGCAGTTGCTTTTTGAGTACCAGCTAATGCTGCGTTTACATCAGCATTAGAAGTGCCCAATGTGTACGTTTTGCCATCAAACGTAAAGGTTGTGCCGGTCGGGTTACGTGATCTAGCTAGAGCGGCAGCTTGTGTTACATCGTCAGCTTCTGCATTACCAATGACTGTATTGTTCGCGGCGGCGTTAGCCGCTACAGCGGCATCTACACCTTCAAACTCACCGCCTTTAAGGTTGGCGGCTGTGGTGGCCGCAAGAGTGTCAGCCGCAACAATTCTTTCTAAATCAGCAATATTGGCTGCTGCATTATTGTTGTCAATGGTGTACGTGCCACCACCAAACGTAAATGTATTCAAACCTGCATTTGAAGCAGCGGTAGCGGCGGCATTTATATCAGTTGCCCCAGAACCATCAAAGGTTAAAGATTGGTTAATTTGATTGGAAATCTGAGTGTCAGTATCGTCGGCAGTATTTGCATCTGCAAACGATGCCGCGCCTGAATTATTGACCAACCCAGCATTTTGCAACTGAGTTGTAATGTCTTTATTGCCACCTGTAGCATTAGTTACAGCCGCATTGCCAGCAGCAATGGCGGTGCTAATGGCTATTTGATCTAATGTTTGGCCCGACAGTGCACCCGTTACAGCGTTAGCAACAAGGTTTTTATTAGTGCCTGACAGATCTGCAAACCCGTCAATATTGCCTAACACTGCATTAACTGCTCCGTTTAAACCGCCGGATGTTGCTCCTGCAACTACTGCATCACCAATATCCTTGCCTGTTAATGCTGCCGTGGCTCCTGCCACTGTGGCTTTATTAAAAGAATTAGTTAAAGTATTGGTTAGGTCAGCCGACAGGCCAAGGTCTTTAATAAAAGATGAGCCATCTTTCATAAAGTCCATACCCGGAATTTGTGCGCCTACATAGCTCACTGCGGCATTCTTAATTGCATCGCCAATGTCGTTACCACTCAAAACGCTTATCGCCATGTTGGCCGCAATTTGTTGCGGTAGAGACAAACCACCCGTAGCAATAGCAAGACCAATTTGAGCAATTGGCCCTAGATCCTGCATCAAGATTGCAAGATCATTAGATGTTGCCGCCGTGGTATAGAAAATAGGATTACCTTGTGCATCAAACTGCACGTTGTAGCCGGTGTTTCCTTTGCCTTCAAACGTACCGCCAAAAGCATTGCCTTGCTGGCGTTCACCATATGTAGTGGCAACTTCTTGCCCAGTCAGCTTATTACCAAATACTTCTTGTTTACCTACAGGGGCCGTGTAAACAGTCTCGTAAGTACCGTCCATGCCGCCAGAATATCCCATTTCCATTTTGACTAAACTAGGGTCAACAGGATTGCCGTTTTGATCGGTGTAACCAAGAATCTTGGTATCAACAATTTGATTGCCTTCTTGGTCATATCCAACAACAGTACGCTCATACTGTGGAATAACGGCGGCATCAACAGTTTTAGTAACTTTGCCAAACTGGCTAATGTCAGTCGCGCCAGTATCAGCAATTATCTTTGCCATGTCCCTTGCGTTGGCCTCAGCGGAACCTTTACCCTCGCCTTTCCACTTACCAGTTGTGCCTTGGGCTAAGATCTGCTGCGTAATTTTTTCTATGGCAGCAGCTTTGTCCATTGGCGCAGCGGTTTGAGTCGCAGCAGCTTGCGTTGTAGCGGCTGGCAACGATGCAATACCTGCGGCTTGAGTAACAGCGGCAGCGGTATTTCCTTGCGTGGCAGGCGCAGCGGCTGCGGGCAAGCTACTGTAGGCGGCGTTAACTTGATCGGCAGTAACACCAAAACCAGCCGCCGCTTTTATAACGTCAGCTTTACTAGCGTTAGGATCATTTTTAAGCGTATCGGCTAATGCTTGGTTAACTTCTGCTTGCGTATATGTTTTTGTTGGGGCTGGTAACGATGCAACACCTTGCGCTTTTGTTGCGTCGGCGGCGGCTTTAGCTTGGGCAGCCGCTTGAGTCTGTGCAGCGGCCTGTGCATCAGCCGCTGCTTTTGCATCTGCTTGGGCTTTGGCATCAGCCTGTGCCTTGGCGGCAGCAGCCGCAGCTTGTTGTTGCGCCGCAGCATCGGCCTTGGCTTTATCCGCAGCAGCTTGAGCAGCAGCCGCAGCATCAGCGGCACGTTTAGCGGCAGCTTGTTGGGCGGCAGTTCTAGCTGCTTCTTCACGGGCGGCAGCTTCCGCAGCGGCTCTATCAGCAGCGGCTTGTGCAGCAGCAGCAGCCGCAGCTTGTTGAGCAGCCAACGCCGCTTCACGGGCCGCTTGCTGTTCAGCCGCAACTTGAGCTTGTACAGCAGCGGAAGAGATGTTGTATCTACTTGGCGCTGGTGCAGGGGGCGGCTCTACGCCCGCATTACCAAAATAATTACTAACGTCAGCAACAGAAAAACCTGTCGCACGGGACAGATCCGCCATAGAAACACCAGTCGCAGCAGCAGCGGCTGCAATTGCGGCAGGATTGTTGATGTTTGCTTGAACATAAGCAAGGATGTCTGCATCCGATACCCCACCAGATGGTGCTGTATCTTCGTATGCTGTGCGGTAGCTACCTTGAACTGCCATGTTACATCCTTAAGGAGGAGGGGTTGGGCGGGGGTCAGGCAACCGCGCAATAAAGTTTACAGCCATTACCGCTGAAGCAACAGCAGGATATGGGGCAGACGCGGCAATAGCTTCCATCGTTACGTTTGTATCGTCTGCGCCCCAGTACATCTCAATGTACTCATCAGCCGCCAAGTCAATGTCAAATATCCAAACAACATTCATGTGGTTGTCTGAACCTTCAATCGTGTATCTGTGCCCCGAATAACCAATCGTAACGTTGTTGCGGCGTATCCAAATCTGTACATCTTTGGCTGATGCGTTGGTGCTTTTTAACTGAGCCGACAACTGGAAGTTGTACACACCGGCAACAGCCACTTCAATCTTAGACGTGCTGCCAGACTGTAGTGCCACATAGTTATTTAGATAAGTCTGGTTAAACGTGATGGGATAACCTGTGTTTACGGCGGCAAGCGTCTGATCTGCGGTATTAAAGAATAGCCCATTAGGTACGTTAATGTTGCTAGGATCAATAGCCCCGTCTGTTCTTAATTGAGCAAGAATCTTGTCTAACTGGTTAAAGTACAGACGCAAGACATTGTTTAACTGCTCATGGTAGTCAGAATTATAGGTTTTAGGAGACAGAGGTAAGTTAGGAGCCGCAACCCTTGATAGCTCAAACTCAGACGTAACAATCATGTATTACCTCGTCTGCCATCTAATTTAATGTCAATCCTTGGAGCGCCTAACTGCCAAGATGTGCCCAGTCTATTGGATTCAACTTGAAAGATCATCTGACGGCCACGCACCCGAATGTACACCTGACCTGTGAATTCCTCAACAGGTGCTGTTGCAATTCTCTGGATAACAGCGTTACTACTGCCAGCCACAGACTGCGGATCATTCGGGCCAGAACCAGAGTTCTGATATGGGATCAGTGACATGGTGCATTGAGGAGTCAAGTCACCACTAGAGTTCCTGAAAGTCAAGTCAGGAATGACACGCCACACAAAGCCAAAATTATGGCCGTCATCAATGTCAAACTGTGAAGAACCGATAGAAGCCGCAATAGCTGTTGGCGTACCAGTCTCATTGTCATCGTTACCTTGCTCGTGGTTGACCAAGTTATAGGAGTACGTTGCAGCTAATGGGTAGTCTCTTAAGCCGGAGTCAAGCCAAGCTGTTCGTGCCATTGAGCCGTAGTACCAGATGTCTTCTGAGTAGTTGTAGACAACGTATCTGTCGATAGCCGTGCTGTTAGCAGAGCAATAGAACCACCAAACTTCATTAAAGCCTTCGTTAGTCCCAGAGAAAATCTGACCAGCCTGTAAGGTATTGATGTTGCTAAAGATATGCTGGCGCAGGTCACAGCGCAGAGTCTGTACACGGCCATCGTATTTGTAGAACTTATCTACACCCATCCAGAACACAAGGCCGGAAGCTGTGGCCGCTGCATTTTGGGATGCAATAGAGATGTTGTCGCCCAAGAGTTGTGACTGCCATACGGCTGGCGGGCCAACATACTGCAAAGAATACAGCGCAGAATCAGACCAAACCACAATCTCCTGACGGGTTTGTAAGCAAGTAACTAGCTCAGATCCATGAGAGAACCGAACGCTACCTGCTTGATTTGTAGCTGCTGGTGTCCAGTTTGTCAGCGACTCCTGATCCGACCAGCGAATTAGCATGGAGTCTTGTATTGCTGAACTATAGTCATTACAGCCAAAAGCAAATACAAAACGGCTAATGTCAGAAACAAATATAAAGTTCTGAATGGTCGGGCAGTCAGATGATCCAGCAAGAGATGTCAAAGCCACTGCGCGAGTTTCCACCCCAGTGGTGGCATCCCAGTAGTAAATAGCTCCGCTTCGGGGGCCAAAGATTAAGTCTTCACCAAAGTTACTCTGGCTCCAGATACGGATGTTTGTCTCTGTGGTGGATGGAATACCAACACTCCAAGGGCCAGTTCCCCATGTACCAGCGCCCCAGCCTGTCAGTGGAATCTCAATGGCTGAACCAGTGTTAATTTGATAAGCCGCAACAACTGATGCGCCACCGTAAGAACCTGCGGCCAAAGCCGTGGGAGTGGTGATTGTGTAGGTATTACCAGTCAAGACAGTGACTTGAAACTCTGCGTTTAAAGTAGATGCGTATGTACCAGTAGCACCACTAAACGTTACAAAGTCGCCTGTAATACAGCCGTGCGTAGCGTCAGTAACTGTAACCGTTGTTGTGCCATTGGCGCTAAACGGATTGGTTCCAAGTGATGCTGTCTCTCGGATTGGCGTGATGTCGTTGTACGCGCCACCTTTTTCAATGTAGAACTTTAAGTTAGTACCCACACCGATAAGGTTGTAGTTCTCAAGAGTTACCCAGTTCCACAAAGAACGGCATACGCCTTGGAATACAGAAGATGAGATGCGTTGCCAACCACCGATTTTCTCAGGGGTTCCAGAACGAAAGCGAACCTTTTCAGACTCATACCAGCCACCGGCCACGTTAGTGCCTGAATTGACAGACCCCAAAGCCTCGGATGCGTACCGTGTATTTTCCCGGTTAACCCCCGGCCTGAATAGAATCTTTTTTAATGGCATTGGTCAATCCAGTAGGGCGCACTCAGAAATGCGCCGTTTTACAAGCCCCGGCAACACCCTGCCGCCACCTCTAGTCCAGAGCATCAGTTGTTCCTTTGCCCCTTCCCAATCATTGGCATTGATTTTCCTCTTTAACGTGGAAGTCTGCAAGCGTCCTGTGCCCAAGTTATAACAAAAGTCCACGATGGCATTGCACTTACGAACATCAGTAATCAGGCCGGGACAATTACGCAGAACACCGGGCAGGTATGTATGCTCAAGCTCAATCATCAAAAGCGCCCTTGCCGTAGGTTCATCCATCGGTGCGTCTTCTAAAGTCACTT
>Ga0181357_1000889_pt1 | contig 11709 bp, 12 predicted proteins | sample Fa13VDMM110DN_FD_130094 | JGI IMG/M metagenome (GOLD analysis project Ga0181357, IMG submission 130094) | Freshwater viral communities from Lake Michigan, USA - Fa13.VD.MM110.D.N | ecosystem: Environmental > Aquatic > Freshwater > Lake | place: USA: Michigan | collected 2013-09-24 | reverse complement strand
GAAACGCCGCAGCACGACACACCGTTGCATGTGATGAACGCTTCTGCGGGTAGCGTCTCGTCAATCTCAGGCAGCGTTGCGACGTTTGAGGGTAGCAGCACCGCTTACGTCAACATCCTAACGCCGAATGCGAGCTCCGGCCTGTACAACTTCGGTAACCCGGCTAACAACAACGCCGCCTACCTTGCCTGGAACTATGATGGCAACCTGATGTCGCTCGCCACGAACAAGGCGGGCGCTTCCATAAAATTTCAGACTGCTGCGGGAGCAGACGCCCTCACTCTCGACAGCAGCCAACGCGCCGTATTCGTTGGTCAGATACGCGGCGCTGCCGGTTCTGCCGCTGCTCCTCAGTACTCGTACAGCGGATCGACGAGCACGGGACATTACATGTTGGACGTTGGTGGTGGGACCATCAACCTCAACGCTTCAATCATTGGTGTTCAGGCGTCTAAGTATTCGTCGGCTGGCGCGGCCATCACCTTCACGCGCTACACCGTAACCGCGGACAGTGCTACCGGCACGCCGCTGCAATGGGAAAGTTCAACTGGTTTACAGGGCGCGCTTCGTGCCAGTACCACCACTTCCATAACGACCGCCAAAGAAATCATGGACGTAGATACCGACCGCTCGTCGGCTTTGATAATGGTGGCTGGCAGCACTAGCTCGTCCGTCTATTTCTCCGACATTATCCACTTCCAGAGCGGCATTGCCGTTATTAGCGCAAGAACGACCGGGGCGGCTGCACGAACCTACAGCTTAGAATCGCAAGGCCACGTTAAGGTGGCGATGGCGAGCGGCAGCTATACCGTCATTGCTAACGGACTTCGGTCTCCTCTCGGCCATTAAGGAGCTAGACAAATGATTTATCTAAATCTCAAACGTGACGGCGACATGGTGTTCGCTGCTGAGTTGTGTGTCGGTGACTCTCGACCAGTAGCACGGTGCTTCGGCGCTGGTGAAGTGAGGCCTTACGACACATGGACGCCAGCGGATAAAACGGCACTTCAAGACGAGTTGCTCGAAGTGTGTAAACAGTCATACCCAGAAATCTTGGAAGGACAAGCATGAACCCCACCGATAAACCGTCGCTCTCCATCGTAGAACTTCAGGAACAACTGGCGTTCTTCCAGAACCGATGTCTCGTGCTGCGCGCTGAGGTCGAAAAGCGCGATGCTCGCATCAAGGAACTTGAGCCGCCAAAGCCACCGGCTGAATAGAGGCGCGAATGTCACCAGATTAATATCCTCATAATGAACGAAATTTACTGATATATAAATAGGTCAGACGTTCATATGAGGATATTATGACAGAACCTACTCCCAAAACTAGACAGGGTCTGAAAGACTATTGCTTACGTCGTCTTGGATATCCAGTAATTGATATAAATGTAGACGACGAGCAAGTTGAAGATCGCATCGACGACGCGCTTCAAAAGTTTCGCGAATATCACTTCGATGGTATTATTCAGAATTATTATAAGATCCAAGTAACCCAACAAGACATCGACAATAATTATTTTACTATACCAGAAGAGATCATTGGTATTACTAGAATCTTTAAGGTAGGAGATTCATTTAGTAACGCTGCGAATCTATTCTCTGCAAGATATCAAATCCATCTAAATGACTTATTCAACTATACTTCTGCTACATATGCTCCATATGTAATGGCAATGCGGCATATTGAGACACTAGAAGAAATCTTCGTAGGTGAGCAGCCAATTAGATATAATCGTAATATGAATATTTTGTATGTTGACCTTGATTGGAGTAATATGACAGTCAATAACTGGATTATTGTCGATTGCTATCGTACAGTAGATCCCGAAGCATATAAGGACGTATACGGCGACGCATGGCTTAAGAAATATGCTACTGCACTCATTAAACAACAATGGGGTAATAACCTAAAGAAGTTTGAAGGAATGCAACTACCTGGTGGTATTACGTTTAATGGTCAAAAGATATATGAAGAAGCAACTGAAGAAGTTAATAAGATAGAAACTGAATTAACGCATGATTATTCTCTTCCTGTATTTGATATGATCGGTTAATTCTTTGTACTATATTATGACCCAGCGACAAACTCTATTATAACTGTTTTTTCGTAATTGTCAAGGAAATAATATGTATCAATATAGATGTAAGATAAACAAAGTAATAGATGGAGATACTGTAGATATCGATCTGGATCTTGGATTTAATATTATATTAGCCAAGCAGCGCGTTCGTATGATTGGTATCGATACGCCAGAATCTAGAACTACTAATGAAGAAGAAAGAATAAGAGGAATACTATCTAAGAAGAAGCTGAGTGAGAAACTTCCGGAAGGTTCATGGCAGAAGGTTAATACATCTAAATCAGATAGTAATGACGATAAATTTGGTAGAATTCTAGGTGAGTTTATTCTAGAGGATAATACTAATGTAAACACCTGGTTAATTGAAAATAATTATGCAGTGCCATATTTAGGCGAAAACAAGCAACTCGTGCAAAATGCTCACCTAGTTAATAAACAGAAGCTTATTGCTAGAGGCGAACTATCCTTCAATGGCCGTTAATAAATACTTTAAGAATTTCAATTATGGTCGAGAGCAAGATGTTGCCGAAGACCTTATTATTGAATCCATCAAGCAATATGGACTTGATGTAAAGTATTTGCCGCGGAGTCTTATCAATCAAGACTTTCTACTAGGTGAAGATACACTCAGCCGATTTAATACTGCTGTAGATGCAGAAGTTTATGTAAAGAACATACAGAAATTTGATGGCGAAGGCGATTTCCTAAGCAAATTTGGCCTAGAAATTCGTGATAGTGTTACTCTTACTATGGCAAGAAAACGATTCACTCAGATATCTACCGAGAAATTGATTACAGAAGTTGGATATAACTATCAATTACAATCGGCAAATACTGGTGCGTGGAGTAATACAGAATGTATTCTATTAGAAGCGGGTAGTGCTAATGGATACAGTATTACATCTTCTCGTCCACTTGAAGGTGATCTTATATTCTTACCATTGAACAATAAATTATATAAGATCAAATTCGTAGAACATGAATCTATATTCTATCAGAACGGTAAACTATATACATATGATCTAGATTGTGAACTATTTGAATACAACTCAGAGCGGTTGCTTACAGGCAACACTGAAATCGATATCATCTCAAGTAATCTCAGCCTTGATATTCTTAATTATCAACTACTCGATGAATCTGCTAATATTATGTTACATGAAGATGGTGGATATATGCTATACGAATATCGTATTGAAGCTACAAATGCTCTGGCTAATAATGAGTTTATTCAGAATCAGTCGAACATATATGTTGACTGGTCAGAAAATAATCCTTGGTCTGAGGCCAACTACTAATGGCAATATTTGGTAGTCAATTTTATCACCAGTCACTTCGTAAATATATTGTCATGTTTGGCAACATGTTTAATGATATGGTTGTACAGAGGCTAGATGCAAGTACTAATGTAGTGCAGACTATTGTTGTTCCGATTATGTATTCAGCACAAGAGAGCTTTCTTGCCCGCCTGACTGCAGATCCAAGTCTAAATCGTCCGGTCGCGATTCAATTACCCGCTGCTTCGTTTCAAATGACTGATCTGCAGTATGATCCTACAAGGAGATTACCTGGCGGCACTAAGAATGTAGCTACATTATCATCTGATGTCAATAAACTTCGAAATCAGTTGACTCCAGTTCCTTGGAATATGCAGTTTAGTCTTTATCTTTATGTAAAGAGTGCAGATGATGGTGCGCAGTTGCTTGAACAGATTCTGCCATTCTTTGGTCCAGAATGGACCAATTCAGTTAATCTGATTCCGGCGATGGGAATAAAGATGGATGTCCCTACTATATTGAATAATGTAAGTATTCAAGATTCATTTGAAAATGAATTCTTAACTCGCCGCGCACTTATCTATACATTAGACTTTACGTCGAAGGGATACTTCTTTGGTCCTGTTCGTACATCAGGCATTATTAAGCGGGTACAAGTTGATATCGGCGCAGTATACGCAAATACTGGATACGATACCCTGCGAGGTATTGAATCTACTGTTATAACTGCAGAAGATGTTGCACGGACTGGTAGATCATCTAGAATTGTCGTAACTCCAGGATTAACTGCTAATGGTACATCAACTACAGATAGTGCATTATCTATTAACTATACATTAATTTCTGCAAATAGCAATTATGGTATTGCATCGAATACATTCTTCTTCCAAGATGGCAAGAAGTATGATCCAGTGACTGATCAAGACTCTTAATACAATTATGATTGACAATAATATTAATATGATATTAGATATTACTCCTACAGAAGTCAACATTGTTCCGACTGTAGGTAAACTAAATCAAATAGGTCATCACAGTACTTCTCCAGATTCAAATAAAGACTTCGAAGATGCCAGACTTAATATTCAATCTATCATACATAAGGGGAGTCAGGCGTTGGATTATGCGTTGGATATTGCACGATCGAGTGAACATCCTCGCACATTCGAAGTTGTTGGACAGCTTATTAAAACTTTAGTAGATGCAAATAAAGATATGCTCCATTTGCATAAACAGAAGAGCGATATTGATGCCAATACTAATACGGGCGGGCAGCAAAATATTAATGCTGTATTTGTCGGAAATACCTCCGATTTATTGAGATTGATCAAGGATAAAAAAAATGAAAATAATTAATAAAATGATTATGTCTATTGTTATCAGCGGCGCTATTATTGTGTCTAGCATTAAGCGAGTAGTAACTGCGATTATTACTAGCATTAAGCAAATTAAGCAAGCAGTAACTGCGATTATTGAACGTGCTGTCAGATGGCAGCATAAGACTTATTCTGTAGTGTTGCCAAGGCCTGAGCCAGCCCCTACTGCTAGAATTGATGACCATATCAAGAAACCCAAGAACGCCACTCCGAAGATCATTGCATCAGTTAGAAAAAGATCAACAATCAAGAAGACAGTGGCTGGTAAGAAGAAGTAAATGTCTGAGACATATCTAGGTAATCCGCAACTCAAAAAAGCAAATGTACCTATAAGTTTTACTGAAGAGCAAGTAAAAGAATATATTAAATGCTCTGAGGATGCTGAATACTTCATTAACCGATATGTAAAAATCGTCAATGTTGATAGGGGTCTTGTTCCGTTTGATATGTATCCCTATCAACGTAAGATGATAACCACGTTTGCTAGAGATCGTTTCGTAATCACTAAAATGCCTCGCCAGTCGGGTAAGAGTACTACAGTTACTTCTTATATTCTCTGGAAAATATTGTTTCATAACAATCAAAATGTCGGTATTCTAGCCAACAAAGGTAGAATAGCTAACGATCTGTTGTCTAAAATTAAGCTTGCGTATGAGCATCTACCTAAATGGTTACAGCAAGGCGTAACTACCTGGAATAAGGGCGATATTGAATTAGAAAATGGCAGCAAAGTATTAGCGGCTGCCACATCATCTAGTGCAATTCGTGGTGGAAGTTACAACACTTTGCTACTTGATGAGTTTGCATTCGTGCCTAGAAATATTGCAGAAAACTTCTTTGCATCGGTATATCCTACCATTTCATCGGGTCAGTCTACTCAGATAATTATCGTATCTACTCCTTCGGGTATGAATCATTATTATAAGATGTGGATAGATGCGATTGAGAAGCGTAGTTTATATACACCAATCGACGTACATTGGCGAGAAATTCCTGGGCGCGATGATAAGTGGCGCGATGAAACTATAAGAAATACATCTGAGGATCAATTCAGAGTTGAATTTGAAACTGAATTCTTAGGTAGTACGAATACACTTATATATCCAACTAAACTAAGGGAAATCGCATTTCACACTCCCAAAAAAGATAAATGGGGCCTCGATGTACTTGATGAGCCAGAAGCAAACCATGTATATACTATAACGGCTGATACAGCCCACGGCGTTGGCCAAGATTATTCTGCATTTACTGTAATAGATGTATCACAGATTCCTTATAAGCTTGTCGCAAAGTACTATAATAATACTACCCAACCTATGATATATCCAGAAGTAATATTATATGCTGCATTAAAATATAATAATGCGCATATAATGGTGGAAACTAATGATATCGGTATGCAGGTAGCAGAAGCATTACATTATGAACTTGAATACGAAAATGTTATGACAACTATGATGAGAGGTAGATTAGGTCAAAAACTAAATCCAGGATTTGTTAAGAAGTCTGCATTTGGTGTTCGTATGACTAAACAAGTTAAACGAATTGGTTGCTCAAATCTAAAGGATCTCGTTGAGTCAGATAAACTAATACTTGGCGACTTTGATATAGTAAATGAGTTGAGTTCATTTGTGGCTAAAGGCAATTCATATGAAGCAGAAGATGGCCATCATGATGATCTCGCGATGTGCTTAGTGATATTCGCATGGATGGTTCGGCAGACATTCTTTAAAGATTTAACTAATACCGACGTTCGGCGGAAGATAGCAAATGAAAAGTATTCAGATATAATGAATGATCTTATACCAGTTGGATTTGTAGATGACGGCGAAAACGTCGATACTATAGATAAGAATAATGATAGCTCGGATTGGAATTGGATGTGGCGAGAACCAAAATTATAAGAACTGATATTTTATAAATAACTATTATAAATTGATATTCGCAACAAAGGAGAGTTATCATGGGATTTCAAGTTTCTCCCGGTATAAATGTATCTGAAGTCGATCTTACAACAGTTATTCCTGCCGTAAGTACTAGCGAAGGAGCTATCGCATCGCATCTACGTTGGGGCCCTGTGCAGAAGCGGGTTCTAATTGATAGCGAAGATGCGCTTGTGAGACAGTTTCAAACTCCAAATGCAAACACTTCAGCAGATTTCTTCCCAGCCGCCAGCTTTCTCAGCTATGGCAATAAGCTATATGTTGTTCGCGTCGTAAAGAGCGCAGCTAGTGCCAACCTCGCAACCGATACTTCAATTGCTCGTAATTCACAGAGTAATTCAGCTAATACAAAGAATACAATCATTAAGAACAATGATGATTATGAAAACAACTATGCGCCATCAACTGGTACAAGTTCAGCAATTACCGGCATTGGTAACTGGGCCGCTAAGTATCCCGGTGAACTTGGCAACTCACTTCGCGTTTCAATCTGCCCATCTGCTAACGCATGGCAGAGCACACTAACTGGTACAACTACTGTTGCTAACAACAGCGTTCGCGTAAGAGGTATTGGTACAAACTTTACTACTCAAATTAGAGTAGGCGATATTCTACTCCTTGGTCCAGATAAGATTCAATGCATTGCTAATAACGTTGTATCTGCCAATACACTAAATCTTCGATCAGTATATGTTGGTAATACAGTCATAGCAGTTGGTCCAGGTAAGACTACAGTTCGCCGTTGGGAATTCTACAACACATTTGATTCCACTCCAGGCACTTCCGACTTCGTTTCAATCCAGGCAGGATCAAACGACGAAATGTATATTGCTGTAGTCGATGAAGACGGCAAGTTTACTAGTGCAGCTAATACTGTTCTAGAAACTTTCAGTAAAGTATCTAAGGCATTCAATGCTAAGACTGCCGATGGTTCTGGCAATTTCTATCGTAACGTAATTAATAACGAATCACAGTATGTTTGGTTTGCAAATCATCCATCCGGTATTACTCATTCTGGTAAAAATGCAGCCGGGCTCGATTTCAATGCTGGTAGTCAGCAACTACCAATTAATGATTCACTAGGTCTTGGTCGTGATGGTAATACGCCACGCGATTCAGATTATATAACTGGATATAATCTATTTGCTTCAGCAGAAGATGTCGATGTTTCATTCATTCTATCGGGTGAAACAAATACAACTCGTGCAGTACATATTATTAATAATATTGCCGAAGTTCGTAAGGACTGTATTGCAGTTATCTCACCCAACCGCGCAAGTGTAGTTAATAACTCAAGTTATGTAAATAAAGAAATGGATGACACTATTACATTCCGCAATACTCTTCCATCTTCTTCATATGCAGTTCTAGATAGCGGCTTCAAGTATATCTACGACAAGTATAATGACATATACCGATATGTACCACTAAATGGTGATACCGCTGGTCTAATGGTTCGAACAGACTCCGAACGTGATCCGTGGTACTCTCCAGCCGGATTCAATCGCGGGCAGATAAAGAATGTCATTAAACTGTCATACAATCCAAGTAAGGCTGCTCGTGATCAGCTTTATAAGAGTGGTATTAATCCAGTAGTAACATTCCCAGGACAGGGTACTGTACTATTTGGCGATAAGACACTACTAGCAAAGCCAAGCGCATTCGATCGCATCAATGTGCGCCGCCTGTTTATCGTTCTTGAAAAAGCAATATCAATTGCTGCAAAGTTCTCTCTGTTTGAGTTCAATGATGAGTTTACTCGCGCACAATTCCGCAACTTGGTTGAGCCATTCTTAAGGGATGTACAGGGTCGTCGCGGTATCTATGACTTCCGCGTTGTTTGCGACGAATCAAACAATACACCAGAAGTTATCGATCGCAATGCATTTGTGGGCGATATCTACGTGAAGCCAGCAAGATCGATCAACTTTATTCAGCTTAACTTCGTAGCGGTTCGCACTGGAGTTGAGTTTAGTGAAATTGTAGGTCAAGTTTAGCGAATAAATAAGAGAAGGGAGTAATAAGATGGCATTTAATGTTTCTCAGTTCGCCGCTGCTGGTTTACCTCTTGGTGGAGCGCGTCCCTCACTATTCAGTGTAATTGTGGACACACCAAATGGAGTTCCAAATGTGGGTGCGCGTTTCAGCTTTACATGTAAAGCAGCACAGATTCCTGCTAGTACACTTGGTACAATTCCAATAAGATACTTTGGTCGTGAAGTAAAGTTTGCTGGTAGTCGTACATTTGCACCATGGCAGGTACTAGTACTTAATGACGAAGATTTTACGATCCGCAATGCAATGGAAACTTGGTCAAATCTAATCAATCGTCACCAGACTAACGTCCGTGACCCTGCCCTTGCTACTAATTCTTCATATCGCACTACTGCTACTGTAACACAGTATGGTAAAACAGGCGTACCAATTCGCACATATGAATTCGTCAATATTTATCCATCAGACATTGGCGCAATCGATGTGAATTGGGATAATGGCGAGGCTATCGAAGAATTTCCAATAACATTCGAATATGATTACTGGCAAGTTGTAGCTCCAACTACGACTGGTACATTTGCCGTATAACAATAACCAGCATAAGTAAAAAAAGGGAGAGTAAAATCTCCCTTTTTTTTATTGTTTTTAATAGTATAAATACTAGCATAATTGATTTTCAATAAGGATATAATATGGCAGTTCAACTTTTTGGCTTCAAAATTGGTCGCCCTGAAGAATTTGATGTGATTCAATCTCAAAATAAAACATCTCAACCGATTCCTTCATTTGCGCCACCCGATAATCTAGATGGTGCTATTGAAATCGCTTCAGGTGGTGCATATGGCACGTTCATTGATTTAGAAGGTACTGCAAAGAATGAAAATGAACTAGTTACAAAATATCGTGAGTTAGCTCTCCAGGCTGAGGTCGAATATGCCGTTGATGATATTGTCAATGAAGCTATCACCCATCAGGATCATAAATCTCTAGTAGAAATCAATCTAGATGCGATTGATAATCTAACAGATAAAGTAAAAAAAAGTGTTCGCGATGAATTTAAGACATGTCTTCGTCTATTAGATTTCCAGAATATGGGATATGATATATTCCGTCGTTGGTATGTTGATGGCAGATTATACTATCATATTATGATCGATGAAAAAAATCCCCGCGATGGTATTAAAGAACTAAGATATCTAGATCCTCGCCGCATTAGAAAAGTGCGTGAACCTATTCGTAGAACTGCCCAAACTCAAGCCCGCACTCATCCGATTGCACCTTTGTATAATGAATACTACATGTATGCTCCGAGTGGATTTGGTGCTATGAGCAATATTGGCAATAGTGGCAATATGCCAGTTGGTATGAATATAAGAATTTCTAGCGATTCTATTGTATACATACATTCTGGTGTACTTGATCAGCGGAACCGCTTAGTGTTATCTTATATTCATAAGGCAATTAAGCCTATGAATCAGCTAAGAATGCTTGAAGATGCTACAGTAATATATCGTTTAGCCCGCGCACCAGAACGTAGAATATTCTATATCGACGTAGGTAATCTGCCTAAGATGAAGGCAGAACAGTATCTACGTGATATGATGACTAAGCATAAAAATAGACTTGTATATGATGCTAGTACCGGCGAAGTCCGTGATGATCGTAAGTTTATGACTATGTTAGAAGATTTCTGGCTACCTAGGCGCGAGGGTAATCGTGGTACAGAAATTACTACACTTCCTGGTGGACAGAATCTAGGTCAGATGGACGACGTAGAATATTTCCGTCGCAAGTTATATAAGTCACTTGGTGTACCAGCTGGTCGTATGCAATCTGAAGGCACATTTAATTTTGGTAAATCGGGTGAAATTACTAGAGATGAAGTAAAGTTCAGTCGGTTTATTGATAGACTTCGCTTGAGATTTAGTCATTTATTTGACAGCATTCTTGAGACGCAATTAATTCTTCGTGGCGTTATGAATCGCGAAGAATTTAAGATGATTAAAGAAAATATTCATTACGATTTCTTGCGCGACAATTACTTTGCAGAACTAAAAGATCAAGAAGTTATGAATTCTCGGTTAGGTATTCTACAGAATATCGATCCATATGTCGGTAAGTATTTCTCAATCGAATATGTTCGCAGCCATGTATTGAATATGACAGAAGAAGATATTAATACTATTGAACAACAAATTGCTAATGCAACTCAGTCCTCGGTGGACAATAGACAACCGCCACTTCAACCCGCGCAGCAACAGCAGCAGTTTCCAAGCGATGTACCAGAGGATGATGGCGACAAACCACAACCACTTAAAGCCGAACAAGCAGAACTGACAGACGCCGAAAAGTTGCTTATAGAAAACATGACGGAAGCTATAAACACTGTAATAAACATAAACGTCAAGGAAACTGAGTAAGTCCATGTCTTCGTTCTCCATCACCGATGCAAAATTAGCTGCAGCTATGATAAAGCTGATTGAGATTGAATCAAATCGAATCAAGGGGTATGTGGAAGAGCGAATCTGTAATGTTGGGCCATATGAAGGACCCGCAGGTCCTGAAGGTCCCGAGGGTCCACCTGGTCCGTCGGGCGGACCATCGGGCCCGCAGGGGCGCGGAATTCGCAAGACTGAACTCAAAGAAAATAATCTTATCGTAACATATACCGATGACAGTCGCCAACTTATTGGCGAAGTCGTTGGTCCTATCGGTCCTATCGGTCCTATTGGTCCTATCGGTCGTGCGGGTCCGCGTGGTCTGAAAGGATCAGAGGGAAAGCAAGGAGAAATTGGAGAGCGGGGAGAACATGGAGTTATTGGTCCTCGCGGTTTTAATGGTGAGAAGGGCGATACCGGCGATAACGGCGATACCGGCGATAAAGGTGACAGGGGTGACAGGGGTGATAGCGGCGACACAGGTCCGCGGGGTGCAATTGGACCAGTAGGTCCGCAGGGCGCAATTGGACCAGTGGGTCCGCAGGGTGCAATTGGACCAGTAGGTCCGCAGGGCGCAATTGGCGGATTGCCCGACTT
>Ga0181357_1000888_pt1 | contig 11709 bp, 15 predicted proteins | sample Fa13VDMM110DN_FD_130094 | JGI IMG/M metagenome (GOLD analysis project Ga0181357, IMG submission 130094) | Freshwater viral communities from Lake Michigan, USA - Fa13.VD.MM110.D.N | ecosystem: Environmental > Aquatic > Freshwater > Lake | place: USA: Michigan | collected 2013-09-24 | reverse complement strand
GATATGAGACCAACTTCAGGTAAATCAATTCACGGTTCTGAAACTGAATTTAGTTTAACAAGTGCTACCAACGCTATAAGCGTAATACCTGGAGATAATATTTACTTTACTTCACCTAAACTGGTTGCAAGTTCTATAAATGAAACAAACGAGATGTCAGGTGGTAAATCTTTATTTGTCAATTTAACAATGACAACTTCTAGTACAAAAATATCACCAGTATTAGATGTTAAACGTATGAGTATGGTTGCTGTACAAAATAGATTAAACAATCCTACATCAGGTAATACACCAAATTTTGTAGCTGACACAAGTCCTACAGGAACATCATCAGCCGCTGTTTACGTAACAAGATCAATTACTTTAGAAAATGAATCTACTGCTTTAGATGTTAGATTGACTCAGAACGTAAGATCAAGTTCAGAAGTTTTAGTTTTCTTTAGAGTTACCGGTGCTGAAGAAGTAAGAAACATAAACGATTTATCTTGGATACCTTTTAATACAGATGGTTCAGAAGATATAAGTGTAACACCTGCAGAAAATGATAACACATTTAAAGAATACAAATATTCAGCTTCAAGCTTAAACACATTTACGGCATTTCAAATTAAAATAGTTATGAAAGGTAGCATTTCTTCTTATCCTCCAATTATTAGAGATTTAAGAGGAATAGCTTTAGCAGCATAATATGAAAATTAAAGTTGAAGGCCATAGTTCACTTGTAAGAGATATAAGATCAAACGCTATTGTAAATACAAACAAAAGTGAATATAACATATATATGAATAGAATTAAATCACGTGAACAACAAGGTGACCAAATTAGAAATACTATAAAAGAGATAAATATTTTAAAACAAGAATTGTTTGAAATAAAAGAATTATTAAAAGAGGTAATTAAAAAATAAACAATGGCATTTACAGTAATCAATACAACTGATACACTAGAACAAGCGAGAGTTAAGTTAAATAACTTGACTACAAATGATTTTGGTGATCCTGCTACACTTGCTGGTGCTGGTCTTTCAGCTACTTCAATTTGTGGTGCAGTTGTAGAAATAGCCGGCGTTGCCTTTTCTGCTGCAGGTTTTACAATTAGAGATTCAAGTTCATCAATTCAAGCTATAGGTGCAGGTCAAACTTTAGATGTAAGAGGTACTTCAAATCAAATTACGGCAGTTGTAAGTGCAACTGATACCTTAACATTAGCATTAACAAGTAACGTAACTATTCCTGGTAATTTTACAGCCGGTGGAAATATTACGGCATCAGGTGCAACTCATACCTTAGGCACAGTAGAAATTAGTGGTAATACTATTAGATCAACAGATTCTAGTAGAATTAATATAAACGATACTTTTAGAGCCATAGCTTTTGAAACGACTACAGGACTTTCTATTGTAGATGAGTTTACAGGTGCTGGTGTTTTTCCTAGAATTAGATCAACAAGAGCTGATAAAGTTTTTCTTTTTGATGTTTTGCCTCTTTTTAATTCTAGTATAGTTTTTGAAGGTTCATCATCCGACGATTTTGAAACGACTGTTACAGTAATAAATCCTACTGTTGACAGAACAATTACAATACCGGATATAACAGGAACTTTAATTACAACAGGCGACACTGGAACAGTTTTAAATACAATGTTAGCCGGCAGCATAACAGGCGGAAAATTATTAGATGATGCAATTACAGAAGCTAAAATTGCTGATGATGCCGTAGGACAAGATCAATTAAAATCAGTAGTTAACTTACAAATTTTAAATTCATCAGGAGGAATTTTAAAATCTATATACGGCGCTGGAGCGTAAAAAATTATGGCAGTGAGAACACCTTTATATTATAACGGCACACATTTACAAGAGATGAGTTCCGGAATGATTGATGACATTAAAGCATTAGCCATTTACGAATATTCTCTAAATCCATCAAGAACGTTAGCAGTTGTAAGTTCAGGAGGAAATTTAACTTCAATAAACGATACTAGATTACAGGCTGGTGCTGTTTCAACAAGTGTATCGGCATTTCCTAATGAAACAACAACGGCAGAACCTAGTGTAGTAACAGTTTCATATGAAAGAATTACACAATCAGCTGCTTCAATAACTCCTACAGTAGATTCAGGAAAAATATTTCCCGTATATTATACAACAACTGGACATATACATCATATGACAGTTACCGATTTTAGAGATACATTTATTCATCCAGCAATTGACACTCTTGCATTAGATACAACAACATCTAGTCAAGCAGGAACATACTTTGTTTCTACAAGTGCAAGTGTTGCTGGTGCAACTGTTGTTTCTGCTACTCCTATATTTTTAGACACGAGAGCTGATACTTCATTATATAGTGCTGGCGATATAGGCGAAACATTAGATCAACCAATTACAATACAAAGTTACTATTTACATAGAGTCAATGGTTCTGCTGTTACATTAACACAATTTCCAGTATATGCTGATGCTTCTAATAATTTAAAACAATTTTCACAAGTTGAGATAGCAAATTTAGTATCAGAATATATTAGATTTGAGGCAGCTTCATCAACTTTAGGTTATTCATTATCTTATAATTTAGGAACTTCAGGTTCAGGAAATATTAGAGGTTCTGGTATGACTGATACTCGTTTAAACGGTACAGGAGATTATCAAACACGTTTTGTGAATGCTGATGATTACCGAGCGCAAGAATTTCCAAATGGTACCGCTGTATCAATTAACACATATTATTTAAGAATAAATAAATCATAGGAGAATTATGACACTAACTGAGGAATATTTAAAAGACAATTTAATAACTGCATACTTTGTAGATAACGAAAGAAAAAACATAGAGGTATTAACAACAAGTGAAGATAAAAAAATTACTCTCTCCACAATTATACCTTTTGATGAAAATTTTGTAAGTTTTAAAGCTCTTACTAAATTTATTAACATAGATCAATTACACGAATTGACTCATAAAAAAAATAAAAATGCAAGAGAATTGTTTGAAAAACAAGCGATAGACATTGCTAAAAGAGATGGTTTAATAGGTAGAGTAGATAAGGTAACTACTGATGTTTTTCCTTTATTAGTAAAAGCAGTATTTGAAGATGATAACGCAGATCACTTATTTGCATTAAAGTTGGCCTTATTTGAATTAGATAAAATTAAAAATTCTACAAACGAAGAATTTAAAATAAAATTAAGAAAAGCACAAACTAAAATTGAGGCTCTTCAGGCTGCGTTTGAATTAATTAAATAGTTTGACCACCAACCGGTCCAACCTTTTTCTAATACGTGATGCATTTGTCCTAGTGTTACAATACTAAAGTTTTCTGGTTTGTTATAAACATAATCTTTAATAGATGGACAAATATTATCATACGTATTGTACTCTATTTCTTTAAAATAAAATTCATCACTACCTTTGTTGTATGTATTTAAATAATGTTGTTCATTTGATTTAAATTTATTCCATATGTGTGATACATCACCTGTCCACGATACGATAGATGAATTAAGTGGTGTATGAGCAGGTTCTCTCCACCAAGTATCGTTTAATAATGTAAAATTATTTCTAATTAGATTTGGTAGTTTATTGTAGATAATCATATCTAAATCAAAGTATAGATTTTCACCATCTCTAAACTTATCATACATTTGAAGTTTATTATACCAATTACCATACAAATCATTCTCTATAACTTCAAAACTATCATAAGATAGGCCTGAATAAGTGTCAATCATATGTTTAAGATTTTTAACGTGCCAATCTGTAAATTTTTTACCAAATCTACAACAAATTATTCTCATAATATCTTAATACATTTTATATCACGGAAATCTGTACTATGCACAGTGTATTCTATTTTTTCTGGTATTTCGTGTATATCACCATAAGGGTCAACAGCTGTTCTATGTTCTTTAATGTTTACTATTTTTGTTTTTCTATATGTTTCACCTGTAATAGGATTTTTTTCTAAAAAATTTGGATCTGTTTCTTCTAAAGCTGTAAGATTATGTCCGTTACCTGCTCCTATACAAATTTCATTATCATCAGACTCCCATCTTGGTCGGCCTTCATTAGGGTAACCTATACCAATACCATATAGCATTTTTTTAGTTTTTTTTATAACTACATCTTCATAAATTCCTAGTTTTTTTTCCCAATAATAATTACAATCAGGTCCGGTACTATTACTTTTATTACATCCTGTAGATAAGCCGTGCCTTGTAGCAGCTTGCATAACTAATCCCATTGCTATGCCAACGTGTACTAATCCATTTTCCCAGCGTCCTCTTGAATCTTTTTTACTTGGACTTCCATTATTATCAGTACATACCATAGTCGGTGGTTGTTTACAAACAAATAACATATACATATTAGCATTCATAGCACTATTGCGAATACAAGAAGTAGGAGTTCTTGCTTGAGTATTGCCCCAAGCATACCTATATAAATCTTCTATTACGTTTCTATCTGTAGTATAGTAAACATCATAAAATGCTTCAAACTGTTTGCTAGGTGCATTAGTAGCTATCCAAAGTAACTGATTAACAATATCTTCAGGAATGGTTTTACTATAATCCCAGTTCCTTTGACATTTTTTCATTTTAAGGATTACTTCTTGTTCTTCATCAAATTGGTATCTTTTATATTTCCACCTTAATCTTTGTTCTAAATTCATATTTAATACTTATTTAACCTCAATGCATTTGATTTCTCTATATAAATGAGATTGTATTTTTATATAAGGTACTCTAGGTATGACGTGAGTGTTACCATATGGATCTATTTCTGTATCGTTAGCTGTCTTTACATCAACGATTCTTGTTTTTCTCCATTTATGATTTTTTATAGGATCTCGGCCTTCTTTATGTAACGTCATATTATGGGCGTTTGCGGCTCCTATAGATAATTCATAATCGTTATGTTCATTTCTGGCTTTATCTTTTTCAGGAAATCCAATACCTATTCCAAAAGTAATTTTCTTTTTACCATCTATAACATCTTGATAAATTCCCATTCTTCTTTCCCATTGATAATCATAATCAGGACCCATACCATTACTTTTATTACAACCTGTGTGATATCCTAAATCGCCAGCTGCTTTCATAATTAGTCCGAGAGCTAAACCTATATGTGTATGAGCATTATCCCACATAAATCCTTCTTCAGGTTCCGCATTTGTGCCGTCATTATAACAATTATATACGGGGGTGGCGTGTTTTGCAACAAACAACATATAAAAATTTGCGTTCATTTGTGGATTTCTCCAAGTTGCAGGTGGTTTTTTGGTATGAGTTGACCCCCAAGTCCATTTATAAAAATCCTGTATTATATTTCTATCTTTAAAATAATAAACATCATAAAATCCTTGCCATTGTTTAGATGGTGAATTTTTAGCTATCCATAAAAAATGTTCTATATGTTCTTCAGGAATAGTTTTAGAATAGTCCCAATTTCTTTGACACTTTTGAAGTTGTTTAATTATATCTTTTTCTTTTGTTAGATCCATATTATTTCCAGTTATCTTCTATAAATTTCTCTTTACAATCGTGTATTGTTTTGCCAACTCCTGTAAAATGAACCACCTTTATATATTTATGCACATCATCTAGTATCATATAATCAGTATCAAATTTTTCACTATATGTCTTATTTAACTGTAAATTTTTATTAAAATCATCTGTGTATTTACATAGCCATTTTTCAGGAGTTAGTGTTAATTTAATTTTATGTTCTTGTACCTTCCAATTTACATAATTTTGTTCACCATAATATTTTGTATGTACGATTCCTTTGCGATAATAATTTAGCTGCCAAAATTCTACATTTTTTACAAAATCGTCCCAAATACATTTTAAGCTGCCTGATTTAAATTTGTAAAATCCTCCGTTTATTTTTAAATTACTATTCCACCATTGACCATAAGTTAAAAGTTCATTTTCATTAACAGGCCAATTTAATAATTCATCTACGTTATTAACTATTATTTGGTCTATATCCATAATAATAATATCATCACCTGGTTGTTGATTAGCAAATTGAGGACTAAAAAATTTTAACTTGTGCCAGTGTTTTTTTATATCACTATAATGGTTGTAAGGTAATATTGTATCAGCTTCTATGTTTTTATTATCAGATATACATATAAACTCAAAAGGTGTTGTAGAGTTTCTTTTTAGTCCTCTATATAATTTTGAAACATAATCTGGTGTATAAAATCCTTCATAATAAACCGTACATATTTTAAGCACTATATTTTCTCCAAACTGCTTTAAAATCTTTATTAATCGTATGTACAAATTTTACTTTGTCTGGAATGAAACCTTGTGTATCAAAAAAATAGTGCCAATTATTATCCAACCATTGTACGGAAACATTGTTTTCTTTTAACTTTACACTAAACAAAGTTTCATTGTCGTAACCAAAAAAATCAACAATTTTTTTAGGAAAAATATCATAGTTATTTTTTAGCTTAGTCATTGTTTTTAAATTGTTTTCAAAATCATAAAAATAATTTAACTTGTTTAAATGTTCTTTATTAACTCCTATTATTCCCGTATTAATTACATTATTAGAAGGACTTAAATTTTTTTCAATTAACATAGCCTGAGCGTTATAGTACTTTGATGTTGGACTTCTAATTGTTTGTGTTGTACCAGTAATTGATTCCATTTTTTTAACATTATGCGTATTTTCATATACACAAATGCCTTTGTTTAAATCCCAAACATCAAAAAAATTATCAGTAGTTAGAGGTATCACATCAAAATCTAAAAATAAAATTTCATCAAACTCTTTTGATAATTCATATAGTAAATGTATTTTATAAAAATTTACTATATTATATGTTGTTATGAAAGGATAATTATTTCTAAAGTTTTCTTCATATTTTTTATAAGTATCATCATATTCAAACATTCTAAAAGGTACATTAATATTATTTGCGTAATTTATTTTACAGTTTAATAAATTTTCATAATGCTCTCTAAACTGATATTTTGTATAAACATTAGTAGGCGTATGGCCTTTTTTTAATATGTTTAAATCAAATAGGTCTAATTCGCTATCAGGTATATCAATATAAAAACTATAAATTATTCTTTTCATAGTTGACCAATCAATGTAAATCTAATACCTCTATCTTCTTCTATTTGATCTTCTATTAATATTTTAGCTTTACTAGGTAATTGTTTTTTAAATTCTTCTATATTGTTTACACAATTTATATGTGTTTCAATGTCAAACATATTGTTAGATTGAAAAGCAAAATATGAATTTATATTATTTAAAATTGGTAAGTTTTTCATAGGTTGCATATGTTCGCAAGAGGTGTTAATAATTAAATTCGTACTTTTAATTCTACTAGATTTGTTTGCCCACACAAAAGCATCATTTACTATAAAATCTATTTTATCGTAGTTTTTGAATATTCTATTCTTGGCTATGCCTATAACATTATCGTCTATATCTATAGCTGTAATTCTTTTAACTTCATTGTAAAATGCAGGTATTAATATACTACCATACCAACAACCAAATATTACAATTTCAGATTCAGAATTGAGTATGTTTAATTTTTTTATATGGTTAATTAAATTTTCTTTTGATTTAAATTGATTAGGACTAAATGAATCCAATAAATCAGGATTGTTTCTTGCTTCATTCATAATATTTTTAAATAAATCTAAATCAATCATTTTCTTAATATGTAACTATTTATGACCAGTAAATCTAAGTTGGTTTTATTAAATGTTTTAATGGCATCTTCTGGTGTTTCTACTATAGGCTCTTGACAATTAAAACTTGTGTTTAACAACATAGGGATTTCTGTTACCTTATAAAACTCGTTAATTAAATTATAAAATTTTTTATTAAAGTTTTTATTAACTGTTTGTATTCTTGCTGTACCATCAACGTGTGTTATGCCTGGCACCTTATTAGATTTAACCTTACATATCCTAGACATATAAGGACTAGGACTATTCGTATCAAAGTATTCTTTATAATGTTCTTCTAATACGGCTGGTGCAAATGGCCTAAAATCTTCTCTTTTCTTAATTGTCTGATTAATAATATTTTTAATATTAGGATTGCGTGGGTCGGCCAATATACTGCGATTACCTAATGCACGATTACCACTTTCTGATTTGCCTTGAAACCAGCCTACTATTTTACCATTGGCAATTGCTTGTGCAACTTCTTTAAGATTTATTTCTTCATTGCCTATATAATTATAATCAACACCTGCAAAAGTATTTGTTTTATGTTTATTATTATTTAAAATGTAATTGGCGTGTTGATAAGTACCTAACGACTGGCCTTCATCACCAACAGCAGGTGGTACAAATACGTTTTCATAATGTTTAGTAAATTCTTCATTCATATATCCATTGTAGGCCACACCACCGGCCAGACAAATATTGTTACAAGATTTTAAAGGATAAACATATTGTTTAATTTTATCTATAGTAAACTTCTGTAAGGTAAAAGCTAAATCTTCTTTGCCATAACGATTGATGTTAATTAAATCGTGTTTATTTGTATTATAAGATTTTTCTTCTATGTTGTTTAAAATAAGAGTTTCAAAAACATCATAATAATACTGATTAATTTTTCCATACCCAACAAGACCCATTAGTTTACTTGCACCTAATGAACCAAATCCTAGAAGTTTTGACATTTCGTTCCATAACCATCCTATGGGTAATTGTTTAGATAGGTCTATTATATCTTTATTTTTATTCACAAAAATACATCTAAACTTGGCGCCAATACCATCTATTGCTAAAATATCTGATTCATCAAAGCCTGAATTAAATAAAGTATGAACAGCGTGTGATTGATGATGGTCTATATAATAAATATTACCTTTAAAGTAATAATCAAAAAGTTTAATAGGTTTAAAGTTTAATATTTCTTTATGTTCTTTTAATATTGTATTAAACAAATTATCTTTTGATTTTTTTATACCACCAACAGTATAAGTAAAGCTTAGTATATTATCATTCGTTTTCTTAAAGTATTCTTTTATAAACATCTCATTTAATTTATAATCATCTACATTTACTTTATTTTTGTTGTTAAGAGGTAGATTGTGTTTAATTCTTGTATGTCTTTCTCTTTGATTATGAAAAATACCATTATAGGTATTATGATCGTGTAAGTTTAAAGCAACACTAATAATTTTTTTCATCTACTGTTTTACCTTTATAATATACTTTTTCTTTTCTGACCACATTGTTTATGTCTATTTTACGGTGTTTAGGACAGATATTTTGACAAGCACTAAACCCTTTATGATTTTTCAAATTTTCTGCAAATTCCAGCCATTCTTTTGTTAAATATATTTCTTCTATATTATCGTAATCACTTATCTTACTCACTTTTAAAAGTTTTTTATATTCGGGGTCTAAATTATTCCTTGGTGTATCCAAATAACAACAAGGTATTACTTCTCCTAGATTCGTTATAGCCACGTGAACCTCATTTTTTAGGCACATAGGATCTAATTGATTTTCTATATGATCTTCTTTTTTATTCATTTTATGTGTTTACTTTTCATTAAATATTCAGGATTTTTTGGTTTAAGTAGGTCGTCTTTAAGCCATCTTGATGATTGTAATATCTTAATTATTACATCTGCTTTTTCTGCCATTTGTTTGCATTTTTCTATATTATTTTCATTATAACTAAAAACAATTATTTGCCATATTGGCAATTTTTTTAAATATTTTTTAGACTCTAACATTATATTAAATAGTTTAACACCATCTTGATTTTTTCTATACATTTCACTTTCTTCTGGTAAACCGTCTATACCAAAAATCCATCGTGCATCCGGATTTGCTTTAAAAGCTTGTATGTACCATTCTTTTGATTTAGTAGAAGAAGCGTTATGTACAAAAACATTATTTTTGTTTTTATAAGTTATTTCTAACATTTCTATAAATTTGGGGTGGTGTACGGGGTCAGAATATTGACCACAAAAATTTAATTGGTTAAAATATTTTATTACTTTTAGAAAGTTATCCATAGACAAATCTTCACCTGGCACTTTTATTTTTTTACTTGTATAAAACATTGTCCTAAAGCACCTAATACATTCTAAAGCACACCTATGTGTTATATCAATATTAACAGCTTTACGATTAAAAAGTATAAAATTACTCATTTAAAACACTCACATATTTTCGTAAAGGAAAATGTCCTTCAGGTTTAACATATTCGGTACAAGTCTTACAATAATTTTCATATTTAAATAATCTAAAGTTCATCATTTTGTCAACATTCTCTTTAGTTAATTCAAACGTTTTTGATAATTCTGTATTATTGGCAAACTTTTTACTACAATGTACTATATGTTTTTTTTCAAAGTCTATAACAGGTACCGTAGGAAAGGCTGCACACATCTTCCTGTCTATTTCGGCCGCCTGTATTATGTCTGTAAATTCTGGTGATCTTCCATTAAACTCTTTCCACATAGTATTCTTGTGTTCTAATTTTTTAATATCATCTGGAAAGTTTGTTTTATATTTGTAGAAATTTGGAGTTTTGACAACCACATTATAATTATTCTTATCATTTTCGCCAAAGAAATCATAGTTACCTAGTTTTTCTATTTTATCTTCATAAAAGTCTAATATTAAATGTTCAACATATAGTATATCTGGATCTTCTAATATTTCTGGATACTTTTTTCGTACAAAGGAATTAGATAATACTGAACATATAAAGTTAGGGTATCTTTTAACTTCAGATATAACTTCACGTAAATTTTTAATTAATCCTGGTTCACCTCCCAATAAACATATCCTTACTTTATAGTCTTTTAAGTATTCTAATGTTTGCTTTAGAAAATCCATATCTACTGTAAGATTTCTCATCTCTAAAGTATAGCTTGTACAATAATGGCAATTCTTATTGCAAGACATAGATAAGAAGAAATCTATGGCCAAATAATTGTCTTTTATTTCTCTAAATGTTTTCATCTAATTTATCAAAGAAGAATTTGTTAAATGCTATACTTAATTTTTCTTTAGATACCTTGTTAAAATTTACATCTTCATAAAACCTAGGCGTAAGATATAATTTTTCTATAATATGGTGGTAAATATCTTCAACTGGTTTAATTGAGTTTTTGTCTATTGCTAAATCTTTTATAATTTTTTTAATTTTTATACACAGTTCAATAGGACACTTATCTGTAATATCTATCATATTATTTTTTTCATCAAGGTAACATATCTTATTAAAAGATGGACTAGTAATTATGTTCATATATGGTAGTTAAAATTTTAGTTGTTTCTTCTAATGTTAACCAAGGATGATTTGGTATAGACAATATTGTATCACATACTAATTGAGTATTTTTACAATCATCTTTTCTATACGATATATTTTGGTACATAGAATTTTCTGATATAGGTTTATCATAGTGTATTTGAGCATTTAATTTTTCTTTAATAATATCTCTAGTTTTTTTATCATTAAATCTTATAACATACCTACTATAGATATGATTAGGATTTTCTTGTGTTATAATAGGCAAGTTTTTAAACTCTCTATTAAATAATCTTGCTATGGCCTGTCTTTGATTTTCAAAAGTTTTCAATTTTTTTAATCTAAAATTTATAACTTCAGCATTAAATAATAACATTTTAGAGTTACGTCCTAATATTTCAAAATCATTACCTTTTCCCATTCTTCTTAATTT
>Ga0181357_1000887_pt1 | contig 11711 bp, 22 predicted proteins | sample Fa13VDMM110DN_FD_130094 | JGI IMG/M metagenome (GOLD analysis project Ga0181357, IMG submission 130094) | Freshwater viral communities from Lake Michigan, USA - Fa13.VD.MM110.D.N | ecosystem: Environmental > Aquatic > Freshwater > Lake | place: USA: Michigan | collected 2013-09-24 | reverse complement strand
TGATGAGATTGAAATCTCAAAGGAACTAAAGAATGTCCGCCTCGACTACACACTTACTTGTTATGATCCTGACGTATCTGGTCGTTCTTGCGGTGTCTGTCCTAGTTGTTCTGAACGAATCCAAAATTTCATCAAAGCTAACGTCCGTGATCCCATTTCTTATGTTCATGGCGTTGATTGGGATAGGTTTGTTCGCTAATGTGTAGCATCATAGGAAGTCATAGCAAAGAGACTATACATATGCTTATTGCGCTCAATGCATATCGTGGACAACACTCATGGTCAATCTCATACTATGATCTTCTTTGGAACTGCATGAAGTCGGTTTCTCGTGGCATGGGTGAGATCCCAAAGGACCTTATCAATATCGGATTGAATGAGTATTGTATTGTTCATATGCAAGCACCCACAACAGACAATAAAGATATGAATACTGTCCATCCTGCACAGATTGGTAACACATATCTCTGGCACAACGGAATCATCAAAGCAGATTGGGTAAACAAAAGAAAAGATATAAGCAGTTGGGATACACAACTCATACTTAATCAATATGTTTCAACAAAAGATCTCAATGATATCGATGGAACATTTGCTTGTCTGTTATGTGATGAAGACAAACTTTATTTATTCCGCAATGAGATCTCGCCTCTTTTCATTGATAAATACAGTAACATATCTTCAACTAGATTTGAAGGTGCTATTCTCATCAAACCAAATATTATATGGGAATTTCTTTCAACAGGAACAGGTGAGTTGAAAGAAACTAATATGAAGTTTAATACTGTAGAAAATCCCTATTATGGATTGGATTTATAATGAGTGATATTAGTAATGATGACCTATCAAAATTGTATGAGGGTTATTTAGAATATACAGGCAATCAAGCAGAAATGTATCCAGCAGCAGCAATTGCAAGTGTCATGCTCACACAAGCGCTTGGACTCTATCGAGCAATTATGAGCGAAGATGATTTTAATATTTTGCTAGATAAAATAGGTGATGATAGAATTCCTACTCCCACTCTAATCTCTAAAAAACATACTTTACAATAAAAGGACTATATTATGGAAATTCAGATTGATATTGCTAAACTACAAAAGAAGAAACTATTCGTTGCTACTCCCATGTATGGTGGACAATGTAATGGCATGTATACTCGGTCAATGTGTGACTTGACTGCTATGTGCTTAAAGTATGGAATTGAGATGCGTTCTTATTTCTTGTTCAATGAGTCATTGATTACTCGTGCTCGTAACTATTGTGTTGATGAATTTTTGCGTTCTGGTTACACTCATCTATTATTCATTGACTCAGACATCGGATTCAATCCTCAGGATGTTCTTGCAATGCTTGCATTACAAGAAGATGAATCTCCTTATGATGTTATCGGCGGAGCATATCCAAAGAAATGTATCACCTGGGAAAAGATTGTTCAGGCAGTCAACAAAGGTGTTGCAGATGAGAATCCAAACATCCTTGAAGAATTCGTAGGTGACTTCGTATTCAATCCTGTTATGGGTGAAGGTGAAGCATCAAAGTCAATTCGTCTTGATGAACCAGCAGAAGTGCTTGAATTGGGCACAGGATTTATGATGATCCGCCGCAACACCTTTGAGGAATATCTCAAGGCATATCCAAAGATCATGTATCGCCCAGATCATGTTCGCACAGATGCATTTGATGGTTCTCGTAAGATTGGCATGTATTTCCAAGCAGACATCGATCCAGAATCAGAGCGTTATTTGTCTGAGGATTATTGGTTCTGTCAGTATGCTCGTAAGGCAAGCATGAAGATCTGGATGTGTCCATGGATGCATTTGCAACATGCAGGATTCTATACCTTTGGTGGTAAGTTGGCAGCTCTCGCATCCATTGGTGCATCTGCAACTGCTGATCCTTCTAAGTTAGGTAAAGAAAAGAAAAACTAATTTTTTGTGAAAAGGAATAATATATTATGAAATTGAGTGCAAATACCGTAGATATTCTGAAAAACTATGCGACAATCAATCCTTCTATTCTTATCCGTGAAGGAAGCATCCTTTCTACATGTTCACCACAAAAATCTATTTTTGCTCGTGCAACTATTGCAGAGAATTTTCCGCAACAGTTTGCAATCTATGAACTGAATAAATTCTTGGGTGTAGTGTCATTGTTCAATGAACCTGAGTTAAAGTTTTCTGATAAGAAGATTACAATCAACTCAGACAATCAGCAATTAAGTTACACATGTGCTGATCCATCAATGATTATTTCTCCTCCTGAAAAAGAATTAAATTTCCCATCGGCAGAAATTGAATTCGAAGTCAAGCAAGAAGATCTACAGAAAGTTATTCGTGCAGGAAGCGTCTTGCAGTTGCCAGAGATTTCTATCATTGGAAAGAACGGCAAGATTTCTATTGCTGCTACAAACGTTAAAGATATTACTTCTGATCAATATAGTGTTGATGTTACTACTAGTACTGATCTTACCTTCAACATGATTTTCAAAGCAGACAACATTATTAAGTTGATTTCTTCTAATTATAATGTTAAAATATCTAGTAAATTGATATCAAAGTTCACTTCAGCATCTGGTGTGAATGTTTACTATATTGCTACGGAAAAAGATTCGAAGTTTGGAGAATAACAATGCGTGAGGAATTCTTATGGTCACAAAAGTATCGTCCACAAAAGGTTGCGGATACAATTCTACCTGCTAATTTGAAAGCAGCATTTCAAAGTTATATTGACCAGAAAGATGTTCCTAATCTCATTCTTGCAGGCTCAGCGGGTGTTGGTAAAACAACAGTCGCTCGAGCAATGCTTGAGGAATTAGGTTCTGACTATATTGTTCTCAATGGATCGCTTAATGTTGCAATTGAGACATTGAGAACAGACATCACTTCATTTGCAACATCTGTTTCATTTGCAGGTGGTCGAAAGTATGTTATCATTGATGAGGCAGACTATCTTGACTGGCGAGTGCAACCAGCACTTCGTAACTTTATGGAAGAATTTTCTTCTAACTGTGGATTCATCCTCACATGCAATCTCAAGAACAAGATTATCGAACCAATCCATTCAAGATGTGTTCCTGTCGAGTTCAAGATTACAAAGTCAGAGCAACCTAAACTTGCAGCTCAATTCTTCAAGCGTGTTATAAATATTCTTGATACCGAAGGAGTCACATATGATAAAACTGTTGTTGGCACTCTTGTTTCTAAGTACATGCCTGATTGGCGTCGGGTTCTTAATGAACTACAGAGATACTCCGTCAATGGACAAATAGACACAGGTATCTTTGCTAACATGCCAGCAGAAACGTTTGCTGCATTGATCTCTATTCTTAAGAAGAAAGAATGGCAGGAGATGCGTAAGTGGATAGTGGAGAATGGTGACTTGACAATTGATGAGATATTTGCTAAACTCTATGATCAGATCTATGACTATGTGAAACCGTCAAGTCGTGGTTTGCTTGTTGTGATCATGGCAGATTATCAATACAAAGCAGCATTTGTTGTCAATCAAGAAATCAATCTAGCAGCAGCGCTGACTCAGATTATGATTGATGTTGAGTTCGTCTGATGCATACAAGTGTCTGGGAAAAATCAACTCAAACTAGAACGTGTAAGGGGTGTGATGTAACAATCACACCTGATACATATCACCTCCATGCGAAGTTTACAATCGACACAAAGGATCCAAACATTCATAGGTTGATCACTATGCGTCTTTGTCAGAAATGCATTTCTGAATTTGAAACCTATGCTAAAGCACCTGAGGAGATTGCTGATGAGTCCCTTTGATTTTATCAATGCCATTAACGGAAAGACAAAGCGAGATCTTATCCGTGAATCCGATAACCCATCACTCGCAGCAAAAGAATACAATTCATGGCAGATTAACCGTGGGTTTTCATTCTATATGGATTGTATTCTACATGCAAATGAGATGAATATGCGTTCATTTCTACCCAATGAAATGCAAAACGCTTATTACATAAATAATATCAGACCAGGTAAACGCTTTTCAAAATGGCACAAGAAAAGTGAAGATTCTAGTGATATGAAAGCGGTGATGGAATATTATAATGTTGGTCATCTTAAAGCACAGGAATATCTCAGTGTGCTCACAAAAGAACAACTCAACCTTATAAAAATAAAAATAATAAAAGGTGGGAATAGTAATGAGCTTCGATCTAAATCAACTGATAGAGGTGAGGTTATATAATTCAGAAGATTTCTTAAAAGTAAAAGAAACACTATCTAGAATCGGTATTGCGTCTAAGAAAGATAATACCTTATATCAATCCTGCCATATCCTGCACAAGCAGGGCAAATACTATATCGTCCACTTCAAGGAACTATTTTTACTTGATGGTAAAGAAGCAACACTTTCTGAAGGCGATCTTGGCAGACGCAATAGGATTGTAGCATTGCTAGATGAATGGGAACTAGTTGAAGTCATTGATTACAGCAGAGTAGAATCAAACATAATTCCTCTCAACCAAGTTAAGATCATACCATTCAAAGAAAAATCAAAATGGAATCTAGTCACTAAATATACAATTGGTAATAGGAATTAAGTTTTTATTATGATATCTCATATGGTCGTTGGTGGATGTTCTGTTGTTTGGGGCGATGAATTAAAAGATAGAAATTCTCGTTTTTTTAAACTAATCGCAGACAGATTTGACTGTGAGTTACATGATTGTTCTTTGTGTGCATTAAATAATGAAATGATATGCAGATATACAATAGATCTTGTAAACAATCTGTTACATGATAAAAATATTTCTTCTTCTGAGATACTAACATGTGTAAATTTTTCTTATGCAGAAAGACTTCCTTTTTTCAATATAAAGAAAAATACCATGACTAAATTATATAGAGGCATTTTAAAAAAAAGTTATTTTTGGTGTAAAGTAAACGAGTTTGAGTTTCTTTTTCCTGATGAAGTTGTTTTATATTATAATTCAATGCAATCTCCTATATATTTACAATACAACCTTATTAATTGGGTATACTTGCTTAAATTATTTTTAGATAGCAAAAATATAAAATATATTTTTTCATTTGTAGACGATAAAACCTATGAGTTATTAAAACAAGATCAAACATCTTTAAATGAAGATCAAAAAAATAATGAAAGTATCAGCGTTAGCAATAGTAAAGATAGTAGAATGCCTATTTTAAAGTATATTCAAAAAGATATAAACTATAATTTTATTTTTGAACAATTTATTGAAAAGATAATAACTGAAAATAAATATCCTCAAGGTCCACGTAAACATCCTTTAGAAAAAGCACATTTTGAATATAGCAAATTGCTAGGTGATTTCATACAGGAAAAGATATTCAATGATTAATAAAGTAAAATATTGGATTTTTTTGATCAAAATGAAAATTGTAGAATATAAAATGCGAAACAATGATAAGTATATTTACTAATGAAAATACTCGGCGTGAATACTTTAAGTCATGATTCTTCTATTTGTCTCATGGATCATAATGGTGAATACAAACATCTTATATGCGAAAACAGAAATTGCTTCCTTGATGAAGAGATCATTCGGGAAGCAATTTCATTTAAACCTGATGTAATTAGTTACTATGAAAACCCATGGGGTAAAAAACAGCGTCAACTGTTCAACGGTCAATGGATCAATGCGCTCACAGATGAACTTCCTACATCCTATTTCAAGACAATAGGATTAGGAGGTATTCCTGTCAAATACCAATTTCATCATGCAAGTCATGCAGCAACTGGGTTCTATACATCTGGGTTTGATTCTGCAGCAGTTCTTGTTATAGACGCTATTGGTGAATATACAACAACTTCTGTCTGGCATGGCAAAAACAATCAACTTAAGATATTATCATCACAGGATTATCCTAACAGTTTAGGATTATTTTATTCAGCGTTTACGCAATTACTTGGATTTAAACCCAATGCGGAAGAACATAAACTCTATGAATTAAGTTTAAAGGGATGTGATCATAAAATAGATCTATATTATAAAGTGAAGAAATATTTAAGAACAAATAATCATAGAGGAATTAGAGATTGGTACGAGATAATTAACGAAGAACAGAAAATCAATATTGCTTGTTATGTTCAAGAAATATTTGAAAAAGAAGTCGCTCGTTATTGTGAGTCAGCAAAAAAACTCTGCGGGTTCCCGTATGAAGAAAATCTTGTCATAATGGGAGGCTGTGCTGCTAACAAAAAAGCGGCAGAGCAAGCTCGCCGCTGGTTTAAGAATATTTACTCACACCCAAGGCCTGGTGATGTATCATCAAGCATTGGTGCTGCTATGTTGGTGAAAAATGTTACAATATAATTTTCTTTATCCTATTAGAGAAAAATTCAAAAATGTTACGCTTAATTGGTATCCTAGTGATTCAAAACAAACATATGAAGAAAATATAAAAAATCCTAAGTATAAAAATTTAATTCTTACAGAATATTTTAATTATGAGTTTAATAATTATGGATTTAGGTGTGATAATTTTACTGACCATAGTAAACACAAATATAGAATATTGTTTCTAGGTTGTAGTCACACTGAAGGTATTGGGTTGCCTGTAGAACAAACATGGGCATATAAACTTCTACAAAAAATAAATAATGAATTAGGAGAAAATATACCTTATTGGACTATTGCACTAGGAGCTGCTGGATTAGATCAACAAAATAGAGCATTATATCAATTAAATGATATGTTAAGGCCTAATATAATAATTGCTTTATTTCCTGCAGCTTTTAGACGTGAAGTCTACAACGGATATTATTATAAAGAAAATCTTCCAGAACGTTTAAAAATAAAAAAATATGAAGATGTTTTTTTTGATGATAAGTTAGTATTATATCAACTAGGAAAAAATCTTTCTTTTTTAAAATTATTATCAAATAAATATAACACAAAAATTATAGGAAATGCAACAGGGTCTTGCAGAAAAATTTATTATAAAGAATATGCTGATCAGTTTGATTTTTATACGTATCAAGCAGATTTTTACGCTAATATAGTAGACAAGGCAAGAGATATGCTCCATGCAGGAAAAAAATCAAATACACAGTTTGCTTTAAAACTTTACGATGAGATTTTTCCCATCGTAAAACAAATTTTGCACAATCAATAACCCTGGCAAACTCTCTGTTCACCTAGATACTGTTGGGTGTATCTATCGAACACTGGTTCGACCCAGCATCTGCGATGGCGTGGTTGCTCAACATACATAGGAGGAGGTGCTGCATATGAAGGTTGACTCAAACCATACAACACTCCGCCGAGGACTAAACCTCCGACTAAAGGTGCAACCCATCCGTTGCCTGAACGCTGATGATTATGATGACCGCCGCCATGATGTCCACCGCCATGATGTCTGCCGCCACCGTGATGGCGATTCTGTGCTTCTGCAGAACAAGCACCGAAAACAACAATCGCTGCAGCAAGACCTATAATTACTTTACGCATGACTTTTTGCCTTTACGTGAATAAGACCCTTTGCCCTTTTTAGCAAGGACAATGCGCTGGCGGTATTTTGAATCTGCTAACGCCTTAGCAGTAACTGAACGCTGTTTCATTTCCTTATCTCCGATCATATACTAAGTATAAGATCATTTAATAAAATTGTCAACCAGTAAATTTAGACATCTTGCCTTGATGTCCAACGTGGTAGGCATGGAAACGAACATGCGGATATTCTTTTTTCAATCCTAAGAAAGCGTGTAGATTCTCATGAGAATCATCATACATCCTAACATGAGTATATGGATGCTTTGCAAGATGTTGTCTGATGAAAGTAAGTTTCTTGTGTGCTGGTGATCCTTCACCTGGCACATTACCTGCTCTATGCACATGAATCTTATCAATATGATGGATCCCGTGTGACTTCAGAGTATGTAGAAACTTATCTTTATTATCAAAGTCAGATCTTGCAGTATTGATTATTGTTCTGTTCTTTGAATTCTTCCTGACAGTCGCATGAGCAGCATTGATTGTTCTGATCATGCTATGTATAGGACGAGATGTCTTATGAAATACATCCGCTGATTTAAACTCTCTGTAGTCATAATGATGACCAGATGCGAGTTTATGCGTATTGTAGTCAGAAGCAGAAAGTTTCTTTACAGTATTCCCATGCTGATCTTTCACATGAACTTTAGCAGTCGAATGGACTAGCGTATCGTCAATGTCGAAGACGTGTAGGGTAGAAGTTTTTTCTTCTAGATACTGTCTGAATGGTAGCATATTGGTTCCTTTTTGTTATTTATCATGTTGTTAATATAGCACAATTTTTTTAAGAAATCAACCGTTTTTTTCGCTTGACATTATTATTAAAAGATCTTATATTTAATTATAGGATGAATTAAAGGAGATACAAATGGATAATATCTCAGACGAAAAACTCCAGCAGATTGAAACTGAGTGGAGAATCTATCGGTCCAACAACTGGATTGCAAAGCACAAAGCGACTGGCAAAGTCCTCAAAGCAGGAACTTATCACTCTTTGGTCGAGCATTGTCTTGCGTGGGAACGGATTACAAAACGTTTCTGCAATGGTCAAATTATTCTTTAAAATAATGGTTGACACTTTTATTAAATTATCTTATATTCAATTATAGGATGAATTAAAGGAGATACAAATGCAAAAGTTTACTTTCGTCATTGGGACCTACGAAAACGGTTCGCTTCAATGCATTGAAACTTTCCGTGCTATCAACCCAGAAGCAGCAACGGACCTTGCCCGGACATGCTTCTTGATGCTCGATCCAAGCGAAGTTCATAAGTTTGACTTCAAGATTCTCCGCACAGATTACGCTTCTAACTAAGAGGAAATGACTATGAAGAAGATCAAAATTACTGCTGAGGACGTCCGTCCAGGTTCTATCCTTATTCTTTCGAAGTGCAAACAACTTGGCACTAAGTATGGTCGAGTAAGTCGTGTCTATCGCAACAAATACAATGAAGGCCGTGGCAAGTACAAAAACGACTATTATGAAGGCTGCGAAGTTAGAACTTTCCGCACAAAAGAAGATCTCCGTGGTGCTGGCGGACGGGATTGGAGCTTCGTTCACTTCAAGCAAATTCTTGGTGTCGAATCTTTTTAAAATAATGGTTGACACTTTTATTAAAATAATCTATTATCAAATAATCAACAACACACATACAAAAGGATTAATACAATGGCACATGAAGTAGAAACAATGGCATTCGCCGGCGATACGCCTTGGCATGGTCTAGGCGTTCCAGTTCACAATGACTTGACTCCTGATCAGATGTTGGTCAAAGCAGGTCTTGACTGGACAGTCGACAAGATGCCCTCTTTCGTCAATATCAATGGCGAGCAAATCGTAACTGGTCAACAGGCACTGGTTCGCTCGTCAGATAATTCTATCCTGTCTATGGTTTCTGATGACTGGAAACCTTGTCAGAATCACCAAGCATTTGAGTTCTTCAATGACTTTGTGATGGAAGGTGACATGGAAATGCACACTGCTGGTTCGCTCAAGCAGGGCAAAAATGTTTGGGCTCTCGCAAAGGTGAAAGATTCCTTCGAGATTTTAGGAGGCGACAAAATTGATTCTTACCTTCTCTTCTCTAATCCTCATGAGTATGGTCGTTGCATTGATATTCGCTTTACCCCTATCCGTGTTGTTTGCAATAACACTCTTACCCTTTCTCTTGCGGGTAAGTCTGATCTTATGGTTCGCCTCAATCATCGTTCTGCTTTCAATCCCGAACTAGTAAAGCAGACCCTTGGTGTTGCTTCTAAGAAACTCGGCACCTACAAGGATATGGCAGAGTTCTTGGCATCCAAGACATACACAACAGAATCAGTCGTTGAGTATCTCAAGGAAGTGTTTCCTTCTTTGACCAAGAAAGACAACTCAATCATGTCTCGTCCTGCGACTCAGGCCTTCGAGGTTCTCGAAACTCAACCTGGTGCAGAATTTGGTAAGAATTCTTTCTGGCAGGCATTCAATGCGACTACCTATGTTGTCGACCACGTGCTCGGTCACTCACAGGAAACTCGTTTGCAGAGCGCTTGGTATGGCGACAATCGCAAGCGTAAGTTGGTTGCTTTGGAAAAAGCAGTAGAATTTGCGGAGGCAGCATGATTAAGAACGCTCGACTAATTGAAGAGAACAATGTGCTGAGGTATCAGTATGGGGCGATGCACAAAGAGACTGTCAGGTGCAAGGAGCAGATTGAACAGTTGCGGGAAGCGTTGCACCGTATCAGCCTTGGTTCTCAAAATAGCGGAACAACCAAAGAAGATTTAGGTGCAGAAGCCCGTCAATCACTGAAGGAGGATAAGTGATGAAAGTATATATAGATGATTACAATGTGATTGGTGATGATGGTGAAATTCCTAGCGGTCTTGGTGACAGTCCTAACTTGATAGATGCAAAGTTGCTAGAAAACTATGCCTGGGAAGAATGGGGATGGACAGAGAAACCGCAGATAGTCGATATACGGGTTGATGAGTATCTAGAATTCCGTGATGCAGTTGACACCATCCATAAGATCCTGAAGAAAGCATATGATCAGATCGAGGAGAGTGAGTGATGAGCTACTACCAACCTGACTGCTGGGTCGTGCTGAAGTTGCCAGAGTGCTACAAGGTCCTCGCTGGGTGGTCTGGAGGGTATCTAGGCGGCAGCGCATGGCGCCTGAATAGAGGGATCACTCGAGTCGAGAAGAAACTTGATTGGAAAGATGAAGAATACTTTGTGTTCTATGGACACACAGGATCAGAGTACTGGTGTCATCCCGAGACGTATAGGCTGAAGATGCCGATGGCTGGGATATATAATTATTTAAAAGAAGAGCATCAGGATCATGCGTTGTTGATGCCTGAGGATACTGACTGGATGAATATGGAGTGGGGGATCAAATGATAGAGATTGAGCCAATTCGATTGCAGCCTATACATGGTATATACATGGGTTTCTGGTGGATCTTCTGTATTGTTTTAATTCTACTGTTAGGAAAATTTGGTGGAGATAAGTAAATGAGTGATGGTTTTGTACTTTATCTTCAGATAATTGGATTAATTGCAATCGTGGCGTTTGGTATGGCTAGTTTAATTTTTTATGGAGTGCTATGATGAGTGGGATAGACATTAAAGGTCTGGCCATAGACCTCGGACATCTCGACACCGCCACCGTCTGCAAGGTGGTCGAGGAGATGGGCAGACTTCCTCCTGCGGTTAAACCGAGGGTAAACATCGGTAGGGCAGCTACAGGACCTGTGTATCGTCCAGGACAGAAAGCAGCAGCCATAGATGACATTACACACACCAGGGATTTTTAATGGGAAAGATAATTCTGCTTCATGAGATATATGAAGTTCGCAAGAGAAAAGAAGAAGAGCTGGTTTTCTATCATGAGCAACTTGAACAGTTAAAGCAAAAGATGTTCTTCGTCCAGAAGGATATTGATATAACAAACCTTTGTATCGATATCATTGAGAATGAAAAAGTCATTAATATAAAAGAATTAATAGAGAAAAGAAAATGAGTATACAGGTAAATCAACGGGAACGGAGTAGACGATATGAATAATCCATGGACTAGTACTGAGACTAATTCTTATGCGGAGTATGATGCGGGGCTCAGAGCGTATCTGCTCTCCGTGTTTAACTATATGACAATGGCACTAGGCATTAGCGGGATGATTGCCTATGGTGTGGGAATCAGCCCTGAGATCATGGCTGC
>Ga0181357_1000886_pt1 | contig 11712 bp, 15 predicted proteins | sample Fa13VDMM110DN_FD_130094 | JGI IMG/M metagenome (GOLD analysis project Ga0181357, IMG submission 130094) | Freshwater viral communities from Lake Michigan, USA - Fa13.VD.MM110.D.N | ecosystem: Environmental > Aquatic > Freshwater > Lake | place: USA: Michigan | collected 2013-09-24 | reverse complement strand
GTTTCTGTTACGGAAGGTGTAACCGGTATTGCTTGCTGAAACGGAATTACGGTTCTCAATACATTACGAGGAGACAAAATATTACCAACCGTAATACGCCTCCGGCGTGATACATCTCTATAGTTAGGTACTCTCGCCATATCTTACAATATGATTATTTATGGTTGTTTTTTTGAATACAAGTATTAGTGCATAATTAATGACCCAGACTAGACAAAGACCGTGACACCTGGGAAAGATACGCCTATCATCTAATGATAAGTAATGAAATGGTGTTTGTTAATTAAATAATACATATGATACCTTTTAGTAAGTTTTATAGCGAGCAGGTGCTGGAAGAAAAAGGCCTCGGCACTACCTTGGCGACTTTAGGCCTTGCCAGTTCGCTCCTATTTCCTCACAATGCCGATGGCGCAACTAAAAAAGCTAAACCCGCGATAGTCGAACAGATACCGACTACTTTACCGTTTATCGCTAAATATATCGCGACCCATGAGGGTTATAGAACCCACGTATATTTAGATTCAAAAGGTAAACAGACTATTGGCATAGGTCATTTAATGACTAGCGACGATAAGAAGCTGTTCAGCACCTTGTTCGGAGACACCGTAAACCTCGGCAATATCCTCAGCAAGAAATCATCTCTAACCGAGGGTCAGGTGCTTGCATTGTTTAATCATGATCTTAATAATAAAATGGGGTTGGTTAATAGGTTATTCCCATCCTATGACACCTATAGCGAAAAAACAAAAGCGGCGATAGTAGATGGAGTATTCCGAGGCGATCTATCGGGTAGCCCAGCGACAGTGAAACTTATTAACGACGGCAAGTGGACAAAAGCAGCCGCCGAATATTTAAATAACGTAGAATATAAGGATGCTGTTAAGAGCGGCTCTGGTGTCGCTAAGCGGATGAAAGAAAACAGTTTGATTCTAGCGGCTGCTGGTGATGCCGCGAAGAAGTGATTATCGAATAGTATGCGAGTAGTACTGCGCTCGGTAATAGATCGAAGTGGAAGCCGATGACGCGCTAGCACTGACTAGATCAGTGTTTGTTATTCCCCGTACAGTAAACGTCTCATCGGGTTTAACTAGAAACCCGTTTGCGGCGGCTACATAACCATTATCAAATAACAAAACATTAGCGGCGCCTCGGTTAACGAATACAACCTCAGAACACTCCTGAGAGCATAACGGCACAAGGGTAGTGCCGATTACTTGGTTAAAACTACGACATATATTTAAAGTTGTAAACGCCATGTATATATTTAACTTTCGACTCTGAGTTTACCGTTATAATGATCAAATCTATTGTGGGTGATCGGCGTAGCCAGTAAGACAGCCCCGTGTATTTTATCCTTTGTCGTCTCTTGAAAAATGTAAGACATCCAAGTTTGCTCGTATGGGCGAGCCCATTTAGTTTCTAGAAACATCTTCTTACTACCTTCTTTAGATACCATTTGAGGCCAATTGCAATAATACACTTCGCCATCTGCATAGGGTATATGTTCTAATGATTTGATATTGGCGAATACTGTCCTAGGTGCATTAGGATCTAAACCTCTCTCTGGCAAACGATTATGTTCGGGAAATGCCGCTGCTCTGACAGCTTGAGGTACATTATACCAAGCCCATTGTGTAGAATTATCCCCGAAGAACTCAGTAAATGAAAATTTCAAAAAGTCATACTGCTCTTTGAGCATTATCTTTAGGCTGTTCTGAATAATATCCGGGACGTATGTTCTAAACCCATTAGGGCATAAGCCACTATTTTCAGGGTTCAAAAACATATCATCTTCGAGGAAGATGTAGAAGTCAGAATCAGATGCATCAAAATGTTCAGCTACAAACTGACGGCCGCCACAAATACCTAGGTTTCTATCAGTCTTTATATATTCAAAGTTATACGCGAGGCATAATTCTTGGTACCGATCACCGGTAGAGGTGTCTGTACTATTATCAATTAATATCTTCCGACATAAATCAAATTGGCGTTTTTGTGAAGACCAAGATATGCAAGACTTCTCAAACTGATTGGGTGAATTAAAGGTTAACGTATAGATTGAAACCTTGTTGTCGTGAACTTGTTTTACAGCTGGTTGAATTCTTTCAGGTAACAAAGAAATCGCATCGTTTTTTAAATTTTCAAAAAACTTATTAACTAATCCGTTCTCGTCTATTGTACACCGTCTGAACGTGTCAGGCTTTTGGTGTGACATTATCGTGAAGATAGATTCCTCCGTTCCCATATACCCTGTCGCTAATGTATCCCTAAGTATACTATGGTAGTATGAATTATATTCTCTTATGGTAGTCTTATGACCGCCGAAGATCCCGCCTCTGCATACATATTCTACATTTTCAGTATTGCATAGTTCGTTCATCTTTGGCCGCGAGAATCCGTGTATCTCCGGGCCGGTCGCATACGGAAATGATACGAACAAGAACGGATCCAGATATTTTGTAATTTTATCTAGTACCTTATCATGCGAGAAGTATCCAGGGTGAACCGTGTTAGTTATACCACCATCGACCCACACAAAGTAATCAGTATTAAACGGATTAAATATAACTGCATCGTTCAGTAAGAAATACTTCGACATCACTAGCGGATTATACATCTCCAGTGATGCTTGAGCTGAGTCTTTTAACCAACCAGCTTGAGATAACCATTTTTCATCTGCTCGTATCTTTTGCACATCGGAGTAGAAATCAAATTTCTTAAACCAGTCAACTTCGCGATTATACACACGGTGATTGGGCGATGGTGTAATCTTATCTATATACTGGCTCTCTACGTATACTAGTACGTTACTGTCTTTTAAGCTGACGAGAAGCTTGTTAAAGTTAGTGAGATAATGTTCAAATGGCCGCTTAAATCCTTCACCTGCGTTATCGCGACCAATATTCCATATACCGGTTACTATAGTAAGGTTTGTCATGTTATAGCTTATTAATAAATAGCGTCTGTCTACCGGTAAACAGGAGATGATATCCTATCTCGAGAAGGTATGGAGATAGTAACGCATCTTTACCACCGTCTATTGTACGAAAGTCAGTATCATCGATCAGCACCAGATGAGTATCTGAGAGCTTGTCTTGAGCTGCAATAAACGCCTCGAGATGTTTTTCACGATATTGATGAGTACCAACGTCCCAACCGTCGAGAAATAATACATCTATCTTCTTATCAAAGGTCTTGAGAAATTCTACACCATCTCTCGGGATATGTATATTAAAATTACTCGGTACCGGCTTGTTTATATTTCCGAATGACCAATTTAACTGTTTAATGTGGTTTGAGTCGATATCGACAGTATGGACTTCAAAGTCTTCTAGAGACCAGAATATACCACCATGACCGTCGCAACAGCACGGCGGAGAAATAAACTCGTGCGGATTATACCAGAAATCGACGCATTTATTAGAGACCGCAAATCTAGTGGTACCGATTTCTACAACAGTCTTAAGCTTTAATATATTAGCAATCTCTATTGCCTTTTTAAGGTAAAGCGCAGGCTTACTTCTAATATTATCATACTCAGGGCCAGTTAGATTAGTTCTATCCCAGAATTTTGTATTGATCTTAAAATTATATAATGCTTTAAGTATTTCTTTTTTCATATATTAGGAAGAAGGAAAGAGTCACCGTGTAATTTATCAAAGTCTACGGGCTGATAATTACAAATCTGTGTAAAATCATATAAGATCTTACTCGCAACATCTTTTTCCATATCGTTGTGGTAATTATGTTCAAAACAAATAATCGGCTTATCTTTGAGATTACTGACAAAAGGCACTAACACCTTTAAGATGTTGTAGTCTCTATTCTCAGTGTCGATTTTAATTAGGTCGATAACATCACTCGACGTGTCAATGTGCTCGACAAGGAAATCAAAGCAGTTTCTGACAGATATGTCTATACCCTTGTTACCTAGTTTCGATAACCCTAAATTTAGTGAATCTTTTATACCACCTTGTAGTGCATGAGTCACCGAGTCGCTATTGAAAGACATTACGCCGTTTATGTCTGATAAAGCAATGTTGTATATTTCGATGCCTGGTTTGCCGCTAAACTTGCTTACTAGATAGTCGTATAATATCTTACATGGTTCAATCATTATACAATGATTGATCTTAAATTTGCGAGATAACACATCATGAAATTTGCCCACATTTGCGCCGATATCAATGTAGGTAATATTATCTCTACCTCTATCTTTAAGCCATTTACATACTGCATTGGTCTCACACCCCACATGTCGTTCGCATAAGAAGTCGTCAAAATATTTTATTGTTTCGTAGTGTGGCATCATATCAGTTATTTTTTCCACCAAGTATCATCTACTATTCTATTGTTATATCCTCTCGGGTAGCACTGCTCTGTCCAATTATGTGTATCTATATCAACATAATAATCATCTGAGAGATTTTCCCATGGTCTGCACTCCCATAGTTGATCTGTATTAATTTGCGGCTTATGTGGTGCCACAAAATCATTTTCAGCGGGGATATCAGTCAACGGGGTATTACTATACAGCTTTACAGATTCTAGGTAGTCGTGAAATTTTACATCATCACCCATTAATCTGTTGCCGAGTTTTAACCAGCTTCCGGGAATATTGTATGTATGTGCACAGATAATACCGTGCAACGAACTAGATACTATCGCCTCACATTCGTTAATACTATTAATAAATCCCTCTATTTGAGATATAGATCTACACGGGTGTAATACAACTGTATTACGATAATTATCAGGATTAGTTCTAATCACCTCCATGACTGCAGTATAGTCGACAGCGTGAGGTACAATACCTAGTTTATATTTTTTTGTAGAAGTCGGGGTAAAGAATTTCGAAAATAATAACATAGGGTCACCGATAGCAATGTCTGTAGTATCTACACCAGCTAATTTTAATTTATTGAGTGTTCTCGGACCCCTTACTGCTAGGTATCTAGCGTCTGTGACAATCTCACAATTATTCTTTATTATTCCGCTTCCCCATACAACCGTCTCAGGTCTACTAGCTATACCTAAAATAGATCCAGTCATAATTACTTTCGTTTTGATATTATGATGTGCAAAGACAAACGGTATATTATTCTTTCTCAGCATATACGGTACCGACGTATCGCCGAAATTACTAAACGGTACAAAGTTAACCTTTAAACGTTTATCCATACTATCGCTGATATTGCTTTAACTCAGGAGGCACACAAAAAAACGTAGGCTCCTGGGTAAGAAATGCTGGATCGTGGCACCCGGTCTTACTAATACTATGAGCATGTGCTAATACTGGAAAAGTAGCGACACCTGAGAATGTCTTCCATTTATCTAATGTATCTACACTACTAATGTCCAATTCATATGGAACCACGAGCATTGGTATATTCTTAGAATTCAAATAGCACGATAGTAATATATCATCATTTTTAGTCTTACCTAAAAAGTCAGTAAAGAACGTATCATCAAAGTATCTGCGTCTGTAAGATACAGACTTATAGTGCTGTAGACTTTTTACCTGTAAAACCTCAGCAACTGATAGTATCCAAGCATCCCGAAGATCGCCGTACTTAGGTTTAACTAAGCCTCTACCATCATACAATATAACTGAATCTTTAAACATCTCCTGATATTTTATATGCTCCCTTAACATATCCTGATGATATATTAAATCATCATCAACAACCACAATTATACATTCGGGGTCGATAACTCTCGCGATAGTTGGAGCAAGCTTAGTAACCGCGCCGTTATCTTCGCACCTATAAATATGAAGAGTTGGGTGTAGGGATTGATATTCCACTAACCAATTCGGAATAATATACGGCTCATTAGTTACCTTATATATCTCTGGTATGTTTATATGTACTTCATAATTGTCATACGCTTGTGTGCAGAGAGAATTAATAACTTTCTTAAATCCGTCCGGGTGGTTATTTAATAACCGCTCCGGTACAGTTGATAGTGTGATTACTATTTTATTCATAATTAGCTATTTTTTGTGACCAATAGTACCTGTAATAGCATCACACCAGCCCTTGCTTACACTGTGCGGCCATACTAGCCAGCTTGCAGGCATACCGTCAGCATCATACTCTCGCCACAGCTTGCAGTACTTATCTGAGTCGTTAAGCATTCGAGTAATCTCAGCCTTATCGGCATCCTTGCGGAAAACGTCTTTACCGTCCTTATCCTTAAACGCAACACACCAAAAATCATAGTCAGTTTCGGGAACTTGATTGTATCTGATATCTATACAATGCTTGAAGATCTTGCATAGATTAGTTTCAAATTCTGCGCGGGTTGCATACACCGGAGAAGGCAGTGGCAACTTATCTACGGTGTGCTTAAGCGCCGCTCTCTTCCCGAAACACATGCCGGCATACTGTTCGTACTGATCTAATGTTCGATCCGTGCCAAAACCATATTCACCAAAGTCTATATCCATCGGGATCCCATCCATACCAAACAATGTGCGATTGCGCAGGTGGGCTGCTTTGTTTCTTTCACTCCATGTCTTGTCATCGTCCCAGTGTTTAGTTCTGCCTTTTCGGGTATATTCATGCCACGCTACAACTATGTGAGGATGGAATAGATCATATCCATGAGTGTATGCCCGAACCGCCATGTTAATCTCTTCACCGTGGAAGTAGTAATTAGGATCGTATGGCACTTCAACACACAATTGTCCCAAAGTAAATGCAAAGTGGGCAGAAAAGAACCTAGCTGGTACAGGTAAAGTAAGGCTTGTGTGATTCTCTATAGTTGCTGGTGTGAAGAATACCGCACCCTCAGGTATAAATCTGTCAAAGTTCATCTTCCACGGTGCTTGCACACGGGCTTCAGGATCTCGCTCCGGATCAAATGAAGGTATGTATGCTGTAAGTAATGGCTTTTTGTGACCTTTATCCTGTAAGTCCTTAACCATCTGGATACAAGACTCATCCCAGTTTAAGGCAAATCTATGATGTGAATCTAACGCGAGAGTGTACGTCTCACCATCATACAGATCTTGCAGGAGGTTTCTAGCCCAACATACACCTTTAGCTTCGGTGTAGGGAATGTCTATAATATGAACATTCTCTAGCTGTTCAATCTCATCTATATTTTCCTCGGGCCCGTGCTGCCAAGCAATAGCGACCTGGATGTTCTCTGGGTACTTGGCTTTGCTAAACAAATCTTTCACCGTGATAGCAAGTTGCGGGTCACGATATGATGCGATCTGTACAAATATAGTATTCATATAATTATATTACACCGAAAAGTTTGCTAATAACATATACATCATCTACTTCAGACACCTTATCACCCTGTATATAATCGCCATATGGATCATCGTCATCATCAGGTGTGACAGTCACCGCTGGTAATTCTACTAGATTACGACCTTTATCCAAAATCAACCGAAGTAGCTGATTGGTTGTTGTGTTGGCCTTGGATCTAGTCACAAAGTCTTTAATCTGCGTTAAAGTAAATTGCCCCTTCAATGTGCCAAAGGGGTTAGCCATTGAACCAAAACAAAACAAAGGGAGATATGCATTAGCGATAGTTGCGCAATCCTTAATCACATTAACCGCTGCGGGTATCTTGACCTCAATACCGTTAGTCGGATTTTCCGAAGCTTTCTTTGATGGGGCGAGCAACTTACCTTCTCTTATACTAGAAAGTTTGCATATCTGTTCTTCGAAAGTCATGCAATAATTTACACTGATATTTTATCAATCAACCCGGTCAATTAGGATTAATTCTATACCAAACTCTTTTGCTAGTGTAAATGTCAATGCATTATCGTAAGACGATAAAGTCTTGCAGTAGTAAACTGTCTTGATCTTCTTCTGCGCTATAGACTTGATGCATTCTGGACAAGGCAAGTGCGTGACAGCCATGAGTTTGATCTCACCCGGGACACAGTTGTTCAGGACGTTAGTTTCCGCGTGCAGAACTCGCTTCCTTCTCTCATCGCGATCAGACCAATCGATGTCTACACCAGTAGGAGCCCCATTATAACCGAGAATAATAGTCCCATCATGTTTCATGGCGGTAGCGCCAACCTGAATATAGGGATCTTCACTCCTATATTCAGCGATATTAAATGCCAACAAAAGGGCCGCTTCGGGCCACGATCTTCTATTTCTTCCGTTCATAAGTATTTAAAATAGCCTTCACATCCGATTCCAAATAGTTTATCGGTATCCTAGTAAAATCTTCGGTAGTCTTATCCAGGAATAGAATTGACAAATGTCTTACCTTTCTCCCGGTGAGAAGATGGTAGAAATATGCATACATAGACAGCTGCAACGCATACGTATTATGCTCGCATTCAGTTAGATGTTCAACCGGTATTGTGAGGAATTTATCATACGGGGAATAGTAGTTAAACTTCTTGTTGGTCTTGATATCAAGAACATCAAAATACTTGCCGGTTGGTACTATCATGTCAGCAGTGCCAGCAATTTTATATTGGTGGTTATGTACTATGTGCTCACACAGAACTCCATCCTTCGCTCTTAGTGAACCTTGCTTCTTGAAGTTATTGATCAAGGTTGCGTATTCATCTTCGTGGGTACCATTCTTGATATACTCTTCAACAACACTATGAATTTTGGTACCATAATCTTTAGCCTTATTGGCAGTCTCATCCCACTCCTTTATAATATCTTCTTGGGAAATACCCCGCCGAGCGGCGACTATTCTACTCATACCATCCTTATCAAATGGTATTTTAAATTGGTTTAAAATCGTTGTAACCGAGGAGTACTTCTCCCCGGTATTAACGTTAGTATAGGAATGGGCTTCTTTGTTGAAAATGATCACCTTTACAAATTACGCTTCTTTCAACAAAAAACAACATGTAACTGTTTCATTTAATTCCGACATGTGAACACAGGTGAAGCCGTGAGCTGTAAAGAATGTATTGATATCTTCGAAGAATTGGCCATCTACATTTAGAATCACACTGCAATTCTTTTCGTCAATAATGTATTGAGCCTCGAATTCCGAACATTGAGATGTCAAATAAGCTAGGTGGGGTTTACAATTATTCACCGGAGTCGGCATAAAGAATAGACGCGTCGTAATTGAAGTTTAACCCCTTTTGTAAACATCCCTCCCTCAGGACATCTACCACCGATTTATACTCGTCGTATGATAGGTATAATATACCAGCATCACTGCCATCTATTTTCAGGGAGACGTGGTAGCTGTTATTTTGTGAGACACCCTTTACAATTAATTCTATTTTCTCCATAAAACTACTTTGATATAATATCAACCAGCTTCTTATACACCGCACGATACACTGCGACCTCGTCAGGTTTCATAACGCCGAGCTTAGCTGCGGCATCAAACAAATGAACAATAATTTGAATATCATTCACGTCAATCTCCTTCAATATACGCTCAGTTCCCGGGCCTTGTTCCATATATCATTAATTATCGGTTGTTACGTAAAGTCAAGCGTAGGTGGTTGAAATACTACCAGCCTGGATCTAATGTTACCCCACAATGCTCCTTGCCGGGGTGTACCCGGACCGGGCCCCATAAAAAATTTAATAGTCTCGCCATCAGGATACTGGCCTAATTCAACAGAGAACGAAGTACTAGCATTACCCTGGCCCCTATCACCATGATGAAGACCGGCTAACCTATATACTAATGGATACGCCGTCGCACTATAAGTTACCATTTTTACCTTAATAGTAATTTGGTTTTTATTTTTTGTAAAATTTGCTGAATAAACTTTATCAGTACCTAATGTATTAACGTATGCCACTAGTTGATTTAAAGATCCGGCGCTCTGTATAGGAAACGAAATATCTGATATTTCGGAATTTATGTGGGGATCTAAAATATATGTACGATCTTGACCCAGCAAAACCCCGACGCGCTTGCTGACCAACTTAGGTGCTATGATGGTATTGAAGTCAGTTATTTTTCTTAAAATGTCATTTACAGTTGGATTGACAAGCGTTACAAATTGTTGCCCTGATATTTTTCTCGTGACATCTACCTCTTCGTTGTTAAACTGCATCCATAGGGTGACATCGCAATCTAACCAACCTGCGAGTGTGCCGGATAAGGTTGCATTTCCTCTCACGACGGTAGCTGCGGTATTAGTAGTGCTGCCTTTTGTTTGAAATACAAGCGTATCAGATATTGATGACAATGCTATTACTGAATAAGGATTCTGATGAATTGCACCGTTACTCTTGTAAAATACAGTATGAGTTTGACCGTAACTTGAATTTGCTGTGAAATCAAACTGATAATTAAATTGATAATCAACAGCTCCTCTAAAATCTGAAAACTTTATGGGTTGTCCAGATATAGGCATCCCTCTGTCTTGATTGTAATAGGAACCAAATCGCAGAGGAGGTGCCAGATCACCGAAACCACCCGATGCTGTTAATCCCGGCAGCGTAGATATATGCGCTGAAAGAGCCATTGGGCCGGTGGTTGGCAAAAAACCTGTCATTTAATCTTACCATTTAACTCGCGTATTGCTTCTACAATTAGAGGTATTATTTTGTGATAGTTAACACCTTTGAATCCATCATATCGAGTACCCACAGCCTCCGGCAATTGCTTCTCTACGTCTTGAGCTAAAACACCTACATCATGACCTGAGTATAGTTTGCTACCATCCCAATCAAATTCTACACCATGGATGTTCAGTATCTTATCTAAGGCGTTTTCAATGGGATTTATATTGCGTTTTAATGCTGCATCGGATGTGAAGAATGCAACAATGTCACCCGAAGCGCTAATGTCACCATATACAGTCAAGTTACCACCAGATAATTTAAATGCAGTAGCTTTTGCTGAGAAGATACCGGTTTCAGTATTGACGACGAAGCTACCTGTACTATTAGTAAACAATGTATTACCACTGGCAGCAAATGCATACGTTGGGTAAGCGGTGTAATCATCAATATTAAAGGCATTAATTGGTGATTTGCCTGGACGCTTAACTGATATAAGTTGACCGCTAGCTACCGATATCAAGAGGCTGTCTGATGAACGTGGTGCATGATTATCAACTACCCGTAAACCATACGGCAGGGGAAAGTCTATCAATGGAGTGATATCAATTAAAACAGTAGATACTGAAGATAATGTCGTCGGCGTGATGTCGAATACATTATTGGCACACAAATCGCCGGTCACTGTTAAATTGCCTAACACCCTTACAGCAGAACTGGTAGACGTAATAGTACCAGATGTACCCAAGTGCAATGTACCCACATCACTACCAGCAGATAGTCGGATATAGGTAGAGTTATTTTGATCTGTTACAATTAGAGGGCCTTGAACTGCAGCTCGCGCGGTAGTTACATCAAGGGTATTTGAAGATACGGCACCAACAAATAAACTGCCAGCCCCCCCATAATTACTGGCGCACATTGACCAGTAAGAACTATCGAGTGCAATCTTGCCCAGCTCATCCTGCGCACTATCGGTGGTAGAAGCTAGGTATCCTAGAGTAAGACCGAGACCAGCAAAATCCTCACGAATGCGTAATCCTGACACCGAGTTTTCTAAATTCACAGATGTACCAGGGGATACAACTTCCCAAACACCAGTCTGGTACACAAACATCGCCTGTGCAATTTCATCGTAACAGGTATCACCGTCTTGTGGGCCGACTATGGCTAGTTTACTATTAGTAAACCCCAGAAACTTATTACCTGCAACCGTTTCAGTACC
>Ga0181357_1000881_pt1 | contig 11735 bp, 32 predicted proteins | sample Fa13VDMM110DN_FD_130094 | JGI IMG/M metagenome (GOLD analysis project Ga0181357, IMG submission 130094) | Freshwater viral communities from Lake Michigan, USA - Fa13.VD.MM110.D.N | ecosystem: Environmental > Aquatic > Freshwater > Lake | place: USA: Michigan | collected 2013-09-24 | reverse complement strand
TATAGCCTTGGAGGAATCCATGGCGGCGGACGTCCGGCGCGAGGAGGCGGCTATGTATGAGTATGATCGCCAGCTCCGCGAACTGATGCACCTCGGTGCGCCCTCGCGCGAGGCCGCTATTCGGTGGATGCTCGACTCGATGGACCTGGACGAATATGATCTTCGCTATGGTGGCGACTATATCTGCTATAAGTTGGGCCTCCCCTACTCGTTTCAGAGTGAGTTCGATCCCACCATCCATGAAATGCTCGCAGTCAAGGAGATGGTCGACAGTTAGTCGATTCCTGCATGGCTGCTATGCGGAAATAACATGGCTCCAGCACTTGAATCCACCTCAAAAGGCATTATATCTAGTGTAGAGAGATTGATAGGAGAACGTGCATGGCTAAGTTGAACGTACCGGTTGAAGCCCTTGAAAAGTACATGCAGGCCATTCGGGACGATTACGCGCGATGGTCCTCGGGTGGCCCGGAGGGTCTGACTGATGTTCGCAAGAACATGATTCAGGAATTTAACGACAGCATTAAGTATGAGGTCGGTTCTTCCTACATCAAGGTTGTCGAGCAGAATTCGGTCCACTCTTTCATCGTCAATAAGGCCAAGAAGTTCCCGGTCGGGACCATTCTCAAGGCCGCTTCCTGGAAGGCCCCCGCGACCAACTTTGCTCGCGGCAACGTCTTCGAGAAGTACACCATTCGCTGGACTGGAACGCTGTAATGGGCTTTTTAGAGGTTCTCTTGCTGATATTCATCACTCTGAAATTGACGGGATTTATCGACTGGTCATGGTGGTGGGTATTGTCGCCGCTCTGGGGAAGTCTCATCGTCGGGGCCATAGCCGTTTCGATCTATATCAAGAACATGTAAGGAACTTGAAATGAAAACGTCGATTACCCTTAGGAAGGAATCATTCGGTAAGTACCGAGTTGTGTCCCTTACCAATCGGATCGATCCTGAAGTCAGAACGATTCTGACATCGGCCAAGGTTGAGAGCCTTATCACAGAGGCCAACCGGATCCACTCGACTCTGATCGTCAACATTAAGGAATAGGTCGTGGTAAAAAGAAAACCTCGCGGATATGCCGAAATTGATGAAGTAGTCGATCAAGTGATGTATGATTATGATACTTCTGACCCGGAAAGAGTTTTATATCTCGTACAGGAATTAATGGGTCCAGGCAATGAGGATTACATAAAGGAAAGTATTCGAGTGAATATGTATATGAATCAGTTGCGGGATGATGAAGTTGATCAGATCGGGGATGCATTGCCCGATCTTATTGAAGCTAAAAACACAAAGGAATAGGACCATGAACGGTTACAAGGCTTTCTATCGCGGCAAGACTCTTGACATATATGCAGATTCACTGTATAATGCTCAAGTCAAAGCCGCAGTGGAATTTAAGGCCAAGAAGGCTTATGAGGTGACTGTGCTTCTATGTGAAAAGAATGGTGAGGTTTATGAGCAATCCACAGCTTCCCTTTAGCTCATATAAGGACATCGATTCGGTCACTAAGGAATATGTCCTTGGTGTGGCTGGTCCACTGTATGGCACGATAGAGGATATCCCTCTGATGGAAATCAATGGGTATCTGATCGGTCTTCTGGAGTTTGAGAGGGGCGAGTTTCAAAGGGAGTATCCTATTCAATGAGTATACCATTCATTGATGCAATTAGCAATTTGCTCGACAAATATGCTGCATCCCAAGTCGAGAATGAACGGCTGCGAGAGTCGCTGAAAAGACTCCTTCTGGAGTTTGATTTCCTTATCGAAGACGGCTACCTAGCCGACATCCGCAACGATGTTATTTTTGATGAAGCTCGCGCGGCTCTTGCTACCGATCCAATGGAGAAATAATATGGCATCCCGGAAAGTTTTTAAGTATGAACTGCTGCCCTGCCTCCCCGGGGAAGCCGCGGATATTGAAATGCCGAATGGAGCGAGTGTAATCAAATTCGACTATCAAAACGGCATTCCCCGGTTGTGGGCCATAGTCAATAAAGACGAGCCTTCTGAAACCCGACAGTTTGTGATTTTTAGCACAGGACAGGAACTTGTCCTGCCTGATGACGACAGCTCCGAACTCGAATATACCGGCACTGCATTTAATGGTGCCTTCGTGTGGCATTGCTTTGAGGTAATCGAGATTGGGTAATGATAGATATGGCAGACACAGGATTAGCCAAGAGGTTGCAGGACATTGTCAGTGATGACCATGAGCGTGGTTGTGATGGGCGATATTATTCATGCAAGTGTGGGTATGACGGCCGCAAGGATGCTCTATGCCTTGAAGCGGCCGACAAGCTAACCCCACTCTTCGATGCGACTGAATTCCTGTGGGCAGAGAATGTCCGGCTTAGGTCGGAAATGGACAGTATTCTGAAAATGATTGGTGTTTGGTGTCACTGATGATACTGATACAAAAGATAAGGTATAGGAGAAGCAAATGGTGATTGATAGACAGAAGGTTCTTACGGAACTTCACGCTCGGGTATGTACGGTGACATTCGAGAAGGTAAATGGTGAACTTCGCGAGATGACGGCCACTCTACATCCCAGTTATCTACCGCAGCCTGTTGTGACAGAGGATGTCAAGCCGGTTCGCAAGACAAATCCTGATGTTTGCACTGTGTGGGATACTGAAGCGACCGACTGGCGCAGTTTCCGATTTGACTCAATAAAGGATTTTCTCTAATGTCATGGCCAGCAAAAAATAGACCCCGAAAAGGTCGAAGAAAGATAGGTTCGAGAAAGCGGAAAGCTCGGAACAAGGTCCGCAATCGGAAATGAAATCGAAACACCAGCTGTTTATCGATGCAATCCCGATGGCGATGGTGCATAAGTCCATTACTTCTGATATTCATTATAAAGTTTCCGACCGTATCTGTCAAGGTGTCATAGATGGAGGTTTGGGTTCCGCCGTGGTCATTAGGATTTTTAAGGCTGTATGGAGTAACATTGAAGAACTAAATAGAAAGTCATAATCAGGAGGGTATTCTCATGAGAACAAGATCCGAACGCCGGATGCATAAACAGCGAATGAAAAGAAGGGCCTTGAGGATTATTCGGATCGAAGGATGGACGGATGAAGAATATATCCAGCACAGGGCTGACCGGATGGCAGATAATCGGACACCCTGTTCTTGCCATATGTGTGGTAATCCCCGAACCATTTGGGGCGAAAAGACCATTCAGGAAATTCGCCATGAAATAGACGATTATGCTTGACATTTCACTCGGAATGTTGTAATATTACTATTCAATAGACGCTCAAAAAGGAATTCTTGTGGCTAAGTCAGCGAAAAAGCTTCGTGCGAAGACGTTGGATGATAGGTTTTTCGGTAATGAACCAGATCTTCGAGGTAAAACTACCGTAGCCGAACTGATCCGTGCCTATAGCTGGTACAACTATTACTACAATGCAGACCAGTCCAAAGGATTTGTTCTGGAATATCTCCGAGACCAGAAGAAAACCGCACTCGCGAAAAAGATCGCGAAGGTTGCACCCGATAAATTGAAGACTATCGGATGGCATTGTCGTATCCTCTTCCTTGGTGGCAATCTGCCCGAGGGTTATGAGGATCGGATGTGGAGCAATCTAGACGATCTTTCCAAGCTGCCAGTGAAAAAGGTTATCGAGGTTGATGCAATCACTCGACCTGTGATTTCGATTCAGGAAAGGGTCGCAAGGAGAGCATCCGAGCTGATTGGTGAACTTGAGGGTGTTCTGGATGAGTTTACCACAACTCGCAGCACATCCTTCAACATTACCAACTGGCTGATGCAGAAGGATGTGAAGCCCGCAATTGCACAGAGGATCGCAGACAAATACAAGCCCCTTTATTCGGAGTTGTATGATACCCTGCAGGGTAAGGATGCAGACCTCAACTTTGCATATTCCCACTGGAAAAAGGCGGATATGAAAAGGTATGTGGAGTTGGTTCGAGGCTTCATTTCCGAGAGTGAGAAGCGGGCTAGTGCAATCGAAGCCGTTCGGAAGATCCGGACCAAGAAAGCCAAGCCGCCGGCCACTATTGTCAGGAGCCTGAAATTCAAGGATGATGAAGGTATCCTGAAACTCACGGGTGTGAAGCCTGTTGATATCATCGGTGCTTCCCAGTTGTGGTTCTACAATACCAAATACCGGTCGATGACTGTCCTGTATGCGATGGGGCCAGCGGGTCTTTCCGTAAAAGGCTCGACAGTGATTGGGTTTGATGAGAAGACGAGCAAGACCAAGAAACTCCGAAAGCCTGAGCTTGTGATCAAGGAAGTTCTGGGTGCTGGTAAGGTGACCCTGAAACGTATCATGGACGGGATCAAAACGAAAGAGTCGGCTGCGAAGGGTCGATGCAATGCAGACACAATGTTATTGAAAGTGGTAAGGTGGTGATATGACGAAGATTGTATTGAATGGTTGCTACGGTGGGTTTGGATTGTCGGAGGCAGCATATAAGAGATATGCAGAGATTGCTGGTTTGACCCTATATCCTGAGAAGCATTATAGTCTGACCATGTATTACCTTGATCCTCAGGTTGAGGATCAGAGGGATGTGAATCGGCGGTCTCTTTATGCGAGAGATCTGGACCGAACAGATCCTATTCTGGTACAGGTCGTCGAGGAACTTGGGAGTGACGCCGCGGGCGGCAAGTTTTCGGAACTCTTCATTGAAGAAATGCCGAAGGGTACACAATACCGTATCAATGAGTATGATGGTATGGAATCACTGGAAACCCGCGAGGATATCGAATGTCAGATCGCATAATAGGAGGATTGAGGGTCGAACTAAATAGAGTAAAGGGAGAATCACCTATGAGCAAGAAAATAATACAATTCCCGAAAAATAAGATTGTTCGACCGCCAAGTGCGGATAACAAGAAACGCGGTGTAGTCAATTTCGCAGAAACGATTCTCCTAGACTTCATTGAAAATATGATTATGGATTTAGAAGAACATGGTATCGATACGGGCACGGATGAGTTCAATCGAGATTTCTCTTTTACCATTGAATGCCTGAGAGCAACAATTTATCGCGGGCTGGACCTTGAGACAAAGCTCCAGGAATTTATGGATAATAATGTGGTCCTTATTGATAATAACACCTTTGAAGAATTCAATGATCCAAGTGTGAAGGTTGATGTGGAAACCATATCACCCGGAAAGGTGGGGGAATGATCCTCGTTGACCTCAACCAGGTGGTCATATCCAATCTTATGATGCAACTTAATAACTCTCAAAAAAAGAGCCTTGACGAACCTCTGATTCGGCATATGATCCTGAATAGCCTTAGGTCTTACAACAAGAAGTTCCGTGAGACCTATGGTGAAATGGTCATATGCTGTGACAGTCGAAAATACTGGAGAAAGGAATTCTTCCCTTTCTATAAGTCAGGTCGAAAGACAGCCCGCGACCGTGACACTCTGGATTGGCATGCCATATTCGAGACACTGGATCGTGTCCGACAGGAACTCAAGGACAATCTCCCTCATAAGGTGATTGATGTGATCGGTGCAGAAGCGGATGACATCATCGGCGTCCTGACAGCACGGGTATCAAAGCAGGAACCTGTCCTGATCCTGTCGTCGGATAAGGATTTTATCCAGCTCCAGAAGTATGATAATGTCACTCAATACAGCCCCATCCTGAAGAAGTTCATCTCCTCGGACAATCCCAAGAACTATACCAAGGAGCATATCATTCGAGGCGATAAGGGTGATGGTATTCCCAACTTCCTATCTTCGGATAATGTCTTCGTCATTGGTGAGCGCCAGAAAGTCATAAATACAAAGAAGTTGGAAGAATGGATGAAACAGAGCGTGGAAGAAATATGCACCACGGATGAAATGTTGAGAGGTTATCGGAGAAATCAGCGCCTTGTCGATCTTGATTTCACGCCTGATAATATCCAACAGGCCATTGTTGAAGCATATGATAATGTCGAGGTCGGCAATAAGCAAAAACTCATGAACTATTTCATCCAAAAGAGGCTGGGCCGACTCATAGAAGTTTTAGATGAATTTTGAGGAGAACATCATGGAATATAAAGTCGGTGATACGGTCCTTGTCGAGGCCGAAATTCTCTTTATCGGCACCAAAGAAAAAGAGAATCAGGTCAAGATTATAAGCCCTAGAATATGTCTTACTCTGACCGGAGGCTGGTTCGATATCGCCGACATTCATTCCAAGATTCCTCGACCACTAAAAGTGGGTGATAATGTGCGACCCGGGCATGGAAGAACAGCCGGCACAATCATATTCATGAATAAAAATGTGGCACTATTGGAATATAATGGAAATATGTGTATCCAATATGAGTTTTTTAATCCAAAAATACTAATACTCGTAGAGGATAATAATATATCATGAAAAATGTATATGAGATATTTAATGAGTTCACGAAGGCCGAATCGAATGCCGAGAGGGTTTTTGTCCTCCAGAATAATGTGCGCCAGAATAGGAGAATGAAAGAAGTTCTTCAGGGCGCGATGCATCCTGCTATTCAGTTCGTAATCAAGAACCCTCTTGAATACAATCCCAGTCTAGATCCACCCGGGCTAGCCTACTCGACAATGGAATCTATATTTGATCGAATTTACCTATTCACAGAAGGGTCGACCCGAGTATCACCGAATCTGACCTTGAGGGATAAGGAGATTCTAGCCATACAGATTCTTGAGGGTATGGAAGCGAAGGAAGCCAATGTCTTTATGAATATGCTTATGAAGGATTTGAAGGTCCCCGGGCTGACACCAGAAGTCGTTGAGGAAGCCTTTCCGGGGTTGTTGCATTGATCATGATCAACAATCAAGGAGATGTCTTTGAAATCGAAAATAGTAAAGGTAATGAAAACGGTTGATAATATGCCTTATGAGACCACACTTAGGGATTGCCGCGAATGGTTTGAGGTTATTAACAATGAGTTATTCAAAGGCAAGTTGCCTCCTGTGGACGAGATAGATATAAGATGGCGGAGAGGTACTCATGCCTATTATGAATATGCCATTAAACCAAAATGCAAAAATCATACATCAATCAAAATGAATAAGCGGTATAGTTCCAAACAAATGTTTGTGGAAATACTGGCTCACGAAATGGTCCATCACTGGCAATATGTGATGGGTCATAATGATTCTCATGGAAAATCATTCAACAGCTGGAAGGGGCCCTTCGGACGAAAGGGTCTTGTCCTGTGCGAAAAAGTATAAGTCGAAAGGAATAACAAAGTGTCATCTAAAAAGAGTTTTCGGGATAAATATGTCTATGATGATGATGAGGAAGTTGTGAATAAAAAGAAGGGCCCATCAGACCGAAGACGGCCCATACGAAACTGGACGAAAGTGGTTGAGAATAATCTCGACAACATCGAAATCCTAGAGGACATATATGATGAATAAGAATAGATTTTTCAGGATTACCATGAGGGCAAATATTGCGGTAGGAATATTTTTTGCCATTTTAACCGTTCTAGCTGGTCTTATGAAACTGTTTTCTTTTTTACCTCAACCATATGGCATATTCGCATTTTTCGTGGTGCTATTTTTTGCATCAGCTTGGGTGTTTTTCTGGTGCCTCGAAGATTGATAGAAAAATCCATGAAGGTTGTGATTGCAGGTTCAAGAACGATCACTGATCGGGTAGCAGTAGCCAAGGCCATAAGGATGTCTGGCTTTGATATCACAGAGGTCGTCAGCGGCAAGGCTGCGGGTGTGGATCGACTGGGTGAGACATGGGCCATTGCGAATAATATACCCGTGAAGGAGATGCCAGCCAAATGGCAGAAATACGACAAGGCCGCTGGTCCTATCCGGAATGGAGAAATGGCAGCATATTGCGATGCTGCCATTATAGTCTGGGATGGAAAGTCTCAGGGCGCTCTTGATATGATCCGAAAGATCAAGGACGTCGGTAAGCCCTATTTCATCGATGTAGTGCTATAACAATCCTGCATATCTGCTATGTGAAAATAACATAGCTCCAGCACTTGAATCCACCTCAAAAGGCATTATATCTTGTATATGATGATGAACGAGGAAATAACATGTCTGTGACTGCACGTTTTCGCATCGGCGACACCTACACATATGAACTTGCCACCCGGTATGAAGGAGCAGTGCTGGAGAAGGGCTCCAGGACGATCCAGGTCATGTCTGACATATGGGATACAGAGTATTATGCAAAGGTTTGGGATGAAGCGACCGGTAAGCCCCTGGACGTTTCACTCTTCACTTCGGATAGTTCGGTTGAGACACGCCAGAAGTGTGATGCTGTCGTGGATGCAACTCCTGATATCCGTGCCAAGTACGACCGGTATGTCCGCAATCGCGCGATTGACGCGAACTACTCCCGCGCTGTGGCCGCGACCGAGGTGGCTGTCGCGAGGATTAGTAAGGGCGACACGGTAAAGGTCGTCCGGGGGCGCTCCGGCAAGGGCACCGTCGGCAAGGTGGTGGTTGAGTTCCTCGGAACATACAATGCCGGGTATCATTCCCGGGACGAGTATAAGTATGCGATTGCAACTTCTGATCGTACCGAGATTGCCTACGCCAAGGGCAGCGGTCGAGAATACGAGCGCCATCTTGATGTCGTTTGGGCATGGGCCCGAAATTGCGAGAAGGTGAACGTACCTGCGGTCGACAAGGACGCGATCCTGGAAGAGGTCATTGCTGACTATGATCGTGCCCACCAACGGGCCGCGTAATCTCGTCCAGGCTTCGCCCTGTGACCAAATCTGCGCCATGCATTCCTGCATGGCTGATATGTGAAAATAACATAGCTCCGACACTTGAATCCACCCAAAAAGGCATTATATCTAGTATATGAGATTCAGTGAAGAATCGAACGTCTACCAACCAAAGGAAAATACAATGGCTTTGTCTGTGAAGGTTTCTGCAAAGGGTGCGGTCTCCATCTATGGGTTGCAGCGGTTCCCCGTGACGCTCTATGCCGAGCAGTGGGCGCAGGTCTTCGAGAAGGCACCCGCGATCCAGGAGTTCATTAAGGCTAATGTGGCCCAGCTTGCTATCAAGCAGGCTGCGAACAATCCCCTGTCTGACGGTCGTGCAGCCCTCTGAGGTAAATGAATGATGTATATGGTTGAACTTTTGGATGAGGACACCCTAGAGTGTCTTTATTCGTGCCAGCCGCTCGACCTCGCGGAGGCTCGCCTTGAGATGGCACGAATAACGAGTTCCATCCGACCGGGGGAATACCTTCGGTTGATGGAGCTGGTTGATGAGGATCTCGAGGACGAAGGTCAGCCTGATGAGGCTCAGGAATGGTATGACTATGATCCCGACTGTTGAGGAATAGATGTTTACTGCATGTGAGAACAAGGGCTTCCAGATAACCTTTCCCAATGAATGGACGGTGTCTATCCAGTGGGGCCCTTTCAACTATTGTGAGAATAAGAGTTTTGATGATGCTTATAACGAGCCCTCCAAGCGCCTCACATGGAACTGTCCTGATGCTGAAATCGCAGCATGGGATGGTGCTGGCAAGTGGTATGAGTTTGAGAATGATACCGTGCAGGGCCATGTCACTCCGGCTGAAGCGCTGGAGTTCATGAATATGATCTCGGGGAAGTAATGTCAGCAAGAGTATTTGACCATCCCAATCTTTCGCATCCCCTCGGCTGGAAATGTCCGTTCTGTAATACGGATAATGACCTACCCGTTGTTCTGGTACCCATCAAAGCATTTGATGAGAACAATAATGCACGGGCCGAACAGGTTCATCTGGATTGTGTCGTGATGGTTGTCTCGACACTAATATCGGATAACCTTGCCTGGGCTGGCTGGGGCGAACAGAACTAATAGAATCAGGTCGGGTACGCAAATTGGTGACGCGGGGCATCTTATAAATGTCTGATATGTAGGTTCAAGCCCTACCCCGACTACCAACAATCCAACAAAGGAAATGATATGTTTAATCTTGTGTTAACTGTTACGACAGTCCTAGCATCCGGTGCTATGGTGGAAGACCGACAGGTTCTAGAACCTTCTTTGAGTCAGGTCGAGTGTATCCAACAGGCCGAAGATATTCTGGGCACCTTTGAGAGATATCCTACCCTTCAAGGCATGGTATCTTGCGATGCAGTGCCGATCCCTAGAATGAGACCTTGACACCGCAGCAAATTTGCTGTATAATCTAACAATCGAAAATCGCTAAGGAAATTGTTATGCCGAGAATGAAAAGTTTGGGTGGAGTGAAGGGTGAGATCAAGGCTCTTGAAATCATCCAGTTGAATAAGCCTGTTACGCCCCAGGAAATCGAGGATTATGTAGGCACTGGACCCTATGCGTCCAAATACATATTCATTCTGCGTCGGAAGAATTTCGTATTCGACACGACAAAGGATGGGCGAGTCATAACGTCATACATTCTGGTTGCAGAACCCGAGAATGCGGATGAGATTCGCGCGACGAAACCTAAGGTGGCCAAGGTCAAGGCTAAGGCCAAGGCTGCAGCCAAAATGAAGACTGCATCGAAAGTTGTCGAGTTCAAACCCAAGCCGACGAACAAATATGTGCCTGAGTTTGATGGAGAAGTCGAGGAAGACTTTGATGCCATTGAGAACATCCGTGCATTGATCGGATAGTCACAATGGCTATCCTGAATAAAATATCTAATGACGGTGCCTTTCCAAATGAAGGCGGAATTGGCATGTCACAGCGACAGTGGTATAAGGGACAGGCTCTTGCAAGTTTTCCCTTTGTGAGAATACCCTCCTCCGATGAGGAGATTGTGGGCATCGCGCAGTTGATAGGCCTGATGGCTGATGCATTAATTGAGGAAGATCGACAATTTGCTCGACAGGCATTATAAATAGATGATCTCATGCCATAAAAAAGTCGAGGGTGTTTGTTGTTTTCCAGTGGAATTCGCAATAGAAACGATTGTTGGCACTTTCAATATTCGTAGTTATAAGTTAAGGTTTTTCGAATACCATAGACTGAATATAACGCTTATGAGGGATTCCACAAGAGAAGTTATGCTGGAAATGCATAGCTGATATGCGAAAATAACATAGCTTCTTCTCTTGTAATCGACCAAAAAAGCATTATATCTAGTAAGTAAGATTTGCCTCGGTAAGCATCTGGTGAGGCTAACCGACTGTCTATCGGTTGAGGAGGGTTCGATCCCCTCCCGAGGCGCCATTAATGAAGGGTTCTGGGTCTAATGAACGCAACAATTTACACCATAGACAACTGCATCTATTGTGTAAAAGCAAAAAACACCCTCCAGAATAGAGGTGTTATGATTGAAGAAATCAAGGTCGGGCAGGATATCTCGCGCGAGGACTTCCTAGAGAAGTTTCCGAATGTCAGAACCGTTCCGCAAATCATCATTGATGATATATATGTCGGTGGCTATGAGCAGTTGACCCAATACCTAACGGAATAAGGCCCTGTAACCGGTTCAGGCTTCGACCCTGTTATCCGTAATGGAGTTGAAAATGCGGGTTCAAATCCTGCCGGGGTCTCCAGAGGAGATGACTATGACGCAAGATAAGTTCGTTATTTTTCAAGACGCAATGAAGATTACCGATTTCTTTGAGAAGCCGGCAATCGTTGCGAGAATGACTCAATCTCCTACTTTCGGTTGGAGAGATTTCGATAGGAAGACCTTCGCGACTCGCGATGAGGCGCAGGCATTCATCGATGCCCAAGTTTAATGCGGGGTTAGTTTAGAGGCAAAACTACTGGCTTCCAACCAGTCGTCGTCAGTTCGATT
>Ga0181357_1000878_pt1 | contig 11753 bp, 7 predicted proteins | sample Fa13VDMM110DN_FD_130094 | JGI IMG/M metagenome (GOLD analysis project Ga0181357, IMG submission 130094) | Freshwater viral communities from Lake Michigan, USA - Fa13.VD.MM110.D.N | ecosystem: Environmental > Aquatic > Freshwater > Lake | place: USA: Michigan | collected 2013-09-24 | reverse complement strand
TAGAGCAGGGCTGCTCCCCGAAGTTGAAGATGCTATCAAGAGGCTGCGCAGCATTACCGGAGAGCGAGTCGTGGTTACGTGGTCCTACAGCAGCATCAAGACGTTCGATCAGTGCCCTAAACAGTACTACCACCTGCGCATTGCCAAAGATGTGAAGGACGAAGGCGGCACTGCCGCTCAGTACGGTACGGACGTGCACAAGGCTGCTGAGGACCACGTTAAGAGCGGCGTCCCTATCCCTCCGAAGTTCAAGTACATGGAGCCGGTAGTGGAGGCCCTTAAGGCTATCCCCGGTGAGAAATACACCGAGCTAAAACTCGGCATTAGGAAGACAGGCAGCACCTACGAGCCATGCAAGTTCTTTGACAAGGACGTGTGGTGGCGGGGGGTTGCCGACTTCGTATCCGTGAACGGCTGGAAGGCGCACTCTGTAGATTACAAGACCGGGAAGAACGCCAAGTACGCAGATACCAAGCAGCTGGACCTGATTGCGGGTGCACTGTTCGTGCACTTCCCTGACGTTACGCGCGTCAAGTCGGGACTGGCCTACGTGGTTAGCGATGAGTGGATACCCAAGGTGCACGTGCGCACCGAGAAGAACGCATACCTGTCCGCGTTTGACGATGAGCTAGAGCGCCTTGAAGAGGCTGAAGCCAGCGGAGTGTGGAACGCCAAGAGCGGCCCTCTGTGCGGCTGGTGCCCTGTGGTAAGCTGCGAACACCATCGCAAGCCAAGGAGGTACTAATGCCCTACGTGAACAAGCCCCGCCCGTATAAGAAAGAGTACGAGCAGTACCAAGGTACCGAGACGCAGAAGAAGAACCGCGCCGCACGCAATGCAGAGCGCAACAAGCTGCTGAAAACGGGTAAAGTCCATAAGGGCGACGGCATGGACGTGGCCCACAAAGTCGCCCTCGATAAGGGCGGCAGCAATAAGCAGGGTGTGCGCGTCGAGTCCGCCGCAACAAACCGCTCATTCAAGCGAGACAGTAAGAGCAACCTTGTTTCCGAACAAAGCACACGGGAACATAAAAAAAAGAAAAAGTGATGGATATTCTGCAAGACTACAGATGGTCCGGTAAACTACAGCCGTTTGACCATCAGAAAATTACGGCCCAATTCCTAACCGCGCACAAGAAAGCTTTCTGCTTCAACGAGCAAGGCACCGGCAAGACCGCATCAGTTATCTGGGCAGCGGACTACCTCATGAAGTTGGGTCTGGTTAAGCGCGTGCTGGTGCTGTGCCCCCTGTCGATCATGAAGTCAGCTTGGCAGCAGGACTTGTTCAAGTTTGCTATGCACCGCTCCTGCTCCATAGCCCACGGCAACGCCAAGACGCGGCAGAAAATCCTCGCTGCTAAGTCCGAATTCGTCATCCTGAACTTCGATGGCTTAGCTGTGGTTAAGGATGAGGTCATGGCAGCGGGCTTTGACCTGATCGTTGTGGACGAGGCTAACGCCTACAAGAACGCACAGACCCGCAGGTGGAAGGTGTTGCGAGATGTGGCCGCTACCGCGAAGGGTATGTGGATGCTGACCGGCACGCCTGCGGCGCAATCCCCGCTGGACGCCTACGGCCTAGCAAAGCTGGTGAACCCTAGTGGGGTGCCGAAGTTCTTTGGCTCGTTCCGCGACCAAGTGATGATGAAGATCACGCAGTTTAAGTGGGCACCGAAGAACAATGCGCAGTCCGTCGTGCATAGTGCGCTTCAACCAGCTATCCGCTTCGAGCGGGACCAATGCCTAGACCTGCCTCCCGTAACGCACGTCGAGCGAGACGCTCCGCTAACCCCGCAGCAGGGCAAGTACTACCGTATGCTTAGGCAGGAGATGCTGCTGGAGGCGGCGGGGGAGTCTGTGACGGCGGTTAACGCAGCGGTCAAACTGAACAAGCTCCTTCAAATCTCGTCGGGGGCTGTCTACTCCGATAGCGGGGGCGTCATTGAGTTCGATGTGTCTAATCGGCTGAACGTCGTGATGGAGGTTATCGAGGAGGCATCCAACAAGGTGCTGGTCTTCGTACCCTTCAACCACACCATCGAGCTTCTGCAGAAGGTGCTAACCAAGAACGGCATCTCCTGCGACGTTATAAACGGCAAGGTCAACCCCAACCGCCGAGCGGACATCGTGCAGGAGTTTCAGACCCGCACTGACCCCCACGTGCTTATCATCCAGCCACAGGCTGCATCGCACGGGCTGACGCTGACGGCAGCAGACACCATCATCTGGTACGCGCCGGTTACGAGCGTGGAGACTTACCTACAGGCTAACGCACGCATCAACCGCCCGGGGCAGAAGCACCCCATGACCATCGTGCATATCCAAGGCAGCCCGGTGGAAGCCAAGCTGTACAAGATGCTGGAAAACAACATCACCAACCACCAGCAGATTATCGATCTGTACCGCCAAGAAATTGAATAGGTGCTTGACACTGTATAATGTTAGAATATGGTTCTAGAGCCAGCACGAGGAGCAAACGATGGCGGAAGACACCGAAGAACTGGTGACGGAGTACCTGCGGGTACGCACCGCCATCCAAGAGAAAGAAGACCAGCACAAGGAAGAGATTGCGGCGCTAAAAGAGGACATCGATGCCCTCAGTGCCAAGCTACTCGACCTGTGCAATCAACATGATGCCGACAGCATCAAGACCAAGTACGGTACTATCTCCCGGCGTATTAGCTCCCGCTACTGGAGCAGTGATTGGGAGTCCTTGCATAACTTCATCTATGAAAACAACGCCTTGTCTCTGCTGGAGCATCGCATCCACAACGTTAATATGCGGCAGTTCCTGCAGGAGAACCCGGAGCTTTACCCGGCTGGCCTGCAGGCAGATACCAAGTTCGTAATCCAAGTTCGTAAACCTAGCGCTCGTTGAAAGGGGATATACCCATGAGCAATATCGCAATCTTTAAGCAGCCTGACTCGCCCGCAAACACGGGGCGTCGGGAACTCTCGGAACTCGCTAAGTCGTTGGTTGGTGGTGGGGCAACCAACCGCCGTATCCAGACAAACACCAACGGTACGTTTAAGCGCATCGTTAACGGTGAGCAGATCGGCAAGGCTCCACGCGGCGAGATCAACGTCATCATCATCAACACCCTGCCTAAGGTGTCGCGGGTTTTCTACGCGGGTAAGTACGACCCCAATGCAAAGGCTACGCTGCCTAACTGCTGGTCCAATATGGGTGACAAGCCGGAAGCGGGTGCATCTGATCCGCAAGCTCGCAACTGTGGTGAGTGCCGTCAGAACGCAGCAGGCAGTGGAGACAACGGTGGGCGTGCCTGCCGGTTCCAGCGGCGCATTGCAGTCCTGCTGGAAGGTGACGACTCAGGGGATATCTACCAGTTCAACATCCCCGCCAAGTCGCTGTTCGGTAAGGGTTCCGATAACGTCCACCCCTTCGAGAGCTACACTAAGTATCTCCCGGCTAACGGCTTCTCTATCGACCAAGTTGTCACCACCATTAGCTACGACTCTAATGCAGACAGCATGGAGCTGCTGTTCTCGCCAGTGCGGGAAACCAGCGACGAAGAGATGGCGCTCGTCTCCAAGGCACAAGCCAACCCCGATAGCCAGCGTGTCTGCGTCCTGACTGTGGCGCAGAATGATAAGGTGGAGATACTTCCGGCCCCGACTAAGCCGGAAGTCAAGGCCAAGGCCAAGGTTGTTCGCTCTGCCGAGCCCGACGAGGATGAAGAGGAGGACGCGCCGGTAATTCGTCAGTCCAGCAAACCCCCCGTTAAGGCAACTCCCGTAGCTAAGGGCAACCTCGCCAAGTCCCTCAGCGACTGGGACGAAAACGAAGAAGACTAATGTCCCAAGGCTATAGCGTCAGATTATGCAGGCTTAACGAAGCGGCTGACGCTGCCTCAGTCGGTGTGCGCCTCGGTCGGGTATGTCTTGCAAAGGATATCCCGGCTACCGAGGTTGCATCCCAACTGGGGGTTAGCCGACAGACTGTGTACAACTGGTTCTGCGCTAGGAGTATGCCGTCCCATGCGCTCCGTGTCCGGGTAGAAGACTATATATCCTACCTAGGCTGAGGTACCTAAGCTTCCCCCCACACAGACGGAGCCCCGCTCCGTTATGACTGGTGCCCAATGGATGAGATTGATCTTCTGTCTGCCGTGCAGCCGCCCGACGGGTGGTTCTGCTCCGTGGGCATTAAGGAGGGAGCGGCGGTACGTCAGCAGCTTGTAGCTACCCGAGAGCAGTTTGATGCCATTTCCGCTGACCTAATGAGTCGCGGGTACAACGTCTATTTCGGGGTTGCCAAGTACGCTACGGACGAAAACCGCCAGAAGGACAATGTTAAAGGGCTCAAGGCCCTGTGGCTGGATATCGACTGCGGCCCTACGAAAGTAGCGATCAACGCCAAGACCAAACGCCCCGCCGGGTATATCGACCAAGACGCAGGTACCGCAGCACTCCGTACTTTCTGCGAGACCGTAGGGCTACCCGAGCCCCTGCTCGTAAACTCAGGGCGCGGGCTGCACGTATACTGGCCGCTTACCGAGACGATTACCCGCAGTGAGTGGGAGCCGGTGGCAGCTAGACTGCGGGAGCTTTGCACCACACATAACCTGTACGTAGACCCGGCGGTCTTCGAGGTGGCACGCATCCTGCGCGTACCCGGCACGTTGAACTTTAAGGATGACCCGCCAACTGAGGTTAGCATCCTCCACGGGGGCAACCCGCACGACCTGTCCGAACTCGGTGCCATCCTTGGTGGGGTCGTAAAAGAAACCAAGGTATTTGTTCCTGCGGCTCCGCGCGAACTGAGCGCCCTAACCAAGTCGCTGATGGATAACTCAGTATCCCGGTTCAGCAAGCTCATGCGCCGCAGCCTCAAAGGGAACGGCTGTCAGCAGCTGGTGGACTGCTACGAGAACAGAGCGGGGCTGGAAGAGCCTCGCTGGTTTGACGCCCTGTCTATCGCCCACCATTGCGTGGACCGAGACACAGCTATCCACAAAATCTCTGAGGGCTACACCGACTACGACCCGGCAGCTACCGAGTATAAGACACGTCACATTAAGGGTCCGCACACATGCAGTGTGTTCGAGCGGAATAACCCGGGCGGCTGCGACAAGTGCCCACATAAGGGCAAGATCAAGAGCCCGATAGTCCTTGGCAAGGAAATCGTCGAGGCTACACCCGAAGATAACCAAGTCACCGTCGAGTTTAAGGACGGCACCACAGAGGTGTTCCAGATACCGGAGTATCCCTTCCCCTTCTTCCGAGGTGTTAACGGCGGTATATACCGCAAGGCTGTAGTGGACGAAGAAGAGCCGGTCTTTGTCTATAAGACCGACCTATATGTTGTTAAGCGTATGAACGACCCCGTACTACGCGATGTGGTTGTTATGAGACTTCATCTACTCCAAGACGGAATACGAGAGTTTTCGCTGCCTATGGCTCAGGTTATGGACGTTAAAGAGCTTACAAAAACCTTAGCCTCCTACGGTGTTGCGGCATACGGGAAAAGTTTTGCCTTGATTCATCAGTTGATAGTGACTTCAGTTGACAACCTTCAAGATAGAAAGAAAGCAGAGAAAATGCGTGTTCAATTTGGATGGGCCGACCAAGATAGCAAGTTTATTATTGGTGACCAAGAGATCAGCGCGAGCGGCGTGTACCACAGCCCTCCGTCTAAAGTTACCTCCGCTATAGCTGCACACATGGGGCCGGTAGGTTCCTTGGAGAAGTGGAAAGAAGTATTCGCGCTCTACGGACGACCGGGGTTGGAACCTCATGCGTTCGCTGCGCTTACTGCCTTCGGTGCGCCACTGCTTCGGTTCCTTGGGCAGAAGGGGGCAATCATCAACGTCATCCACCCCTCGTCTGGTACCGGCAAGACCACGATCCTGCATATGTGCAACAGCGTATACGGGTCACCTGACCGGCTCTGCGGGGTGAAGGAAGATACCCTTAACGCCAAGGTCATGCGCGTGGGTATCATGAATAACCTGCCGGTCTGCATCGACGAGATGACGAATATGAAGGCGGAAGATTTCTCCGAGCTAATCTACAACATGTCGCAGGGGCGCGGTAAGGACCGGGTTATGGCGTCGGCCAACGAGCTTCGGGCCAACCTGACATCGTGGCAGACGCTAAGCCTATGCTCCTCTAACTCCTCATTCTACGAGAAGCTTTCGGCATATAAAAACTCCCCTGACGGCGAGATGATGCGGCTGCTGGAGTACAAGATTGGTTTTACGGGCGCTATCGATCCAGAAGTTGCTAAGCATATGTTCGACCACCAGCTTATGGAGAACTACGGGCACGCAGGGCCGATCTACGCACAGTGGCTGGTATCCAATCTGGAGGAGGCAAAGGCCACAGCCCTCAGCGTGCAACAGAAGATCGACCGGGAGCTTAAGCTCACACAGCGTGAGCGGTTCTGGTCTGCGGCGGCTGCCGCTAATATCTCTGGGGGGCTCGCAGCTAAGCAGTTGGGTCTGATCGACTGGGATATGAAGACGATCTATCGCTGGGCAACTACGGAAATACTTTCTATGCGGCGCGATACGTCACCGCCTGCCACCGACGTAGCGTCCATCATCGGGGACTACATCAACCGTCACATGCAGAACATCCTTGTGGTGGAAGACAAAATGGATATGCGCTCCAACAAGCTAAAGCTGCCGCAACTAGAGCCCCGGGGCGAACTGCTTATCCGCTACGAGCCCGACACCAAATATATGTACCTCGCGGCGAAGCCCTTCAAGGACGACTGCGTTAAGCACCAAGTGAACTACAAAGACACGCTACGGCAGCTTGAAGCGTCAGGTGTCTTGCTTAAGAACGACAACGGCGGACCCAACGTGAACAAGCGCCTGTCCAAGGGAATGAAGGTGGCCGCACCGTCAACCAGCTGCATAATGCTGGACTGCTCCCGCAAAGAGTTCATCAACGTGGACGAGTTTGTGATGTCCGAGACCGAAGATGACGCTGGAGGGTATTAACTACCGCATTAACTGGAAGACGTTTGTACGTGGCACTTCCATCTTCATCCCCTGCCTCAACGTGCCTACGGCCAAGGCAACAGCCAGAGCGCTGGCAAAACGCTTACGGTTCAAGGTGCTTACCAAGGTAGTGATAAGTGACGGCATACAGGGTTTGCGCATCTGGCGCTTGTGACCTATAGGTGGCCTCGGACGTTTGCTCCGTCCTTTGTGTGGTTGAGAAGACTGACCCCCCGGTTCGCACTGGGGGGTCTTTTTTATTCCAGTATCGAATAGACGAGGGGCGCTAAACGCTTATCCACAGTTAGGCCGTGCAGAGCTTCGGCACGGGTTTTCGCGCGCCCGCTGAGCGAATCCGAAAGGGTTTCTCCGGTGATAGGGAAGAAATAGTTCTTCTCGTTGTACTTTATAATGTCGTCCATAAGGGCGTCGATGCGTCCGCCGTTGCGATCAGAGGGGTCGTTTGCGTACTTAACTTGCGCGCGATCCAGCAACATAAGCAGTTTGTTGCGGTCGTCTTCAATCTGCGTGACCATGCGCTTGGCGAGGATGCTGGACTTCTGGATGTCCGCTACTTCGGTATCCCCGAAGCCAAGAGCCTGCCCTATCAACTTGCCGACAGTAAAGTACTCAGCCTCTTTAATCTCGATCATGGATGGCGTAAGCGCACCTTCCCGTTCCAGTCGGGAAGCCGTGAAGGCCCCACGGATTAGCGCAGGAGCAAGTTTCTCTATAGCGCGGTCCCCACGCCCCTGCTCAAAGTCGTCCAAAGCCCCAGCTGCCTGCAGCCCCAAGCTACCGAACGGTCCTAGTGCCGTATTGAAGGCAAGCTGCATCAAAGCGGCTTTGTTATTTTCCGTGGGGGCAGCATCACGGAACCACAACTGGTCAAGTGACGTAGAGGCCCCGACGTTAAGGCCGGTAAACGCCGATATCGGACCCATTTTAACGCCACGGGCCATGAGTTCCGCTTGTTCAGGGCTCAAGCCTAGCGCGCCGGATATGGACCCGTCAGGACCGAAGTGGTCCGGTATAAACACATCACGGAACCACAGATTAAAATCGCGTTTATCCAGCGGGCCACTGTCGTCGTCATCGTCGTCGTCACCCGGGATAAGTTCGCTGAGCATATTCATAAGGCCCGCCAGCATACTGTAACCCGGCATCCCAACCGTGCCTGCGAACATCCACGTCATGCCCATAGTGCCGAGGAACTTGACGGTAGCCTCGCGGCGATCCTTCGGGTCGAGATTGGTGACCATCCCTGCAAAGTTACGGAAAAGGAATGTGGTTATATGCAGTGGGTAGCTCATGAACTGCGTGCCGAGACGCATAATGCCAGACTTGAACAGGCGAGGTTTGTCGAACTCGGAGTAGTTAAACATGGCCTCCTGCGTCAGGCGTTGAGCCTCCTTAGCCGCGCCCTGCATAGCCGCTTCGTGTGACTTACCCTCCTTTATGAGGCGGTCGTACTCAAGTTCCCCGGCAGACATAGCCATAATCTGACGGCTGAGGTTTTCCGCTTGGTGGAAGGCGCTGGTCAGGAAGTTGAAAGCCGCTCGGGTGCCAGTCGCCAGCTTGCCTGCATATTCTGCAGTCGGCTGGTTACGTCGTCCGCTAACGTCAGAGGCGTAGGTTTCGCTGAACTCCCCACGGTCGTTCATGTAGTCCCAGACAAATTCCAGAGCTTCTTTACGTTTCGTGTCCTTCATACCCTGTACGTAGGAAGAGTCCTTCATCGTGATCTCGTCCCAGTTAGTCACAACATCGCCACTGGCCGCGCCGCTGACTTCCCGCGTGCTGGAGGCAACCTTGTTGAAGACGTTGAGGTAGTTAGCCGCTGTCTTCGTAACTGCAGGCAAACCGTAGCGTGCTGCAAGCACAGGGAAGCCCACAATCGGTAGCTGGGTAAGCTGGACAAGCGCCGACTTAGGCGACGTGAGCATCCAGTAGAACACCACCTTGTTGCCCACAGTTGCAAGCTTGTCCCAGTCAATCTGCCCCGGTGCGGTGCGCGTGGGGTTAAGTTGCGTTTCGATGCGCTTGCCAATCTCGTCTAGCAGCACCGTAGCCTGCTCTTTGTCCGGGTTACCTTTTAGCGCGTCATATGCCGCGCTCAGCGCAGTACGGATTTCGGAGGCGTATTCGAGGCGGCTAAGCTGGTTTATGGCCGTATGCTGGTGCGAGACAAACGCACGCAGGGCGTCAGAGCTAAAGCCCTCGGTGCCCTTACGGTGCATGAACCTGCTGCGAATATCCGCCTCCGGCAGCGTCCTTAGGTACATCTGCCAAGCTTGGTCCTTAAGGGTCTCCTTATCCGCTAGACCACCTTCGTCGATGAGTTTGTAGATGCTCTTAAGCATCTCGCTTGCGTTTTCAATTTCCTTACGGAACTTGGTTACGTCGTCCCCGAACTCTATGTCTACGTTACCTTTGGCTTTTTCTTTGGCAATCGCGGCGCGTTGAGCAGTGCCGTTGTCAAACATATAGAAGATTTTACCCACCTTCATCCAGTGCATACCGGAGCGGAACAGGGGGAAGTACACACCCAGCTTATGCGCTTCTTCGTATTGCGCGGTTATCTGCTGGACACGCTTGGCCTTGTCTTCGTCACTGCCGTTTGAGCGTTCGATCTCTCGGGTCAGAAGAGCAATATGGTCCTTAAGCGAATTATCGTAGCTATCCTTAGCCATCTTATAGATGCGCTGGCCTTCGCTTAGACCCCCTTTGATGTCGCCAAACTTGGACAGGCCGTTCCATCCAGCAAAACGATACTCGGTGCCGCTGGCGTCTTTGAAAGTGCCACCGTCGTATATGGTGCGGATAGCCTTCACCCGCTCTTCAATCTGCGTTTTGTAGTTAGCAGGGGTTTTGCGGAATCGCGTGAGCCGCTCGTCGTTAGTGATGGCCTCTGATGCGGAAGCGTAGCGCGTGGGGTCCACCCCAAGCAGGGTGCTGAAGTGCATGAGGTCGTGCAAAAGCGCTGCGCCTCTAGGGAACTTTTTGTTGAACTCTCCCCAGAAAGTAGCTTGGTCAACAAGTTCGCGCAGGCCGACGTTACGGCGCTTAAACATATTCTCGATGGGCGTCATGATGGCATCAACGGTGTCGTTGGATATCGAAGTCTTCTCTTTCAGCCACGTAGTAATCTGCGTCGTCGTCATGCCGCCCATAAGCAGGTTGGACAGCTTGAGCCTAACATTGTCGCTCATGTTAGCGATGAGCATCAGCGCATCATCCAGACTGCGCGTCTCCAACACCATCTTGGCTACGCTACTATTCAGGTCAGAGGCTGTGTGCGAACCCATGACGTTAAGCGCGGCTTCGTCTACGGTAGTCTGCTTGTCTTCTGCTTTTTCGGCGGTCCCCGTAGAGGCCCGCATGGCTTTAGGTCCGCCCTTCGGCTTCCTCTTCTTGGGCTTGGTGTCCGGGAGCGGAATGCTGCTGCCGAGAGTGCCTTGAGGACTATATACTTTGCCCCTAAGCACATCACCCTGCTCAGGCCCTTTAACGGGAGCCTGAGCAGGTCTGGGTTTGGCGCGGGCAGCGGCGGGAGCAACAGATGTAAGTTCAAAATCTTCCTCTGCAGCAAGAGACGTTGGGCTCGGGCCAATCATGTCCCCGAAGCCTTTGCCCTCGACCGAGAGGTCAAGGTACTTCTTAAACGTCTCGTCAGGCAGGAAGCCGTTGCTGCGCAGCACATCAAAGAACTTACGCAGCGCCGCCGCCACGTTGGCAAAGAACTTATCTACGATGTTAAGTGCCTTGTCGGAGGTAGTAGCCCAACGAGAAACCTGATCCGCATACCACTCATCGAACGAACGCCAGTAAGCGTCCAGCGTCTCCATAGGAGCCCTGCCGAGGCCTTCGACGTCAGTGGCCTTAGCGGTACTAAACGCGCGCAGGGAGTTGATAAACTCCCGAACGGTCTTGCCTTTTTGCTTATCCAGCCAGCGCCTGTGAGCGTTGATGAGTGCCGACTGGATGGCGGGAGGAGCATTGAAGAACGCCTCAGACTGGTGAATGTGCCCAAGCTCGTGGGCCAGTAGCTCGACCGTCGTAGCTATGTCCGTAGGATTGAAGATTACGTAGTACTCGCCCTTCGCAACCTTGTTGGACGATCCGAGATTGTTGTCGTCTATGACGCCAGAGCTAACCGCCCGCATAGGGCCGGTAAAATTATCTTTGTTGCCCCGTGCGTCCTCAACGGTCGTGAAGTAGACCTTTGTGTTGGGGAGCAGCAGGTTCTTAAGCTCGCGGATAAGTCCCGCCGTGTTGGCATCCAGATCGGCAGATACGGCCACGCCATCAGCATCGTAGGTGACGAACGGGGCCTGCTTGTGCTTGGCAGCGGCGGCTTTTTCGAGCGCAATCTTCTCGGCGCGCAGTTTGTTAAGGATGTCGGCGCTAAACTTTACTCCCGGCTTGGCGTAGCTGACATCAAGTGGCAGCTGCTCGTAGGTGTTATCAGGCCCCATCACCTCCTGAATGGCGGTGACCCCATCAACAAACGGGATGTAGATAGGCTGGCCGTTGGCTGAGTTATACCCACGGATAAGGCCGTAATTGTCCTTACGGAAGACGATCTCGCCACCCGGTACCCTGTTCTCTGCATCACGTGCAGCGGCATCGAGGTCCAGCTCCACCCCGGGCGGCAGCGGCTTGGCTTGGGTTTCCGTAACCCCCGGCAGCATTCTGTTCGTTGGCCGCACTGTATTAGTAAGTGGGGCCGTATTGCTGGCTTGGCCCACACGTAGCGACGGTGGGCTGCTGGTTTGAACGG
>Ga0181357_1000876_pt1 | contig 11763 bp, 9 predicted proteins | sample Fa13VDMM110DN_FD_130094 | JGI IMG/M metagenome (GOLD analysis project Ga0181357, IMG submission 130094) | Freshwater viral communities from Lake Michigan, USA - Fa13.VD.MM110.D.N | ecosystem: Environmental > Aquatic > Freshwater > Lake | place: USA: Michigan | collected 2013-09-24 | reverse complement strand
TCGCGGGTAATAGTATCAATATTAGCTAATACGTCTGGGCTAAGATTTTCTGGTATTAAAAAACCATATGAAGTTTTACCTTCTCGTTTAGTAAATGATAGTATTACGTTAGTTTCATCTACTCTTCTACTTAATATTAAAAAGCGTTTATATGTTTGGTTCGCTAATTCTGCTTTTAAAACATTAGATAAAGAAATATCTAATGATAAACGTATTAAACCACTTTGTTTATAAACATTTAATATTCTTGTTTCTATATATGTTCCATCAGATAAATAAATTAAAGCAATATCATATGGTTTAATTGTAAAAGGATAATCAACATCACCATAATCTACACTACCAGCATATAAAGTACTTTCAGTTCCTCCTAATGGATTTGGAACAAATATATAATCACCACCATGAAATCCACTTATACCGCTTGAAAGTATAATTTCATTTGTATTAGAACTTAAAGCAATTGATGCTGAATTAAAGAAAGGAATATTGGTTGTTGTATATCCTGTAGAAGCTGCTAGTGAAGATATTTTTAAACTACCTTGGGCAATAGAAGCAGTAAAATTAGTTACTGATGAATTTTCGCACTGAAGTCTAAAAATTATACTTTCCCCCTTTTCTAAGTTTATAGAAGGTATGTTAATATTAAAGGTTGTATTTGTTGTCTTTATTGCCATTTATTTATTTTTAACCCAGATAATTTTGACAGTTAGGATTTATAATTATTGTTACTTGTGTACCTCCTATAGTTATAACACTATTATTATACACAGATTGACCATTAACATATATACTATTACTTCTTCTAAATACTTGAATACCAGGATAAACTAATGGACTTATACCAGCTACCGTAACACTTAAACTACCTGTTGGGATTATTGCTGTTGGTGAACTATCTTGATCTGTTGAAGAATTAAAATTACATGAACTTTCATCTGGGAATCCGTATACATCTGCACTTAATATGGTTATATTAGTAGATGGAATTTCCTCTGATAAGCGGAAATTAAATTGGCCACTAAAATAGTCAAAAGTTAATGTTGATGTTGCTGGATCACCTGCTACAAAGAATTGTCTATCTATGCCATTAGCTATTAAGGTTTCCCCACCAGATCCACTTTTCCATACTTGTAATGACCAAGTAGCATTATTTACTGGTGAAGTTGATACTTCATAAGTAAAAGGTATACTTGCTTGGATTAAATGATTTCCTGTTTCTTGAACAGAATATGAAGGGAATAAGGATAATGCTGTTGATCCTGTTCTAAAATAACTTGCACCTTCAACTACTTTGTCAAAAATGTTATAAACATATCCACCTTTTAATGGATAAGTATTAGTTCCACTTCCACTAATAAATCCATTAGGAGATAAAGTATTTAATGCTGTAGACAGGTATGATGTTTGTTCATTTATGTTTTGGAATGATATTGTACTATCAGTAGACCCAGTTGTTCCAAAATATAATATTGGACTATAATTATAACCACTGTCAAAAATAGGCTTTTCACCATCTGTGATTTTCTGGTTAGAATAAAGCTGATTATTGAATTGTGAAATACTACCAGTGTCTCCTGCTATAAATGTATTTTGAACTTCTTCCCAATGTTTATTACGAAGATTTAATTCAGTTAAATCACCATCTATATTAACTAAATATTTTACTACTGCGTTATTGCGTTTTGGTAAGAATTTACTAGCTGCAACTTCAGTAAATAATCCTAATTTAACTACATTTTTATCTATAACTGCTGTTTTACCAAACGAAATATCACCATCGGTATATGTGTTATATAGGGTACTAGATATTTTAACACCTTCATAGCGTGATAACTGATGTGTTCTTAAAGACTCATATGAATCTTGTAGTTCAGCTGGTGATAATATACTTTGAGTTGTACCTGGAATAAATTGTATACCTTGTCTAATGCGAGATAATAAGCTTTGAGAAACGTTATTTAGTAATACATTAAAATCGGAATGTAAAAATTTATTTGTATCAACAGATCCTGTAGGAAATAAATAGGGATTTACACTTGAACTTTCAAAATAAGAATATACGTTTATGTAACTTCCTGTTAAAGTACCATCATAATAAGCTACTTTATTATTGTAATTAATATCTTGATATAAATCAGTATATTCAGTTTGAATAGAAGGGCCATTGATAGTACCACCCTCTACCTCAATTTCTGAGGTAGAAGATGGATTTGCGAAAACCCATTTATTCCTCTCTAAAATAGGAGAGCTAATAGTAATACCTGTTGATAAACTTGTTCTTGCAGGAACATAATCTTTCAGCATTTTAAATAATGAATTATCAAAAAACTGAATTAAACGAATAAAACTATTATAGTCAGTAGCACCAATTGATCCACTAGCTGAAGAGCCAGAGTATGATACTATAGATGCTGATAAGGGTGATAAGTATTTAGTGCGTTCAGCTTCTAATGTTGGATATGAATTATTGTATTGATATCTAGGATCACCAATAAAGTCATCCATGCTCCAAGTAGGATTAGTAGCTGTGATAGAAGCTGAAGTGAAAATATCAATTTTATCTTGTGGTGAAAATGATATATCTACGTAATGTAAATCGTTTGTTCTAAATGATGGAGATGCAGTTGGTTGTAATTGTAAGCTAATATGTGGAGATAAAACACTACCTGTTATATTATTAGATACAATTCTAATCTTGTCATTATTAAATTCATCTAATGTTTTTGATCTAATATCACCACCATATTCTTTAACTTGTAATGCACTACCAGTAATACCAAATGTAGATATTAATGTTTGTAAACCATAAGCTGTACCCTTTGTTTTTAATAATAAAGGTAAGTTATGATAAATTCTTTTATAAGATTCAGCAAGTAAATCTTTACGTGGTATTGTGTTTAAATAAGAACCAGTATAAGTAAAATTATTATCAAAAATAGCACTACCACTTTGTCCAATTAAGAAAGTAGTATTGTCTGAATCGCCGTATTGGTTATATAATTTAGTTCCTAATGATTCTAACACATGATATACTAAATCTTTAGAAATACCTTTTTCTAGGTTATTATTGGCTAGATTAATATCAGTTACTGCTTGTAAGAAAATCCAAATGTTGTCAAAATAATGACCAACCATATCAATAAACGTAAAGTAAGCATCGTTATCTTCATCATCTTTAATAAATGATGGGAGGGTATTTATTAAATAATTTTGGTTATTATCATCATAATAAGAAGCACTAGATGTAGCAGCTGCTAACCAAGTAGAAGCTTGTGTGGATGCTGTTGGATATAAAGTATAAGGTAAAGTAGAAGTTGATTTTGGATATGGTGCAATACCGTATGTTGTTGGTGTTATTGCAGATCCACTTTCAAAATATAAATAATATTCAAATCCATCAAAATTAGAAACTATATTATTGATACTAGCAGTTGCTATATTATAGTCATTAATTAGGTCAGCTCGACTTGCTGTTAATGGAATATAAATAGATATATTTGTTTTATAATCTTCAATTTGTTTTACTTTATTATAAAACTTTAATATTCTTTGTTCAGCAGAACTAAAAAATATAAAATTTTCAAAATTAGTATAATCAGTATTAATATCAATACTTTGAGAAGTAATTAAATTTAATAGCTGTTGGTATGAAGATGTAGATATTGTTTGTATACCATTTATTAAACTTGTATAAGTTTGATAAGAGGTTGCAACGTTATTTTGATTACTTATTTCAATATTAAAGTTAGGGCCCCTTAATTTAGGACCTGGACCTGATATGATTAGAGTATCCAGATTAATGTCAAAGACATAAGGATTTACTTTTTCATTTACAACCCATAATGTTGCTTTTTCTTGAATATCGTCTGGTAGTGGTTGATATAATTTAAATAGTATTTCATATCCACTTTCAACTTTATTTAAAGCGACATTTACAGCTACTGCCTGAATATTGTTACTAAAATTTAAAAGATAATCTACAAAATAAGGAGAACTAGTATATTCATTTATAAGTTCTAAAGATCCACTTTCAATTTGTTCATTAGTTAAAACAGTAGATCCTACTCTTAATTCAGTTCTATCTGCCGATATTTCTTTTAAGAATAATTCAGCATTAGAATTTGAGATTTTATTAGTAAATAAATTATATTGAACTCTAAATTCACCTGATGTATATCCTAAATTTTGTAAATCCTTAACAGGATCAATTTCAATTATAGGCAGTCCTTTATTAGTAGGATTAACATATGATGTTGTTGATGATTTAAAGTCTCTATAAGTATAGTTTGTATTTAGTAGGTTACCACCAGCATCAGAAACAAAATATTCAATATAATCATTGGCTAAACCAAAATCTTCTTGAATGGTTTGAGATGTAAATAAATTAATATCATCATTATCATAACGAGATACTTGCTGTTCATTTAATATATTCCCTACTATTTTAATATTATCTGCCATTATCTTTTAGTCAAATCGTTTATTGTTTGTTGCGCTTCTAATACCTGTTGTCTCAATGATGTAATTTCATTTAATAATGCTTGAATATCATCTTGACTAATACTGACACCTAAATAATCAGCCTCGCGTTGTAAAATGTATTGGTGTGAATTAGTATCTCCTTCTTTTGGAATTTGATAAAATAATTCATCATACAATTGAAAAAAATCATCAACAGTAAAAGATAAAGTTTCTTCCCCAGCCCCTTGGTTTAATAATTGACTAAATTGAGTATTAATAACTCGGGAATATGTATCCTTATTAAATACAGTTTTTTGTACTGGTATTTGAGACATTATCTTATAACTTTAAAAATGTAATCTTTATCAAACACTACTACTTCTTTATTTACAAAAATGGATTTAATTAGAATTTTATAGTATCGTTCTGGTTCCAATCCATCCATGTACACATCAAAATAGTTACTGGTATTATCACAGCTAATTCTAGTGTATGTTGTGTCGTAATCTACGACCATTTCTTCAGTATCCAAATCTTTTATTGCCCAATATGAAGAAGTAGGTAAACATTTTTGATTACCAAAACCTAACGATGTTCTAAATGTTGTTGGTGGATATAAATCTCTAACAGCAACTCTAAAACGTTGTATTGAATCTTGTTGATATTCTGCTTTATTATTATTTAAAGTAGGTACTATATAACTAGACGTAGCTACAGATAATGAACTTGAAAATGCATAATCATTCCATCTTATTTCCAAACATGGAGGGTAGATAGTATGAGTTGTAGCTGAGAAATATTTTGTTTCAAATTTAGAAGCAGTTGTAAATTCTACAGATGAAGAATGTTTTAATATAAATCCATAATTAGCTATTGAACCACTATACCAAGCATTAACTGTATTAGTTACTTTAGTTTCAATATCTTTTGTAGATATAAATGAAAATGACTGTGTTGATTGGTAAGCAGAACTTGTCCACCATGTACCACCACCAATATTAGTGCTATATGAACCTGTAGTGCCAGATGCAAAACTACCTTGTGACCAATAGTTACTACCTGATTCATTTGTATATTCCCAACTAACACCATCTGTTGTAGCTGGGGAATTACCTAGTCGACCTGTACCTTGATTCCAATTAGCTGATAGTGGATGAACTAGTAAAGTATAGTCTAAGGGTATTTCTGAGGCGTTAGCTAATGAGGCCTTTAGGTAGACATCAAAAGCACTGCTTGAAATTCTATTAGCGATTATATCGCTGATTTGAGCAGAAGGGAATTTAATTAATGCTCGTGATACCTCACTGGTACCATCGATAGATTCAAAGGTGCTAATTTCTAATATTTCATCTATACCTGTATTTAAGTCAGGATAAAATGAATATAGAGTAGCACTCTTTTCGGGGAATATTTTATAAACGGCCATAATTAGTAATTACTACATATAAATATAGCAAGTGCCAAACTATTTTATGCAAGCAACGCGTGATATTCTTTAAAATGTTTGATACGATCAGCTAAACCAATAGTACCACCATTAACACGTTTAGTGATAGACGTAACAACTGCATCAGTTGCACCTCCATCTGCTAATTTATGTAAACCATTTTTACTAAAAAACCATGCAGCTGATAGTAAAGCATATTTTCCTGCTACTGATGTTGGATCTACTGTTAAATCTTCATTAATTGATTTACCAAATGCAGTGTAGTTGTCTTTACCAGTTAATTGGATATAACCACGACCACAGAATTTAGCACCATCACCTGTTGCCTCAGCACCGTTACCCATTCTATTACCATAAACTTTATTGGCAATTTTTTCTGGTTTACGAGCATATTGGTTAGCTAAAGCTTCTGTTGGAAAATATTTTTTAAATATACCCATTAAGCCTTTAGCACTATAATTCAAATTTTCTTTTGTTAAACGGAATCCACCTGATTCGTGACCACATTGGGCTAAAAAGTGTGATAAACGTAATGGAGTGTTAATTTGAAATTTTTCCATTACATCTGGGATTTGAGCTATTACAGCATCCGGAATGTGTCCTTTTAATTTGTCTAAATTCATATTATTAATTTTTAACTTACTACTACTCTACCTTGTATATCTATGTTAGGAAATCTAATTTCAAATATAGCTGGGTCTAATGAAGGGTAAACATTGTTATTTTTAGTTGCACCTGCGATATCGTATCCATATTGAGAATAATCTCCTCCTTGTTTATTTGTAACTTCTAATTTAACTACAGATTGTACTCCTCTAACTTGTAATAGTTTAGAAGTTATATCTGATAGGATAATTGGTTGGTTGATTTGTAATTTATCTATATTAAAATGATCTTGTAATACAGAGATACAATTTGTTAATACATCTTTATTAGCATATCCACTTAAAGTAGTAATATCAAAATTAAGTCCAATATTAATATAATAAGCATCTTTAATATTAATAGCATCCGTAACCATTCTATATTGGTTAAGATATGTTACTAAATTTTCTTTTAATGTGTTTGTTGCTGCTGTTAACTGTTTACTACTATTATAAGATAAAATATATAAATCTAAAGCTAAAGGATTATTTTGTTGTAAAGTAGCTACTGTTTGTTGTGGACTTTGATTTAAATCTTGAGAAATATAGGCTTTAGCTACAGTACCATATTGAGAAGGCATTGATAGTGCTCTTACTATATAATCATCTTTAGTTACAGCTCTTAGTTGAGTTGAATAAGAATATAAGGCATTTTGTCTAATTTCATCTACTGTATCTCCATTTCTACCACCTGAGGATGGATTTGGATTTGATGATACTATACTTTGTAACACTGTATTATTTAAACCACCACCACCACCAGGGAATGTTACTCCAGTTGTGTCGATGATAGTTAAATCATTAGCAGGTACGTTCGATTCAATACCTCCACCAACTAAATATTTTACTGTTAAATCACCATTAGGTACTAATCCATACTCTTGAGTAAAGAAAGTACCAGCTTCATTATAATTATTTGTTAATAATGAAATACCAGGCACATTACCCGCTTGAATATTGCTTGGTGTTGGTATGATCTGAATATCTGATTTATTTGAAGATAGACCAGCTCCAAATTCTAGCTGTAATGTATTGTCAGATAAAATTCTAGAAACAAAACGTCTAGGAGTATTTTGTAATTGCAGTAAATAAGGAACTTGATCGGTGTTATATGAAGGGTTAGATAATGGTTTAAAAACAGATGTTTGAGCTAAATAAGGAACTTCATACCATTGATTCCCACCACTACCTGTAACATTTAATATCTGTAATATATTAGTATCAGTAATAGTAATAGTAGCAAACTTTTGGTTTGTACCTACATTAATTGTAGTTTCTTTTATTTCTGATGATATAGCAGGGGATGATTTTTTAAACAAATAATAGTTAGAATCTACAAAAGTAATTTCTGTACTTCCTGTATCTGTAAAATCTATTTGTTGTGTTGTTAAAAATTTAGTACCTGTTGATGTTGAAGTAAGAGTGGTGTTCGATGGAATAATTACTCCATAAGTAGTATAGTCTGGTGTTGTTATACCTCCATTAGTAATAGAAGGAACTAATTGATATACATCAACGGTAGTATTAGAAGCATAAGATGCTTTAGGGCGATAACCCATTACATATGCTTGTGCGTATAAATTTTCTTTTTCCTTAGCAAATAATAAGAAATTTTCTTGAGTTTGAGTATCTAAATAAAATGACATTACATCACCAACATAAGATGCCATTTCAATAAACATATTACCTGGGGTGGCTTCTGTAAAGTCATTATATGTTGTTGGGAAATAGGTTTTAGCATACTGTTGCAAATCTGCTTTAAAAGAACCAAAATCTTTATTTAAATACGATATATTTTTATCTTCGTTTGTCATTTTTATCTAAGTGTTTCAAATTGGATTGTTACTTGGCCGGGTGTTCTTGATATGATTATTTGATAATCTATTGTTATACTTATTGAATTAGAATCAATATCAGGAGATACTACTACATCTAAAAGTCGTATTTCTGGGATGAATGTATTAACAGATTCTACAATAATATCTATAATTTTTTGTTGTAATTCGGTAGTAATATTTTGAAATAATTGATTTTTTATATTACATCCAAAAGTAGGATTCATTACTCTTTCACCTTTATTAGTAAGTAAAAGATTAATTAGATTAGATTTAATTTGATCTTTAGTAGTAAAAGTACTTTTAAAAGGTCCTTTAAAAGGCAGTGATACCCCAATAGCAATATTTTTACGTAAATCTAACGGATTTACACGTATTGTTTGAGGTATTGGCATTTTAATCTAATTGTCTTAATCCTGATCTGTCCATTGGTGTCATATTAGCAGCGGCATCCGCAATAAATGCAGCGAATGGATTTACTTTCTCACCAGTAGCTTCATCAACAGCGTCAATAACTTTTAATTGTTGTTGTGGTTGTTGGAAACCAAAGGCTTCACCCATTTTACTACGTAATGATGCTCTAACGTCTGGGTTACCAGCTCCTGTCATTACATCGGCACTGGTAAATCCTATTGTTTTACCTTCACGCAATGCTTTTTTCTCTTGTTTAGCCATGTGCTCTTCAAGAATGTATGGTAACTCTTCATGAATAGCATCAACTACGGCCTCTTTAATTAATTTTTTAAATACTTTGATGTTCATAATTATAAATATTTTATCCTTGTAAATTTCGTTGATCGATAACTAGTTTTAATTGGTCTATTAAGTCGTTAGGGTCTAAGGTAAATGATAATTCACTTTTTAATACTTCCACCCCATCACGGTCAATCGCTACTGCGTAGCGACGTTTATTTCCCTTAACTTCAAATGTTTTATTTTCTTCTGTTTTAATTTTAAATTTAAATCCTTTATATGGTGGAAATTCCCCATCAGTCACAGGAAGAAATGTATTAGATAAATCAGCAAATTGCTGTTCATTTAAATTAGATGACTTGTCTCCTAATAATATGTTAACTGCTTTTAATCTTTCGATTAAATCATTTAATTTAATAATTTCATTTTCTAATATTGTATTAGCAATAGCTGCTACAACACTGATAGAAGCTATTAATAAAGCTGCTTTATTTAAAGATTTAACAATTCTTGTAATTAAACTTACAGGAATACCAATACCAGGAGGTACAGCGGTTGGGATAGGGATGGCAGATAATACGGCAACAATTGCTGTAAATATAGCTACATATGTCGCTATTTGAGAAATAGCTTTTTGTAAATTATCTAATTTTCTAATACTACTATTAATTAAAGTAACAGCATTATTTCTTAAATTAGTCGCAATAGCAATAGTTTCTGGGGTGTTTGCTTGTTCAATATATACATTTACTTGATCTACTAATTCTTCTAACTTTGCTCTTTGAGATAAAACAGAAGCAAATTGGTTTGCTAGTTGTAGAGCAATAATAGGTGCTAAAGTTTTAGCAGCATTTTTAATTACTTTTTTAGCTAAATCTCTTCTTGCTTTAGCTCGTTCAGCTCTATTTCTATTTTTTCTTGCTTCTCTTTTAACTTTTCTTCTATTTTTAAAATCTTTTATTTTTCTTATAGGGTCAGCAATTATATTAGCTAAATCTTCTTTAAGTTTTAATTCTAATTCTTCTAAATCTCTTAACTTTTTTTGATAAGCCTCCTCCTCTTTTGCAACAGCCAAATTATATTGTTCTTCAGTTATTTGTTTTTCTTTTAACAATACTTCTAAACGCTTCATTTCAGTTCCATGATCAGACCATACTTTGATTTTTAAAGTAACTATTTCTTGTATTTGATCTTTTAAAATTTGTACTTTTCCTAGAGCAACAGATATAACTTTTTCCTTAGCTTTATTTACTAATTGATCTCCAAAGGTTTTAATAGCTGTAGATGATGATATTGTTTTAAGAACACTAGGAGAAATTACAGCTCCTACATTTATATTATTTGCCATTAAGCTGTAAAATTTTGTTGTGATAAAATTCCTTCTAGATTGTTATTAATTCGATCTATATCGTTTAATAAACTTTCAGCAGCGGCATTAATATCCATAGCAGGAGCTCCTTCAGGACTACCAACTACAGTTGAAAGTGAAGCACCAAAACTATATAAACTATCTAATAAATTTTCTAATATAGTATTTAACTTATCACCTAATACTAATGGTTCAGTTGGTAATTGATTATTAACAGTACCTAAAAAAACCGTATTACTATTAAGATGAACTCGTTCATTGGCATTTAAATTAATAATATTTTTAGTATTTAACTCGATGTTTGATTTAGCAAAAATCATTACTTCATCACGTTTAGAATTTAATACTACTCTATCACTATTAATAATAATCTGAGCATTAAAATATTTAGAAGGATCTATAGGTTTAGTTAATGGATTTAAAGTACCAGTTCTGTCTATTTGCAGTGGTATTTGTTGGGTTGATGTTAAGTAAATAGAAGAATCATCTTTATTTATTTGTTCAACATAATAACTTTTTTTAGGATCAAACTTAAGTCCATTTGTTATTAATGTAATAGGACTATCTTCATTTCCAATACTACTCCATTCGTTTAAATCACTATATAGTTTAGTTGTTGAACTAAATCTTATAGATCCACCTTGTCTACCTTGTATTATATAATCACCCTCAAAAGGTAGTAATGATCTAATATTTGAATTTTCAACAAATGTAATTCCTAAATTAGCATTGATGTTTGCTGGTTGAGCATTTTGTTGAACGCTATTCCATAAATTTATAAGAGTATAATATGGAAAAGTAGAACCTGGTGATTGTTGAGTGTCTGAGGACGGTAAATTTAGAATATTAACTAACTCACCCAATACAGGATAATTTGCTATTTGAGATGATAATGGTTTGGCAATATTACAACTATCTAAAAATGTATCGTCCATGCTTCCAATAATACCAATGGATTCATTATAATTAAGATAAAAGACAGTACCAATAGCATTAAACCCACCTGCTTTTTTAAACATAGCAGCTGTAGGAGTATTTTCAGTTGTAATAACACCATATACTCTACCAGCAGTTGGAGGAGCGATATTAGAAAAATTATTATTTCCTAATCCTTTATAAGAATTTGCTGATCCAATGGTGTATTTCATGTTACTGATTTATTTGTACTATGGGGGCTTGTTCTAGTAGTTTTTGTCCTTGTTCTTGAACTTCTTTTTGCTCAGCTAACAACGCTTCAATTTCACTCATATCAATTAATTCATTACCTGAATTTGAGTTTGAAGATACTGCACGTTGCGCAATAGCTGCCAT
>Ga0181357_1000872_pt1 | contig 11777 bp, 15 predicted proteins | sample Fa13VDMM110DN_FD_130094 | JGI IMG/M metagenome (GOLD analysis project Ga0181357, IMG submission 130094) | Freshwater viral communities from Lake Michigan, USA - Fa13.VD.MM110.D.N | ecosystem: Environmental > Aquatic > Freshwater > Lake | place: USA: Michigan | collected 2013-09-24 | reverse complement strand
GTAATAATATTAATTTGTAAATTATAATCAATTGTAGTGTTTATTTCCCGCTCATTATGTTCTATAATCATATATATTATTATTTAGTATTACAGGTTTTTATTAATAAATAAAATATCTCTTTGAAGTAGCGTCAACCCGTCTCTAGTCCAAGAAATTTCATCTAATGTTTCCTTTTCAATAAACCCATATTCATCCATAAATTTAACAACATCTTCATAGAGTGGTGCACCTTCATTATATCCTGTAAATGAAACCTCCATTAATATTCCTTTTGCTTTCTTCGCTACTTTTGGTCCTCCAGCAAGTATATCTAATTCCGAACCCTGAGTATCTAATTTAATTAAATCAAAATTTGTAACTTCTTGAAAAGTATCATCAATCGTTCTTAGCTCAATTTCTTCTGTTAAAGATTTTTCTCCACTATAATGTAATGTAACCTCCTTATAAATAGAATCTCCTGTGCATGTCAAATCGTCCGTTGTTTTAAATAATGTAGCTTTAGTACGTTCTTTACCTAGGTACCTTATCAGATACCTATCACAAATTTGTTGCAGATACGGTTCACATCTTTTATTACCTTCGATTGAAAATATATAACTATTAGGAAAGAACGCTTTTGCTATTTGATGGAATTCTCCTTTATGAGCTCCGATATCAAGAATAGTATTTGGTGTAAAATATTGTGTTATTTTGTTTAAATCCATCATATGTGTATTATTGTAAAAGTTGAGTGTTAGTTTTTATTAAAAATTATATTTCATTTTTAATATAAAATTGTTGCGAATAATTATATAAAATTGTTCAATAATCATATAGTAATTATACTATAAGGCTTCTATTTCTCAACTTTAAAATTACCTGCTTAACAGCCATCCACATATCCAAATATGTGTATGTAGCAAGCCTACCTAAAAAGACTACACCTTCTTCTTGATCAGCAAGCTCTTTATATTTTGCATACATCTTCATCCCTTCACCCCATGGAATTGGGTAAAATGGTATATCTTCTCTATCACACTCTTTCGAAAATTCTTTTGTTATAACTGTTAGCCCGTTATGGTCAGGTGTAAAGAAACTGTGATCATACTTTCTTGTATAATCCTCCGTTTTAGTACACTCGTTATAGACGCATACATCTTGCTTTTTAGATGTTACCTCGTGGGTAAATGTTAAAGACCTATACGGTAACACTCCAAACCTATATTCATAAAATTCGTCGATTCTACCTGTAAATATTACAAGATCGCAGTCTCTGTCCTTCCATTCATAACGACTACAACCAAGCTTAATGTCTATGCCCTCTAACATCTTCTCAAACATCTTTGTATACCCGTTTTTGGGTATACATTGATATTTTTGACCTTCAAACCAAGTCGGATCTTCGCAATCCTTTGTCTTCGGGATTCTGTTTGTAATAGATTTAGGAATATTATTAAAATTTGTGCCCCATTGCTTTTCGGAATAATCTACAAAAATATTCTCAACAATTTCTTCTTGCGTTAACTCCTTCCCGAGTACTTTAATTGTCTTCCTGCTGTATGGTAGAGGTATAGGGCCTAACTTAGTATTACCAACCGGTCTGTATTCAAAAGTTTTCCATTCTGTAAATTCGGATAGCAACTCAAACACCTCATCATCATCCGTATGAAATATATGCGGACCATAATTGTGAACTAATGTCCCGCATATATTACTATCAAAGCAATTTCCACCTATATGATTTCGAGTTTCACATATCTCTACATCGTGACCGGCATTAGCTAAAAGTCTAGCAGCTGTTGTACCGCTCAAACCACCGCCTACAATATTAATTTTCATTTAATTATTATTAAGATATTTATCTACTAACATTAAGTCATGTTCATGCCAAAACCCCCAATTACATATCCGACGCGGGTAGTAATTATCATCATGAAATCTTGTTATGTACTCATGCGAAATTTCGTTTTGAGTAACTTGATCGTAAAGAAATTGCTCTGCACATGCCATGCTCCCTCCCTGTCCTGCACCGTTAGGCCGAAATACACCGACCGCATTACTCCAGTTTTTGAAAATGTTTTCTTTTAATAACTTTGGCCTGAAAACAAACAAATCTGTGCTCATCCAATCTCTAACTGTTGGATAAGCCTGATTTACTAAGAAAACACTGTCAGTATGTTGCTCGATTAAGTTGAGTATACTCTGCTCGTTTACAGTATACACGTCTGGATGTGTATGTATTACATTATCATACTCTTTAAATATGTTAAAATTATCCGACAAGCCCTCAAACAAACCGAAAGTAAAACCACTATTCTTCGTTGTAATTTGTATCGTCTTATTAGTTACAGGAAAAGAATTAAAATGTTCTGTTATTTTTAATAAATTGTCTATGCTATTTACATGTACAAATATATCAAACTGCTCGCATAGTTTTTTATTTCGTTGGAGAAATTTTGAATAATACCCAATCTCGTCAACATGACGATGTCCTGTTATAAATAATAAATTCTTCATATTATTGTTTTACTAAATTCAATAAGTTTTTCGATTTCATGTTTAATATGAAATTTTTGCGAGTACTCATATACCTCTTTATAATTAAAAGTAGTATCTAGAATACTACACATCTCATCGACGCTATCTGTACAGTGCCCACCACCTACATATAGCTCCGGTACCGCTCCTTTCATTGAACCGAGAACAGGTGTACCCTTAGTTATTGCTTCTAAACCAGTCATACCAAACGCTTCAGGTATTTGAGTTAAAAAGGCAAAAATTTTTGCCTTTTTAAATACTCCACTATGCTCTTTACCCCTCTGTAGCGGTCCGAGATATTCAAAGTTTTTTAAGTTTTTAGAAATACCTCTCAGGTAATGTTCTAAACTGTCGTTACCTTCCCCATACGCCACAAACGTTTTATCACTCCGTAACTTTGCTAACTCAATGAAAATATCCAAACCTTTATTTGTCAACCCCCAGTTTAAACCCGCTACCCATAATATATAATCATCCTTATTAGCTTCGAATTCGTACTCATGATCTGCAACACCAGTATGGCACCAAAAACTATGCGATTTAATTTTTCGTATAAACTCGTTTTTATCTGCATCTTTAAACACTAGGTCGTAAATAAACTTAGAACAAAACTTATAATAAACGTTATCGCTAAAAATAAACTTATTATCTTCCCAACCACCGCTATCCATTATAGTGCATATTATAGGTAAACCTAAATCATGTAACGCTTGTACAGACCAAGCAGAGTAGCACCATATAACATCTGGCTTTTTGTTACACCGTAGTAACGTGCTTTTTACCTCGTAACCAAAATGTATAGCAGGTACCCCAGACTTAGAAGATTCTATAAAATCAGTCTGTACTATGTTGAAGTTGTAATCATTACTATTATATCCGCTGTTCAATATTTTCGGTACGAAAGCACAAAATTTAACTTGTTCTTTAAAATACCTATCCGTCCCAATGCATAGATTCTCAAACGCAGACTCTATTCCGCCGTAACCTAATAGCGGGAATTGTTGCTTGTAATCGTTACCTACAATACAGACTTTCATTATTTGCCAAATTCCTGTTCCCATTCTGCAAAGCGCCACGGTTGACCGCCAGCGAAGTGCCTAAATATAACCTTATCCCTGGTAGTATGATTAATATCATACGTGTTTCTCGCATTGCCATACCCGGTTTCTTCTAATAAATGCGTTGTATTCCATTCCTGAGGTAGTACTTGAACATTCGCTCTCAAATCATCTAAACTGAACAATGTATGTTCAGTTACATAAGAATGCCAACCTAGATTACTTATCTCGAAAAATGATTGCCAGCTGTGAGGTTTTATACCTGCACAAGTTTGAAACATTTGCTGATCTGCAATATGAATACGCTCTACCCTTGCATCATGCTCATTGTAGAACTCATACTCTCTCAACGACAACCACCTGTCCCTCGATACAATATTATCAATTAGCTTGCGCGAAAAATCACTAACCTTGATAGTGAAAAACCCAAAACAGTGTGTATTACCTGAATCAATAGCATACGTGAATGATTTTTCTGGTATAAAATACCCGCTATAATCTTTAATAAAAATATCAGCGTCGAAATTATAAATAATATCACCATCTGTCAATTCACCTGAATCGATTAGTTTCTTGAACGTAAGCCATCTGTTAAAATGAAGATTCTCCTTTTCATCTATCTCAGGGTGAAGTTTTTCGATAGTAAAGTTGTTATTGTTAAATTCTCTAAACTCCAAATTATGTAGTTCTGCGTATTTAACGAATCTAGGACGTATATACTGCTCATACATTTGTAGTTTATATCCATCATAAAGCGCAAACGTAGTTAGTAGTCTTTTCATAGTTATATTTACTATGTATGTTTTAATTTTCAATTTGTTTTTTATAAAAACTAAAAATACTTTTTGTGTGAGGCTTACTAATTAAATTAACATAAGAATTACTCAGTATATCTCGAGTTAAATCATGCCAACTATTTAAAAATAAAATAGGTAGATCCTTAAAAAACGCTAACGGCAAACTCTTTAAGCATATAGGAATTGTACCTACATAAATTGATTCCCAAATTCTGTGACAGTCGACACTATTACCTGGCGGGGATATAACATACTTATATGTACTTAATTTTTCAATGTAATCTTCAAAAGGTAGATTATTCTGCTCGAAATCAATATAATCTAGATCTTTTAAAGCCATTAAAGCCGTTGCTCTTTCACCATAATTTGTTGATATGTCAAAATTGCAGTATACAAGATTTTTTTTCTCATTAGACTTTTTTGCTATGTTAATAATTGTATCTTTATCACCATGAGGCCATACTTCGTTCGCCATTCCTATAGGGACTGGCTGGAGCTTACCGTGATTGATATGACAATTCATTCCATACCACGTTTCGAGGTATGGGTTGTTTAGTATATCGAGATGGTTATTCGTGACAGGGTAGTCAGAATCATGAGTTATAAGTTTAAATTTATAGTTAATTCTAGGTAGTATATTAGCTCTAAAATCATCTATAAAGTCCGGCTTTATAAAAAATATGTTACGTTCAGGTATAAGTTGTATATCTCTACTGTATCTCGAAATATAATTATTTGCAAGACTTAAAAATTTATCCGGTGTAATAATATCTTCTTTAGTTATCATATAAAGTTATCTATAGCATTTTTGTTGTGTACGTGTAGATTAAAAATAGGTATAACCGTATTGTTATGTATAATAACAGGTTTATTCTCGTACATAGATATTGTAATTTCGTTCTTAATCAATTCCTGACCAACATAATGAGCAGAGTCTATAAAGCCAATAGAATGACCGTTGTTTGTACCACCTAAAAACTGACCGTATGAGGTAGGGTCAAATACACAGTTTAACTCGCTAAAGTTTTCTGAAAATGGTCCATAAGGCAAGCATGGAAGCATTTTATAATTCTTTCCTCCTCTCCTAATTAAGTCTAAAAAAGCCATATCCATAATATTATTATAAAAATGACCTACATACGGATTTAATATTTGTTCACCCTTCTCAAACAATTTTATATGCTGTTTGAGAAGGCTGTCTGCTGCATTTCCATCTTTTATAAAAATAAAAGATGGTGCCCCTGCGTTGCTTCGCTCACAACTAAACCCAAATTCACCAGGATTAAAAATATTACAAATCGTTTCGTTATCCTCACCAAAAATAATATTATCAGCTTCTACGTGTATAGCATTTTTTAAATCATATTTGCGGACGTATATACATAATAATAACACTCTTACAAGAGTGTTATACCAGAACGGGTCACGCTTATTTCTACCCCATTTTTCATCAAACAGCTTATCAATATACTTGAAATCTTCATCTTCTAGTAGTTCATCAATATTTTCATTACTAGTTATAAAATGAGAAGCTGTAAATTTCTGTTTATTGTAATTGAATGTCTTATAGTAGTAACTCGGTACTTCTTTATATACATAAGGAGAATTAAGCCGGTTACTACACTTTGATGCTATGTCGTTTAAAAAAACGTAAATTAAGTTTGTTTCCATAAATTAAAAAACTCCTCTGTGGTGCCAGAATAATTGAGGGTATGGTCTATCGACTAAATAATTGCCCCACTCTGACGGTTCTGGTAAAATGCAGATATTATGCTTTGCAGCAAGTAACGAAAGAATAGACTGATCGTGTCTATGATCAATAAATTCTGGTAAATTTGGTTTAGTTATATTAGGCAAGTCAGAGATTATATTATCGTTTGAGCAAAACGTTTTATATTCCTCTAAGAAATGTAAAGCTTTATCTGTCTTCTTATAGACTTGATATGAAGCATCTACTTGTACGGCATTATAATAGTATTCGTCGTCACAATCCATTAGAACAAAACAATCGCGCTTTGTCCACTCTCTATTTTTATGTGTCTCTCTTTTAAAATTGCCATCTCGGTTTTCGAATAACACTATATCTTCACGTGCAGCTACATCAAAAATAAAATCTAAGTTATGGACTATACTATTACCGCTATCCACATATAAAATATAGTCATCATAATCAACCTTTGACATTGCATCCAAAATAATTAATGGTTTCCACTGCCAGAAACCGTAACCTCTAGTCTCCGACACGCTACTATACTTTTTAATAAAGCCATCATCTATATTGTTATCAGTGTAGCTAATAGCTCCAGACAATTTGTACTGCTTTGCGCTTTCGTTTAACGCAACCTGCGATCTATACCATTTTTCACCAGCTGCAAAAGATACTAAAATTCTCTTACTCATATATCAAAATTTTTCTGCTGCCTTTGTTTAAATATTTTCAAATCGTAGTTATAAAATTTATCATTTACAATATAGAGGTCATCAGGTTCTTCATTTATTATAGAATACTGCATATGCTTAATCAACACTTTATTTAGATAAACATATCTACCTGTTTGCTGTATTATCTCAGTAAACTCTGTATCGGCAAAAAGTGATTTATAATCAGGATGGTATATATATCCAAACCGGTTATAAAATTTCTTACCCATGATTGAGAGTGTATTAAGATTTCTTCCTTGAAATCCATCATTTAACCACAATACATAGTCTGTGTCACCATTAAGATTTTCAGAGTAAATTTTTTTAATTAAAACATCATAACCTTCGACTATAGGTATCATATCATCTGATGCAAGTAATAATATATCAAACTTTTTACCATCTAGATTATTATTTACAGCTTCAATTTTACTTTTATTATTACAAAAATAATAACTTAAATTTTCGTACGTGTCTAGTTGTTTTCTAACTTTGTCATTATTCATAGACGTATCATCTATATCACAAGACACAACAAACTCATAGTTACTACCTCTCAAAAAGTGATAATATCTATCTAACACGTCAAAGAATTTATCTGGTCTACTTCTAGTCGGAAATTTTATTAGCAGCTTTAAATCGTTCATAACCTTCATCGCTAAATTTTCTATTTTGTGTATTGTGACTATCTAGAGCGCGGTGTTTAATCATTTCACCATCTATAAATCCAAACTCTTTCTGCTTTAAGAAGCAAAAGACAGATAAAAATCTTTCCAAAAAATGCCCAGACATTTTATCGTTATCGAGGTAACTTAACAACTCCACAGTAAGTTCGTCAACAAACATATCTCTTAAACTTTTACTACTAAATATCGCATTGTTTGTAACTATCCATTTATTATTGTTAGTTTTAACTTCTCTTATATTTTTTCGCTTCAGAAACTCAATTAATTTATTTGAAAAAACATCATTATTCAGAAAAGAATTATTGATATTCAAGCTATTAAACCCATATATTTCGTTTTTCTTTTCAGTTATCTGAGACACTAAGCTACTATAACTAAAACTATCAGTTATATCTGAATCATATTCGAACAAGCATACATAATCGTAATTATGATCAAGTTTGCTGACAGCATACCAGCCAGTATATGCTAGATAATTATTAAATGTCTCTATATTATCTCGTAACTTGTTACATTGAATTATTTTCTCTGTACTATAATCCTTTTCGTGATTGCCTACGAGTAGATATTTATAATCTCTCAATTTAAGATATTTTTGTTCTCTTTCGAAGAAATTTATTAGCTCTATATTGTGAATAACTATATAAAATAATATACTAGGTGTTTTTATTTGCATTTTATCTGAATATTTTTATAGGTTTCGATTTCCTTATTATACATCTCTTCGTTATACTTCCCGAGTATATATAACTGTTGGTTATTGTGAACTGCAGTTGCATCATGGTCTATATCCCCATCATCGTTACCATATCTTTTTGTTCTCCACGACATACCTTCGTAGTGCTTAAAGTAATTATTCTCCACTTTAATATCACCTATCTTCAATCTCGCTTCTCTAACATCTTCGAAAAAAGTACATCCGACATCATAAATTTTACTGCTTTTTGAAAACTGCTTAATGCTATTAAAGAATTTAATATTATGAGCTTTAATTTGATTGAGATCTACCCAGCAATACCATGGATGTACTCTATTATGTATACTCTTACCACCTCTATCTCCACATATATCTCCTAATAAAGCTACAGAAGACTGTTTAAACATTTCAAAAATTGGCTGCTGGTCCTTTAAAAAAATAATATCTGTATCAACTAACAACACGTATCGTGTAGTAACATTATCGAACAATATATCTACAGATCTATTATGTAAACCACCACGATTTCTCAAGTATGTTATATTATAACTCTTTAGAAGTACTTCTGTTTCATCATCTGTGGAATTGTCGATAATTAAAGGGTTAATATATAAATGATGTGCACAAAAAGATCGTAACATTGTTAATGTTACGATAGGTGTATTGTAAGAGCATGTAATTAGCGTTAAGTCGTCCATTGATGTTTAATTTGCTTTAAATTATCGATAACATCTTGTTGAGGGGTAGGCGGTGTCATGTTTGGATAAAATCCATGTTTTTTCTTATATATTTCACGTCCGATTCGAATATTTTCAAACCACTGCTCTTTATTACTAGATGTCTCGCTACACTTAATAGCATTCTGTTGCGTGTCTATATAATTAACACTATTATGTATATCAGCAAACCACCAAAATGGCGGGTGCGCTCCAGCTTTAATAATTCTATACGTATGATCTACGTGCTCCCACGCATTGAAAAATCTATCATCATGTAGCCCTACTTGTAATAGTATTTTTTTTGTAAAAAAGCTAAACACACCTGCGCAGTGAGGATATAGATCAATTTTTAAATGCTTATAATCTATTGTTATTAACGGTGCTGGTTGTGATTTCTCTAACAATTGATCTCTATTATGCAAGTCGTAATTATTTAAAGACTGTACCCTATTAAACGGAGTACCTGGACCAAAGTTAAAGTGCTGTATACCACTTTGCTTGCTAGCTTGAATGTATTTTTCTAATACAGTTTCGTCAAGTATAATACAGTCATCCTCAATAATAAAGATGTAATCACACCCTTTATCGAGAAGATGCTGCATAGCTTTATTCTTAGACTTACCTACACCGAGATTAGTCTCGTTGTTTACGATGTAATAGTTATATCCTTTGATATCAATTGGACCACCATCATTAATAATGACAAACTCGACGTCATTGCGATATGAAATAGATTCTAACAACTTTGCTAGAAAGTCTGGACGATTGCACGTTACTATACCTATACCTATTTTATCTTCCATGAGTGTTTAAGCCAAATTTTTGCATAAGTTCCTTTTCATGTCTATCAGAGTCAAGTATATTTTCTTGTGATTTGATTAGTTCCTCTATCATTGCTAGATTATTAGGATTTAAGATAGACTCTTCCATAATAAGACCGCCTGTCGGTGCAATATATTGAGAGATCTCATCAATTCTTTGCTGTATGGTAGTTGGTAGCTCGATAAACCCTGGCGAATCACCTGCAGGGAAGAATATATCTGCATCATAGTTTTGTCTATACTGTTCAAGTACAGCAGCATAGATATTGTCTATCTCTTGAATGTATTCTAAGTTAGTTTCTCTTACACCATCTTTTTCAATTGGTATTGAGGAGTCATATCTACACAAGAAAATGATATCCAAGCTTCTCATCGTCTCTTTGACGATGTTAATACATTTAGTTGTAAACGCATCATCAAATCCTTCGATCTTCTTTTCGTACGCCCATAGAGTGTATACGAGATTGTCTAGCGGGCATCGATCAAAAACTATATTATCAGATGCGGTAGTCCCTTGAAGTTGGTCTACCATGAAGTTTAGAATCGTCCATTGAGTGTCAACTGTAGTATCTTTAGAGTGCTTCAATTGCCCCTCCTTTAAGACATCTCTATAGGTTTTTTCTGGCTGTTTGTAACTGGGCCAAACAGCCAGAAAGTTTTTAACCAGTGTTGTCTTACCGCTGTTGCCAGTTCCACTAAACGCAATTCTCATATATATAATATATATACCGTATTATATATTTTTCAAGAACGCAGACCACTCTTCTTTGAAAGAATCAAAAATCATTCCGTTTTTAGGCTTGTATGGCTTATATGACAACTTCAAACCAGCTTCAGCAAGAGTTTGACTCCCCTTTCTCGAATTGAGCATCCTATCACATGTTACGAGATTTTCCCACGTATCGACACCACCTTTACTCTTAGGTATTACATGGTCAATACTGAGCTCATCTTTTGATAATTTTTTACCTGTATATGCACAGGTAAAATTATCCCGTTTATAGATGTTTGACTTTGTAGGGAATTGAACCTTGTTGTAAGTAATTTTATCGTAGTTTGCGCAGATAACTACAGGAGGTATACGAACAGGTCCTCTTGTTGTTTGAATATACTCATCATAAGATCGAATCGGCAACTTAAGCCACTCATCTGCACCCTTTACAGCTGCAAAGTATTCAATATTCTCAAACAGAATATCACCTGTATCGTCAGTTTCATAACTGACGTCTAGTGGTACTACTGACCCTGAGAAAATGTTACCGAAGGTTTTTTCAATTCCTTCGACACCAATAGGGAAGTAGAACTTATTAAGTACTAAAATTTTATGATTTTTCACGCCTCATTATAAGGTAGTTCCTTATTTCTGTTGGAGTCTATAAAGTAGGTGGTGAAATTCACCTTCAATTTCATCTGAAATATTCTTAAGATCATTAGCGGCACCTGCTACATCATAAAGATGCTCCATAACTTCTTTCATGAGTGTGGCATATCGTTTGAGCATTCCTTCATTATAAGGTTCAAAGGTAGCTCTATACACCGATCCTGCATTGCTCGTCAAAGCAGGGATACCTTCACGACCATATACAAGTTCGATGAACTTATCAAATAGACCATCGAGTGCTTCATAAGCAGTACCTAGAGCAGTGTGTTCAGCGTGTGATTTAGTCTGCCAGTGGTCGACTTTTAACTGATTAAGTGTACCTAGTAGTATTGTTAGTTTTAGTTTCATATTATTAAACTTTAAGCGCTTTATCCCAAATAAGTAAATGCAATCTCGGGCTAAATTTAACGTGCATTGCCTTAGCATATTCTGCTACCACTGGCGCTACTTCGATATGCTCTTGTCGCGATCCACAGCAGGGCATAAACCAAATTCTATTGAGGGGTATATTGATGCCTGCTGAATCATTAACATACTTACGCCAGATCTCGTCAATATCTTCAGATCTAGAGATAACAAACTTAAATCCAGATCCATTAGCTACATGCCATTTAAGTACTTCTGGTTTATAAGTCTTCTCTTCTGGGTCACCATTTGTAGTTAGCTTTGGTGAAGTT
>Ga0181357_1000871_pt1 | contig 11781 bp, 19 predicted proteins | sample Fa13VDMM110DN_FD_130094 | JGI IMG/M metagenome (GOLD analysis project Ga0181357, IMG submission 130094) | Freshwater viral communities from Lake Michigan, USA - Fa13.VD.MM110.D.N | ecosystem: Environmental > Aquatic > Freshwater > Lake | place: USA: Michigan | collected 2013-09-24 | reverse complement strand
TGGTGGTTGGGTTCTTCATATGTGTTATTGTAGCAAGTTTCCCGGGAAAGTCAATAGGTAAATACAAAAATTATTGTAAATAAATAAAAACACCATCTACCCGTAGGTGATGGTGTTCTCCTCGACAATTGTGTCTAGCAATTCGAGAGTTGAGTAGAGTTGGGTTTCACACCAAACTTTTCTCTTTCGATTGTGTTCCGTAAGAAGCAAGCAGTCCTGCGTTCACTTCTTTAAGTCGATGTTCAAACATTCGCAGAGCTTCGTACACTCGCTGAAGTCGAACTGCATCAGGTGTGGTATTGTCTGTTACATCGTAAAACATTGCAGACATATGAAACGCAAGAGTACCCTGATATGCTCCTAGTGCAGATGCACAACGAGTAGCAGGATCTTCAATAACGAATGCAACAGGAGAGAGGACAGGTTCAACAAAGGTGATGACGGTAGTGGTGGTGTTCTTCATATGTCTTATTGTAGCAGGTTCTTGGGGAAAGTCAATAGGTAAAAGAGAAAATTATTAAAAATAAAAATAAGGGAGGGACACCATCCACCACAGTGGCGCCGCCTCCCCTATTAGTTGTTCTTACCAGTTTCCTGCTCGGATCGCTTGCTTGCTTGCACGACGATCATCCTGTACACTAGCGAACTTCGACCAGGTACTGGATCGCACGACTCTACCCTCTCGGAGAGCGTCCACCCTTTGGGTGTTGCGACGAGGAGAAGAGGAAAGAACAATAGAGAGTTTAGTTTTCAATTGATTCTCCATCTTCAAGTTGACGATTCATACACTCTGCAATGTATTCCGGATTCTCGTGTTGCGAATCTGCTGAAACATTATATTTAGTTTCAAGATCAAGTCGCACAGCACGAAGAACATTGACTGCATTCATCATCGTCTGAATCTGTTCCATAATTGCTTTCTGTTGCTTTTCGTCGAATGTATCCTTTAGATCAAATGTAACTTGAAGCATTTGGTTCAGGACTCCGCAAAGCACGACTCCAACAGAATCAATGTGTCCAACGGTTTCGAGCGGGGTGAGTGGGGTAGTGGTAGAGTTCTTCATATGTGAGATTGTAGCAGGTTTCCTGCAGAAGTCAACCTCTGCAGGAAGATTTTCCGGCCGCAACTCGACAGCGTTTTTTTAGAATAAACAACAAAACATTTCATTAAAAATTATTGATATTATCTATTGACTTCTGTTTGAAACTTGCTATAATAACGCATATGAACTGCTACACCAACCACCTCTACAGTGCGACAATCAGTCGCTCCTCCGCTCGCACCCTCAACACCATTCTCAAGACTCTTCCTGCAAAGTACTTCATTGCATACTGCAGTGCAGATAATGTTGCTATGAGCAACAACGCACCAACACCAAAAGAAAAATCGCTTGGAAGCGTTGAATTGTACTTCTCCTGCAACGCAACACTTGCAAATGCACTTCGCAAATGGATGCAACGACGATTCGGTGCAAAGAGCAAGTTTGCACGAACAGTTGTTCCGGTGCAGTTCTGCTCTTGTAAAACTTATCAAGGAATCGAAGGAGAGATGACGCTGAACGCAATCTTGCAGGGGGGAGCAGGACGATGAACTGCAATAAAGCACACGGTTCACCGTACGATTGTGGATCATCCGACTCTGGATTCTGGGTACGACCAAAGTTCCCGCACTGCAGAGAACCAAAGACTTGGAAGCTAATTCTGCCACAGGATATGACTGCAGAGCAGATCGCAGAGTACGAAGCAGGATACGAACACTCTATCCAACGCGCTCTCGTCTTCAGGATTCAATTCGCCAGAAACTGCTGGCTCGCCCCGAATGGAGGTACTTGGCCTTGGAAATCGGACACTATGACGGGAGATGTCTAACCAAAGAAACCAAAGATCTTTATTGTCTAATAAAGAACACACACCTCTCCTGCACGGAGAATCTCGAACCACCCGCAAGGGTGGTTTTCTTTTATGCAAATGCGACAGCGATTTTTTGCACGCCTATCTGTAGTGTATCAGGTATTGGCGCGTTTGTCAAGGGCTAATCCGCCAGATTTTCAAGAAATCTTTTTTATAATTTTCTTCTAATAGGGATTGACTTCTGCGCCAAAGTTGCTATAATGATGCATATGTGCATCTTCACCCCACACCACAAAGGAAACAAATGAAAATCACCGTCACCAAAGAAATGTTCGTAAACGCTTTCAAAGAAGCAAACCGAGAAACACAATTCTCTGAAGAAGCAAAAATGGAGATATACGACTATCTGCTCTTTATTGAATCAGAGTCAGCAGAGTTTGAACCCGAGTTGAACATTCCTGATATTTGCTGTTCGTTTTCAGAAGTGTCACTAGACAATGAAAATGAACTTAAAAAATATGGAGTTCAAGAACCCGTCATTGTATGCGGACGCAGTGTTGTTTTTTTTAATTAAAGCATCAAACCTCATCACCAACCACAAAGGAAACAAATGAAAACATTTAATAAATTGAGTCGCTTCGTCTATGATCGTGAGTTCTCTGCAGTCTGCACCGTTATTCTTCTGATAGCAGGAATGACTACTTTTGCAGTTGTGCAAGATGTTACAGCTGCATACAATTTCCCGTTTCTCATCTGCGCTGTCTTGCTTGCTGTGCTTACTGCTACGCTTCTGCAGGGTGGAAGACTTCATAAACGCTCACAACTTTTGCAGGATCAGTTTGAACAGTATCGAATGATTCTGAAGAATCTTGATGGAAAATAATTTTTGAAATACCCCTTGACAAAGTACCAAACAATCGCTATAATGAACCATATGAAGAATGCAACCACTACCGTCCTTCCCAATCCCGCACCTGCTACTCGCTCTGCTGGTCGTCCATCAGTTGTCTTGACTGCACAAACTTGGACTACTGTTACGCAGTCTCTTGCGTCACAGAGCGATCTCGTCACCCTGTCTGCTGTTGCAAGCGTTTCCGTTCCGACAATGCGGAAGTTGCTTGCAGAGAAGTTTGGTTCACGCATTCAGTTCGAGCGTGGACGCAGAGGTGGAGTTACTCTTGTCGCACAACGCAAGGGACGCAAGTCCTAATCGGTTGATGCAATCACGAACCCCCTTCGGGGGGTTTTCTTTCACCACTTACTATAAAGGAATCAAATGAGTCAAACCCCAAATAATTTAATCTCTCAATTAGTGCAAACCAAGTATGTCACCATTGTTGTCTTGAATGACGGAGAAACTTTCTCCGATATTTCAGGATGTACTATCTGCACAGTTCCGCTAGTGGACTATGTGCGTGTCTCTGAAGAAGGTGGAGACGCAAAGGACTTTACACCAATCAGCAAGGTTGGATTTGAAAGATATTCAATTGCAAACTAAACCCAAACCAAAGAAACCAAAAATACTATGAAAATTACTGACTTTATCAATCAACTGAATACTGTTATGCGAGTCGAAGGAAACATTCACATTGTTCCGTTCTGTGTAACATTCCAAAATGAAGAGATGTCTGAAATCTTTGATTCACTCTCTGAACTTCCTCCAGCACCTCCGCTGACAGAGAATGAAGTGGATCGTATTGTTACTTCTGTTTTCACAGAACTGAACGATCAAGTTCACGAACTTGTTTCCGATTCATTGGTGCAACAATCTGCAGATAAGGAGTCAGCGTGAAAATTACTGACTTTATTACGGAAGCATCACGACTTGGTTTAATTCAGCGTCCTCTGACAGAGAATGAAAAGGATGCTATTACTACTGCAATGATAAAAGAGGTGCAATACTGTGATGATTGCGCTCAACTGATCGAAGCAGGACAGGGATGTGCAATTGCACATCTTCCCTGTGCAATCTCATCTGCAAACGCTGGTGAATCTGCTTTTGTGTGCGAAGCGTGTTACAAGTCAATTCATTCTTTTCGTGGATTTTTATAATTCATAAACACTCAACAAGAAAGCATCAAATGAAACCAAAAAAGAATCCAATTCAATTCAAGCAACCTGCATTTACCGAGAAGTTTGCTACATTCGAGGATGCTGTAAACGCCATGAAGCGATGGCTACACGATCACGATTGTGCCGTTTGCGTGTGGACACCTGCAGACCTGGGTGAAGCTGACTCGCTTGCTCTTGAGGGTACAATGTACGAAATTGGAAGCGAGAGTATTGAACAGAACCAGCACGAGTATTAATTTAGCATTATACTCCCAGTATTTAAGCCGCTCACCTGTGTGAGCGGTTTTTCTTTTGTATATTTTTTCTCTGAATACTTTATTATAAATTATACTCGGAATTTTTTATTATAAAGTATACTGCGCCGGGGCGCGCGCCAGATAATATAAAATAAAAAAATCGACAGCGCAAAATTATAAAAGAAATCTATTGTATAGATTATAATTTTGCGCTGTCGCGCGGACGTGCCCGTTGTTTTATATTAAAATATATTATAAAATATTCTGCCGGTCCGCATGCCGGCAGAATATTCAAAATTTAAAACATCTCGCCGGTCCGCATGCCGGCAAGATATTTGTTTTATCGCACACCAATGCTGTACGGATCCGGCGCAGGCGCCGGCACAGCTGTAGGCGTTGCGTACGAAGCGGCGTAAAGCATACCACCCGTTCGGCCGCGAGAGAAGCAGATACGAGTTCCGTACTGGGCAACAAGCAGCTTCTTTGCGGTCGGGCGAGACACATTCACAAGCGTAGCAAACTGGCACAGTTTATTCATCTGGCCGCTTGCGAGTTGCGCAGTAACAAAATCCCAATCAATTGATCGATTCATTTTCTTATAACCTTTCTTGTTAGATAAAATATCCGAGTGATTCACATTCGTGTAAAAATTCTGATTCGTGTTCCGTTAATTCTTCTTCATTTAAAGAATCCGAATTTTCGGTTTCTTCTTCTTCTTGCATTTCTTCGTCGGGACAAAATTCGCAATAGTCATGTTCTATATCTTCTTTCATGTTAGATGGTGCTTGGAGTTTGAGTTTGAGCTACGGCAAAGAGTTTCAATTCTGGCACAGAGTAGACTCCTCGCTTTAATCTACGGGACAGATCTTTCATTAACCATCGTGGAAGTTTACATCCATCGTGATCTGATACTTGCTGGCATTCTGCACGAGTAATGGTATCTCCATTATGTCCTGCTTTGAAAGCTGCTTCTAACCAGTCGGGATCTGCGGGAAATGTGTAGGGGAATGAGACGCTATTTAAATTCAAATTCATTTTCTTTAACCTTTCTTTTTTATGAGTTGAGAGTGTACTGAATACTTGACAGGGTACTTGTGAACGACTTTGGAGTGAAAACATCCCAAATTGCTTTCATACTTTTATATTGATATCCTGAAATGTGCCAGGTCTTTGTTGTTGCATCCCATCTTGCTCCATGTGATCTAGCAGTATCTTTGTGAGCAAAAGGAACATCAAGATCAACACGATCATCATCTTCAATTGGAGGATGAGCAGGAACAACAGGGATTGGAATTTCAGCAACTGCAACTGCAACCTCTGCATCAAGTTTCGTATAAAGATCAATGAATGAATCTTTTGTAATCTTATTGAAACGAGCAACACCCTTCTTCACAGCATCAAGACGATCCTTGAAGATTCCGAATGCAACAACAATATGTTCCAAGCGTCGAGTCGTGATGATATCTTCGCAAGCACCTTCATAATAAGTCTTGCGAATCGTCTCACTCCATCGACAGAGATTCTCTGCAAATGAATCGTCGAGACATTCTTCTCGCTTCATCATATTACAAACAATCTTCTTCTCAACAGCACGAGAAGGATACTCATGCTCGATGGTGATAGCAAACCGTTCAAGGAATGCTTCATTCATAATAGAAGTTCCGATGAACTTAACAGACTCCTCACCACCTTGTCCTTTTGTGTTTGCTGTTGCAAGGATATTGAATCCCTTTGTGGGATAAACATACCGATTGATTTTCTTTAAGAAAATAGGATTTCCTTCCATTACAGGTTGGAGACACATAATCTTGTCGGGATTGAGATCGACTTCATCAAGCAGGAGAATTGCTCCACGCTTCATAGCAATGACTGCGGGTCCGTCCACCCATACAGACTCACCATTGAGCAGACGGAATCCACCAAGCAGATCATCCTCGTCTGTTTCTTTTGTGATATTCGCACGAACAAATTCTCGCTTGTTGACAGCGCAGATCTGTTGCACCATTGTTGTTTTACCATTACCCGACAGTCCGGTAATGTACATGGGATAGAAGCGAGTAGACTTAATCACCTTCTCAATATCCTTGTATGATCCGTAAGGAACATAAGTATCAATTGGTTTCGGAATAAGATTCTCGATATCCTGCTCAAGTGATTCAACTTGACGAGCAAGATTCATTGCGGGAAGGGAAGCAACCACTTCTGTAATGGTTGACGGTGGTGTGGTAACAGTTGGAGTCATGTTTCTTTCTAAAAGAAAAGTTGCGAGTTCAGGAACATCGTACATACCGTGCGAGAGTCTACGAGTATCATCTTGCACAATCCACAGCGGCATAGGTAAAGAAAATTTAATGCGAACTGCTTTGATTTGGGAACGCTTGAGGGGAGACGAGTATCCTTCTTTAGCACACGCATCAAGGAAGGATTCTCTACGCTGATTTAAGAGTGGTGTTGTCATATGAATCATTATAGCGACTTCTAGCTTAAAGTCAAGCCGCTTTGAACATAATATAATTCTTTATTATTATTCAAAGGTCGACAGCGTTTTTTGGTGTTATTATCAGGACGTAGCAATAGTAACAAATAGCTTGACTTCTGTAGGAAAGTTGCTATACTCAAGGAATGCTTCCAACCACTACAACCAAACCTACCGTGAATCTTATCGCAAAGTCGCAACTCGCAAGACTGCTTGCAACAGAGAACATCTCGATTGAACACTCTGCAAAAGCAAAAACTGCATCTTTCAATACAGATACACGCAAGTTGATTCTTCCTATTTGGGACAGAGCATCTGTGGATGTGTACGATATGCTTGTAGCACACGAAGTAGGACACGCACTCAACACTCCAACAAGAGAAGTCTACCTTCCTGAATGCGAGCGCATATCACCAAAGAATCCCCTGAACTTCTTTCCTTATCTCAACATCGTCGAGGATATCCGTGTTGATTCAAAGATGAAGGAAATGTATCCGGGTGTTCGTCGTTCTTACTTCAGTGCTTACAAAGAATTGATTGCAACTGACTTCTTCTCCCTCAAGGGAAAAGATATTAGTTCTTTAACCTTTGGTGATCGAGTCAACATCTACAGCAAAGCAGGACAGTACGGACATATTCAAGTTGCATTCACTGCAGAAGAACAAATACTTGTGGATGAAGCAATGCGTGTAACTACATTCGATGAGGTTATCGCTGTCGCAGAGAAGATTTACAATATGTCCCGCAAGAGTAATACTGAAACATCAAAGCAAAAGAATCAAGCAAATGCTCCAAAAGCACCGTGCAACGGTGGACAGGGAAGCAATCAATCAGGTGGAAACCGATCCCAACAAGGACAACACGGACAGACAGGAAGCGGACAGGGTATGTCCTCTCCTGCAAGCGAGCAAGATCAATCCGATGAACAGGGTGAAGGTAGTGGTGCAGGTGAATCAGAAGAATCTCAACAGGGTGAAGAATCTCCGAGCGATACTTCAGGAGAATCTGATTCTCAATCTACATCTGCTCAAGAAGAAGCACCTGCGCTGTCCACTGATTCTGCTCTGACTAAAGGAATGCGATCCTTGCAGAGCAACAATACTTCAGAAGATTATATGTACAGAAGTATGCCACGAATCAATCTTGATCAAGTCATCTTTCCATACAAGCGAATTGCAGAAGATTTCATCGGATACTCATTGCATCCGAATTACGGTGGTGATGCAATCTTCGCAAAGATTGTTGATCGAAACAAGTCTTTTGTTCTAAACCTTGTCAAGCAATTCGAGCAGAAAATGGCTGCAGATACCTTGAAGCGAACCAAATCAGGACGCACTGGTAAACTTGATATGCGAAGAATTTGTAATTACAAATTCAGCGATGATTTGTTTCTGAAAAACACAACTGTTCAAGCAGGAAAAAATCACGGTATGGTGTTCATCATGGATTGGAGTGGTTCAATGGGAGACTATCTTCTTCCAACAGTTGAACAGTTGATTGCACTTGCACTTTTCTGTAGACGCATGAACATTCCGTTTGAAGTTTACGGATTCACAAATCAATCACCTGACTGTGTGTTGAATTCTTATCGTGATGATGCAGAAAAGCACAACGAAGAAATTGTTGCTAAATCTGTGAAGATGTCTCCTGACTATAAAACCAAAGAAGTCACCTATCCTGCACAATACGGACAACCAAAGCGAACAGTAACAGAAGTTGATTTCGGTGATTTCCTTCGTGTTGAAAACATTGGACTCATCAATTTTCTTTCATCAAAGATGTCTGCTACAGAATTCAAGCAGTCTGCAGGATTGTTTTGTCAACTTGCATACAACAGTGATTGCAGTGGAACAGATCTTAGAAATGGTATCAGTCCTGCTTCAGTTACCTATGGGAATACTACAGGTGACAAAGAAGCAGATAAAAGAATTGAAAAATCATTGTATCTTTATGGACTCTCATCAACTCCGCTTTGCGAATCTGCATATGTTGCAATTGATATTGTGAATCGCTTCAAGAGTCAGAATCGTCTTGATATTGTGAACACTGTGTTTCTTACAGATGGAGAACCAACTAGTTCCGTATTGGGATGCGATTCATATAGTTCTTATGAAAAGAATCTTATCTTGAATCTTCCTACTCGTCAGCAGAGAAGTATCTTTTCTAAAGAAATTAAAACAAAGTATGAAAAATCATTCGGACAGGGAATGATGGAACTCTGTGGAATTGTTGAGGTTTTCAAAGAGATGACAGGATCAAATGCGATTGCGATCCACTTAACAAACAAGCGATGTTCATCCCAACTTGCTCGACGATATTCTCATCTTATCAAAGACAAGATGCGTCGATCACCTGAAGAAATTACATCACTTCTTGAAAAGGACTTTAAGAACAACGGATTCTTCTCTGCTCCTGATTGCGGATTCACTGAATCATTCATCATTGATGCGAAAACCGAGATTGTTGAAGCAAGCACACTCTTTGATGATCTTAAAGAAAACGCATCAGTTGCACAGATTGCTAAAACCTTTATCAAGGGTAATGTAAAGCAATCAACTAGTCGTATACTTCTCGCTCGATTCTCAGATCTTATTGCAAAGAAAGTAATTGGAACATGAACAACAACGAAGACTTAATGGAAAAGATTGCCGCTATGCGTCAACTTCTTACTGAATGGAATCCTACTAATGATAATGTGTGGGATCATCCTGCACTGCAGAAGGTAGGAGAAACAGAAGAAGACTATGAAGATCTTGATGGGTGTGGCCCAGATTCATTCTACACAGATCAGGATGATGACGATGAAGATTAATATAAAACAATTGCGCTGTCGCAAAAATGTAAAAGAATTGTCCTCTGACCCTACCTACATAGGAGCGGAGGACTTTATGTACACTCGCAATAGGGCTGTGAATGCTTTTATTATGAAGATTACTGAAGCGGCTGCCCAGCACAATGTGTCTGTGGCGATTACCAAAGCTAATAGTGTATATGCCAAAGACGGCACTGCCGTTTGCTGTGGAATCTTTATTCCACCCCGGGATGACAAGCACGGCATTGGAAGAATTCGTGTGGCAGCCGGCGGCCAAAGCCTTGCAGAGGCAGTTCTCTCTCTTGCTCATGAATACATTCATATGCGCCAATGGGCGAATAAAGAAAAGATTTATTATTCCTCGGATTATCTGAAACTTGAAACAAACACAGAGAAGCGGGCTCTTTCTTTAATGAAAAAGAATGGCATCTCCTCTCGCTTAATGCGGCAAGCACAGCGGCGCAGCTCTGAGTATCTTCGTGATTTAAAGTCTGGCGTTCTAGCGAGTTAATATTAATATAATTTAATCAGCGACAGCGAATTTATTATATTATTATACTGTTTTTTTATATTATCTTATTACTCCCTTAAAGCGACAGCGCCCGCCCTCCCACCGCTTAGGAAGGAAGGGCCTCCCAGGGCCCTGGACTCGCTTAGGGCCTACAGGCACCACTGCCCATCCAGAGCTCTCTAAAAATCTAAATTTATCGCGCCGGTCCCGCTGCCCAGGCATGCCTGTAGCACTCCAGCAAACTATTTAAAGAAAAGCTCGACCGGTCCCGATGCCTGTAGCACGCCACCCCAGATACCTAGGTAGAATTAGGGTCCAGTATGGTAGAATTACAAAACAATTCTCGCAATTCTTTCATATTCAGAATCAGAACATGAGTATACTAGTGTAAAGAGAGTATAGAGTAGCACTTCCGAGTAACTTCTGGGTGAAAATCTGGTTTAATCTGGGTTCAACAGGGGTTTACAGCGAAATAATGAGGTTTTTAGAGGTTTTTAAAGAAAAATAGAGGTATTTGGCGTGTTTCTGAGTGTTTTAGAGCAAGGGTCAGGTGCTAGGCCGTGCAGGGCCGTGCTGGGCTTGCTCTGGCCAGCGTGGCTTAGATCACATACTCTGTGCCCCCTGCCTGTTCTTCTGACTCGTTCTGGCACCAGGCCTATTATTAAGGCATTAATTTAATGTTATTGTTTACACTACTCTCTGTGTATTCTAGTACTATTTTTTAATTATAAATATAGTTAGCATGAATAAATACGACTTAAAATCCCTATTAGAAAATATTTATCGCCTGTTGGCAGAAGAAGATATGAAACCCAACAAGCCTCCAGTAGGAACACCCAACTCTCTTGAACAAGGCCCACCAGATCCTGAAGGCCCTGACTCTCCACCTAAGGATTTGCCACAGGGAGAGTGGTATTTACATCAGGGTACTTGGTATTACCTCATTCGAAATTCTTTCCGCGGGCCATTAGACCATGAATATGAATGGTTGATGTGGACATGGACAAACGACTCGGGATGGGGATGGGTACGTACAACTCACCCAAGAATGAACCCCATACTCAATCCAGCAGTATAACAAGGCCAATACCGACTATGAAAGAACTTATACTATTCTTTAAGTATAAATATAGTTACCATGAATAAACACGAATTAAAATCTCTATTAGAAAACATTTATACGGCTTTAACAGAAGAAGGTGTTCCTCCTATGTTAGATCCTAATCCCCGGCTATCACCACTACAACCACCACCACCTTGGTTATCGCCGTTATCTCCAACTGGCCCTAAACCACCAAACACACCTAAGCCTCCTGTTGTAACGCCTCCTCCTAAGCCTCCTACCGGATTAGGAGTATATCCAAGGCCTGGCTGGTGGACTCGAGATGTAGGAGCATGGCCACCAGTCAACACTCCAGATGATACCTGGCAAACAGTTCCACTTCCTGAAGGAGTACAGCCTCCTCCGGGTGCAAGAGGCGGATCATTTGTAGTCAGAACTGTACAAAGAATCAACGAGCAGGGATTGCTTGAATTACATATAGAAATGTTTTGGATAGATGAAAATGGAACTATGTGGCACTTTAATCCAGAAGGAGGAGATCATGGAACATGGGAAGTAATTCCTCCTCAAGGCCCTCCAGGCCTTCAGCCACAACAGCCTGACCAGCCCGGAGAAATAGGTTAATATGAATAAACACGAATTAAAGTCTCTATTAGAAAACATCTATACGGCTTTAACAGAAGAAGCGACACCACCGCTACGATATCTGCCGCCACCAGAAGTTCCTACTGGCCCACCACCAACACCACCAGATGTATA
>Ga0181357_1000869_pt1 | contig 11792 bp, 23 predicted proteins | sample Fa13VDMM110DN_FD_130094 | JGI IMG/M metagenome (GOLD analysis project Ga0181357, IMG submission 130094) | Freshwater viral communities from Lake Michigan, USA - Fa13.VD.MM110.D.N | ecosystem: Environmental > Aquatic > Freshwater > Lake | place: USA: Michigan | collected 2013-09-24 | reverse complement strand
CGAACAAACATATTCGACCCGAAGTAATTAAACGTTGTAGTTTTGTAACATCTGTTTCTTTGATTTCTGTAGCGAACGCTGCGATGTGCATAACCCATTGGCTAGCGGATTGTTCCCATGTGTTAACCACTCTGACCTTCTTTCTGATTAGTGGGTGCATTGTTAGTAGTTGTTGTAGTCTAGCATAGGCATTATTTTTGAGTCGCCAAGCATGAGGCTTGGAAACGCCAAGGCGTTTGCCAAGCTGCTCGTAGGACAGGAACTCGCTGTTGACCGAGTTGATAATAAACTGGTCTTCTTCGTTGAGTTGCTCAATACACATGGCAACTGCTTCGCGCAACGGCTGTAGTTCTTCTGCTGATTCCTCAATTACATCGGATACAGAAAGCATCAACGCTTCCATCGCCGTTTGCGGGCGTTGCTTACTTAGATAACTAGATGAGAAGACGTAGTTGTCTTGCGGTATGTCACTCTTGGACATTGCCGTCAAATGCGGAATCGTAAAGAAGTGGCATCACTTCTTCAGGTTGCAACAAATAGCCCCTCGCTGGGTTATTTGTGCCTTCCGCAAATAAACGTAATCTTGATTTTGGTAAAGTTTTTATATAGCGCTTCAATCTTTCGGTAGAAATAACTATCATTGCTTCGTTCATAGTGTACACATAAACCCACCACTCTGCTTCAGTCACAGCCAGGCCCGAGTCTTTCCAGCCATGTTTCCGTGGGTTTTGGGCCACTTCAACAACCATCCTGCCATTGCGATACCGGTCAGATTTAACCTCGAATGAACCGTTCACAATGCCTTGAAGAAAACTTTTAACTTGGTCTTCGCCCTGTTTGCCAAATTCTAAGTCTTTCTTAAAGTTTGGTTTGGGAATATCCCATCTGGACTCTTTCATTTTTTCCTCAACTTCAGACTAACGATTTGTTTGTCGTCAGTATACGCTACACCATTCAGCGCATCAAGGATAGCTTTAGCGTAGTTGTCAATGTCGCCACGCAACTTTGATGGATTTTTGGGTGGCTTTAATTCTGTGATAACGATTGTTGTTTTGTCGTTGTCGAAAACTAACTCAACCTCAAGCGGGCCATCGGCAAATAGGTTGCCAACATAAAGTTCTGAGATAAGTTTTTCGTATTCTCGAGTTTCCTTTGGTGTGTAAGTGTGGCCTGAACGAGTGCTTCGTGGGCGTTGCTTTGAGCGAGGTTTGACTGAGAAGATTTGTTTGTGATTCATTCGGCATACACATCTGCAATAATTTTTGTTAAGTGTGCCTCTCCGTCTTCTCTGAGATGGAATTTACCCCATCGTATATCGGCGGCACGAAGAATTCCGTAAGCCACATCCGGTGGCACTTTGTCGTCTTTTAGTCTGTGCACTAATCGGACTAGCGTGTTTGACCTATCCATATCATCTACTGGACCACCCATGAATAGACGCAACGTATACGGCGACAAATATGATTTGATAACATCGGTGGGCAAAGCAGCAATGTTTGTGTTAAACCTTGCGATTGGTTTGGGTGGCATGTGCATTCGGGCAAGAGGTTCTAAATCTGATTGCATAACATTGGAATAAATTGCTTCATCTATAAAATTTTCGAGGCTAATTGGATTGTCGGAATTATCTATCATGTACCGAACCGAAGACGGTTCAAACAATGCACCAGGATAAGGCAACCGAACATAGTTGCCATAACCCGAAGTTGTCTCTTGTTTAGGATTGATTTCTTTTGCTGGTACTTTTGCTACCGTGTGAGCGGCGAGCAGGGCTCGGCGCATCACACGGGCTTCTATTGGTTCTTTGCCGAAAACCCATACATGAAAACCTTTAACAGTTTTTTCAACCCAGCTATCAATATTTTTTAGTTTTAGTGCTAGTTGAATATTGCGGGCTTGGTCAATGTCATTAACATCAATGTCCGAACAGCCCCACCATACTTTGTTGTTATCCATCATTGGGTAGATACCGATGTATTCTTGACCCCACAAATGTTTCATGAAACGATTTTCGGTAACTGTTTCTTTGATACAGCCACCTTCCCATGAACCGTAAGCGTCTGTTCGACCACCGAACAGGCTTGCGAAATCTTTGATGATTTTTGAACTATCGTTCATGTAAATTTCTTAAATACTGTTCAGGTAAATCACCATTAGTTAAAGCCGACAAACGACCTGACCCGCCTTTGATTTCATAATCAACATCATCAACAAGTTGACCAGCTGGACGTTTGTTTTTTAACAAACTGATAGTGATTGTGAATTCATGAATGCGCAACATGTAGCGCAATTCATCTAAACGTTCCATTGCTTTTTCTGAATGTGTTCTGTCAAGTTTGTTATTGATTTCATTTATTTCTGCCATAATAGAATATTTTCTACGACGAACACCGATGATTGATGTTGCTTGTTGTTCGCCACCGTAAGCACCAGAAGACATTGAAAGTTTTGCACCTTCTGCGCCTGCACTTCTAGATGTTTGGTGTAAAGCGAGTAACGGAATATCGTGACGACGACCGAAAGATTTAAGAAAGGTAGCTTTTGCGGGCACAGTTTCTCCAGCGTCAAGCAAGTCAATGTAGTCAAGGACAACTAAATCCGGGGCTTGATTCCAGACATCACATACTTCGTTGTAAGCACGTTCCATGTCCAAACCCGAAAGAGGTTGGTCAAATACGGCTAAATTTGGAAAGTTTTCTTCTGCTGTTTCGTGTAACAGGTTTATTGCATCTTTGTCGTCTTGCGAAATTCTGTACTCTAACTCTCGTGCGTCGATTGAGTGGTACAGGCAAGTTAATTTGGTTAATACCAATTGGCGGGGTTCATCAGGAATGAACAGCGCGATATGTTTTTGTCGGTTGTGAAGAAGCGAATGAAGAAGTAATAAGGTTTTACCACCGTGAGCGAAACCAATCATCATTGCTATTTCGCCTGCGGCAATGCCCCGCATTTCGGCGTCAATTTGTGAAAGACCTAAATGAATTCTTTCTTGTGGGCTTTGCGCCCAACGCACGAATGAATGTGCGGCTTCTGTTAAAGGTTCATACAACTTGTAATCAGAAGTTGTAATGCGAGAGTCAGAGTCCATCTGACTCTCAGCATTATCCCAACTTGCAGAAAGTTGTTCTGCTGTTAATTTCATCGTCCCCGTGGTGCCCAGTAGGCTTTGTCGGAGTCAGTGTCCTTGAACCAAGGACGCTTAGGGTTGATGGCTAGACCATCACGGTTGTCGTACACTTTTGTTACACCATCACGCTTACACGCTTTGATGAGCCATTCAGGCAAATCGCCATGTTGTTTGCCAGCAACAGTGACACTACCACCCGAAGATGTTGATGTTGATGTTGTTGATGTTGGCATTGATTGTGTTTCCATGACCGGTGCCGAAGAACCGATTGCTTCAAACACAATTTCTTTGATACTTGTAAACAGAACTACAAACTCGCCAAGTTTTGCTTCTGTTGTTGCTTCTCGTGTTACCAAATCAGCTGCGATTTTAGCCGCAACTTGGGTAACGATTGCTGTGTCCTTATCCATTGTTTTCTCCTGTGTTGTCAGGCTCACTGATGTGAGCGCCTTTGCATATCGACCACCACGAACACCAGCGTTGTGAGCACAAGTAGTGTTGGTCGTTTATTAGCCAACGGTTGCCCGTTGGAATTCCCGTGTTATTGGTCATTGCCAATACCATAGCACATGCAGTCATTGCTTGTTGTATTACGAAATCGCTATGCGATTTTGTTCTGTTGATACTGACAATTTGCCCGTAAGCATTACTGACGCGAATCATAACCCCGAAGTTGAATACAGAGTTTTCGCTGGTAATACCAAGTTTGAATCCCGCATAATTGTAGATAGAAGCTTGAATATCTTGAGTTTGTTTTTCCAATATTGAATACTTTCTGGCAGCAGTTTTCCAATCCCAAATACCATTTTCATGCAAATAGTCCATAGTGCCTTCAAACCACAATTCATAACCCGCAACAGATTGACCTGTAGGTACAGCAAATGGAACTTCTGAACTGCCACCAAGCGGAACCTGTGGGTAAACATCTTTAACCCAGGCTTGGGTTAGTGCGAGCACATGATTATGCCAAGAGTCAGGACTAACATTTGTATGATTAACGCCAACCGCTTCAAGTTCTTTGAACTTTATAAGCGAAACATCAGGTGCATCTGTTACAGATACGCGTTGTGAAAGCACTGCTTCAATGCCGGCATGGACAGCTGTTCCGATTGCAGCGCTGTCGTTTTGTGTTTTGAATTCGGGTTTGATAGACCCGAGCCGTGCTCGTTCAGGGCACAACAGCATGTCTTTAAGCCACGATTGCCTTACATAAATTCTATTATTTTCTGTATCGATTCTCATTAGAACCTTCCTTTGTTTTGTGTGTATCAGTACAGTACCACACACCCACGCCAACCAACAGTTGGCGTGGGTACGGGTTCATGCCCCCCGCTACCCGCACTCCGCTACCCCCCGAGGGCGTAGCCTAAGCACGAGGCAGGGGCTTGTCAAGCATTTACTTACCCCACGGCGCCCACCCATTGCCACTGTGCCTATGCGCATACAACCAGATTATCCTGGCAGAGACAAGGTTGGCTCTCGGGTGTAGTAATTGCTTGCAAGTTTTGATGACCCCGAAGGATTGCAAATATCCTTTGGGCCAATATTTAGAAGGCTCACACCAATATCCATTTATTTGTGCTAGCCCGTATGACCCGCCATTGGGGTCGATTTTTGAATAAGATGTAGTAAAGCATCTTGACTCACGATGAATAATGTAGTCAAGCGTTGGCAAATCTTCTTCATGCCAACCTACATCTATTGCTATTTGAGCCCACTGAGGACACAACATGTTGTTTGGTAATACAATTGTGTCGTCATGTTTAATTGTAGTCAATTGAATTGATTTTTCTATTGACTCATTGGGGGGTCGAGGAACAGAGTTCCTAAAGTTTGGTGGTTTTGGTGTTGAAATAGCCATTACGGTAATTAAACCCAATACCCAAAAACCAAATATTATTAGTATTCGTTTTATCATGTTACATCTCCTTTATGTGTTTTGTTTTTCGTTTTAGATTAGTTGAGAAGAATGTTCCCCCCCATACACCAACGCAGTTGTATTTGATTGCGAAGTCTAAGCATTTTTTTTTGACTTTACAATTAGCACAAACAGAATACGCTTTGTACAAATTGCTACCTGGTTTGTCAGACGGTCTACCTTTTTGAATAGCCGGAAAGAACCATTCTGAAGGCGAATCAGTACAATTTGCTTTTTCGTATATTGGGTCTAATTCTTTTGACATGTCTTCGTTTTTGAATACACCTTTGAATGTCATTACCAACCACCTTCGTCAATAAAGTTTTGTCCACCGATATTCCAACCGTTATCGTTGAGTAGTTGCCACATAATTTCGTGACCCGATTCAATTAGATACGACTCGAATAGTTCCCGAATACTTTCTAATGCTATTGCGTTAGAAATACCTTTTAGATGCGGCATTGTTTTTTTTACATCAACATCTGTAAAGACAACTGACACAATATTGGTTCCGATATTCATACTCATGACATCTCCTTTATTTGTTGATTGAGCCAAACGCAACAGCGTTGAACCCAATCACGGATGTTGATTATTTCATCGTCGTCATAAGGACGACCACCTGGGTTGTTAATGTAATCACCGAGTCCATCTTGCATGTAGTCGATGATTCCAAAAATATCTCCTTTAGTTATTTCTCTCATTCTATTTCTCCTTTATTTTTAGGTAACCCGTGAAGTTTATTTGTATAGAATGAAAAAATATTTTCTATTTCATCATCCGTAAACACAACACCTTGTTGTGCGAATACAGCAATAAATTCATTAAGAACATCTTGTTTGTTTTTCATTAGTTGTTTTTCGATTCTGCTTTAAGTTTGCTATTTAGCAATTCCCAAACACCATCAGCCAAAGAACCACGAGCATGGCCTTCATCTGTAACGATTTCGTCCGGGTCATCTTGAAACCGTAAAACACTTGCCACACCCGTAGCATTCGCTCCAATAATTAAACGAACCCTACGGCGTTCTGGATGTTCCGATGGCACTATTTTGTCGCAGTCTTCGTTTTCGGATTTTAATGGTGCTGCCCAACCACAGGTAACAACAGTAAAGAAATCATAATTCTGTATTGCTCTAACAGTATTATGGTCTTCCAACATTTCATAAATGTCTCTATGATTAATAACTTGAATTATTTCTTTATTTGTTGTTTCAACCCACACTGACGAAGATTCTAGAAACCATTCATCTTTGTAGTCCTGAAGAATATATTTTATTTTTTCTTCAGCTTTGATAGTTTTGGTAAGTATTGGTGAATTCATGATTGTATTTCTCCTTTTATGTGTTTGAGTATTTGTTGGATAGTTTCATTACTTAGACTTACTCTGTTATCGTCTTGGTCTAATCTCCAAGGAAATAAAACTCCGATTGCGTCCTGTAGGGCGCAAATGGAATTAATTGTTGATTCCCGAACTTGTCTTGGTGTTCGAGTATCCATTGTTGTTTTGTTAGACATCAGTCTCCTTTCCCATTTCTGTTAACAAACGAGCAGACACTCGTTCTACTGTTTCATCTATCACACCCATTGTTGAACGAGTAATGCCACGATTCAACAAAGTATTGAATCGTTCATCGCTAAGTAGTGCTTCTATTATGTGTCCTCTACCGTTTTCAACAATTCTTGTGTAATTTAATTGATGCGCAACATATTGCGCAATTGTAGACATGTCAAGATTTCCGCAAATAGAATCTATTATCGGTTGAGTTAATCCATGTGCAATGATGTCTGCTATTGATGTTTCACACGATGCCATAGCTTTTTGTGTGATATCCCGAACAATACGATTATATGTTTCGACATCAACATCGAACCGTATTTGTTCTGTACTAACCAATCTGATACTCATTTCTTTTTCTCCTTTTGTGCTAGTTGTATTTCATATTCGGTTACATCGCCTAGAACTTTTTCCCAGCCGATATCTTTTCTTTTGATTTTTCTTTTCATTTTTTTGCGTCGTTTGGAATTAAGTTTATTTTTCATGACTGTGTACCCAATGTTTCGTAATGTATATATGATTGGCCATAGTCATACTCATCCCAACAGTTGCAATCACCGGTATGTCCGCAATGCAGACAACTCTTACATGCACCACAATGAGTAGAACTTGGTTCTAACGGGTCAGCCATAAATGTTGCTGAACATTTATGGCATGTAATTGTTGCAATATTGAATTGACTGAAGTCAGTAAAAGTTCTGACTTTGTTAAGTATTTCTATATCTGGATACAGTTCATCTTCGATGAAATCTAATTGGTCATTTTTGGTCCAATAGTACGCAGATTCTTCTATTTTTGTTCCAAACTCGAATCTTTTGTCATCAGCCCAATCCTCATCAAAGTCATCATCATTGACATATCCATATGGTGTGCTTTTTCTATAGTCTTTACCAAGATATTGACTAGATGGATAACCATAATTGACATAAGTCGATGCGTAACTACGCACATACGAATTATTAGACCACCAGATATTGTCTTTCCAATGACCTAAATGTTCATTGACTATGTACCAATCATTTTCGGTATCTTCATCAACAGACAAGATAACTAATTTGTTTCCACTAGCCCATTGACCAAGTTCTTCAAGTTTTTGTGGATTGTCTAGAGATTTTACGCCACCAATATGAGGCAATACAATTTCTGCAAACAATTTAGTATCTGACCGATTATCATTTAATGGCATTGTCAATGGCAAAATACCGTTATGGCCAAGAACGTTTTGAGGATTGTCACCAACATCAAATGGGTGACAATTATCTACGTTTAATGAACCATGAGTTGCTATACGAAAGTGAAACATAGCTGGACCTTTATATGTTTTTCTTAGGTCGTCCCAACGCATCCACAATTTTTCGAAATCCATATCATGGTCTTTGATTATCGCAACACCCGCATGGATAGCAAAACCAAATCCGTCAGGATTTGCGTTTGCGCTAATTTTTGCACGTTCATAATCTAAGTTTATATTTTGTGGTATGAATGTTAATAAACACATGTTAATTGTCTCCTTCTTTGAGAACATCTCTTTTTTCTACTTTTTGAATAAAGTTTGAATACAATCCTGAATTCGAATTTGCGAATTCCATTAATGGATTAAATGTCAAACCATTTTTATGTAATATTTCATTAGATGTCAATTGTTTGCTATACGAAAACAAACAATGAACAAATTCTGTGTAAGCCAAAACAGTATTAAATTGCAATGACGGTCTGAAAATACGCAGTTCGTGCGTATGTTCGTTACTGCGATTAACTGCTAGATTGCGTTCATACGCCCCTGGTGCGTAGTTGCCATCTTTTTTTACACCCTTTACACATTCAAGGATGTTTGGTTTAGTGTTACGCCACGCTGAATCATTTGAATTAACAAACGCTTCATAGTCATATCTGGCAAAACCCGAATTGCGACCAGAGAATTTAATCATTTGTTTTTTGTTTTTAAACATGAAATAAATGAATTTCATTTGATGTTTAGCATCAATAAATGACTTTTTGGACACATGAATATGTAGCCCGCATGATGAAGTTTTCCATGCACGATAATCATGAGTACGCAAATATGTCAACATATTTGCGTAACGCTCTGCTTGAAATTGAAGATAATTCAATGACATAGGATGAGAAACAATCTCAAACCCATGACTAATAGAACAATCTTCTTTCAAATACACAAGAGGATTAACATTTTCATGTATGTACTCGACAGCACGTGTTAGGTAACCATCACCAATGTATTCTGTTTCGAGTTCTATCCCGAATACAGGTTCATTTGGGTTTAGATGTTCATTAGATATGGTATTATCTAAATGAAACAGTGTTCTTGCAGGTTTATAACCATAACTATAGATACCCGAATAACTTTCTGAGTTGTTACTGTTAGAATCACTGTAACGTTCTGTTTCGTAACAATTATCGCAATACCATTCACCTTCCAACTGGTTTGGGTCAGAACCTGTCTCATCCCATGATTCTTCGCAACTCCAGCAATAATCTGGTATATCTGTGTTTCTGCGTGCATTAGGCATATTTGATTTCTCCTTTAAGAAATACGATTACGGTTGTTGTATGAATCTGCTGATTCATATTTTGATAGAATTGCAATCAACTCACCATCTTTGATGAGTTGACCGGTCATTTCCTGAATGATTTGTTTTAATTCATCATTTTCTCGTTCAAGCGAATCATTGATGTTGCGTTGTTCGTTATAACGATTAGCAAGCGAATCAAATTCTGTTTGACTAACTTTTTTCATGACCACACCTGTCCTTCATAGTTACCGTTAGAGTCATACACACGAATCATTGACTTGACCCGAATAGGAAAACACTTGATTTGCCATTCACACCAATCATTGACACGAGCATCATCGCGCCAAGAGCGATAAATGCGAGTATTATGTTGATTAAGTTGTGTCTCACGACGCAACGAAGTGGGTGTTGGTTCTGTATTACAATGTTCTTTTTTCACAATTACTCCTTGAGATAGTGCGAACGGTGCGCACCATAGGTACGCACCGTCCACGGTTGTTGTTGTTACCAATTCAACAAAGCAGGTTTTACGCCGAATTCTTTGTTAACTGACTCGGTTTCGAACTTGATGTTGAACTGGATTTGGTCCATAGCACTTAGTGTGTGCGACATTCTTTCTTGTGTAGCAATAATAATTGCTTTGTCGTTCCACAAACTATTTACCATTTCTTCGTAAGACATTGAATAAACATCTTGTTGCTTGCGTTTGAATATTTTGAACATGATTTCTCCTTGTTGTTTTGTTGTTGTGTTTTTTGTGCTCGCAGAAAACCCGAATAGTAAAACTCGGTTTCCACGAAGGGGAAACCGTGGCAACCGAGCCGCAGAATGTTCCACGACTCGGTTACCACGGTTGTATTACGCTGAGACTCTAAGTAGGGGAACTTAGACAGTCTCAACGGCTTGCGGTACAAACTCAGTGACTGTTGAAGACTCAACAAAAGCAAGTTTGATGCGAGGAATCTGGTATTCCTTAACAACAGAACCGTTCTGCTTGTCAACATAGGTAGGACGAACACCCTTACTAGCAGTGTCGCCTTCCTTGACGATGACGCCTTCAGTTATGACGGTCATGTTTGGCGCAAGGTTGTATTTAGCAACCAATGCGTTATCAATCCATGCTTCTTCAATGACTGTCATGCGGAAACCGCCGAACTCAAGCACACGCGAGTTGAACGACACAAAGGTTTGTGTCTTACCGACTCGGAATGGAAAAGCACTGAGAGTGCGTTGTACCGCAGTCTCAATAACATCGCCTGATTCGTACTTTGACTTGCTACGCTCAGCAAGGTCTGCCTGTTGTTGGTCTGCCTTTTTAGCGACCCACTCAGGGGTCAAAGCAAACTTTGGGATAACGGTGGACATAGCAACGCTCCTTAGTTCCGAAGAACTGATAGAGCCCCACACACGGGATTGTGTGTGAAGCACCAACAACACCAACGCGAGCGCCCCCCAGGGCGCGAGCCGTCAGATTTCGGATACCCACACAACAGATGAGACATGAGGCAACACCTACTTGGACGCCCACATGCTGGTGTAGCGCAGGGGTTGAGCGCGTCTGCTGGCACAAGTAGCAGTAGCAGGGGGGGGATGGGGGGGGTACGGGGGGACTTGGACATACCACCGGCAGTGTGCGTGTCTGGAGCGACACTATTTTTATATCTGACCCGAAAGGGGCGTACCTACTTGTTGAAAAGGGTACCTTAATAAAATATTATACGGTTTGGGTTTTTATTTCTTTGCGTTTGATTTTTATGACACAGTTTTTGCTGCACAAAAGGACACCTTTGTATTCTCGAATGATGGCTCTTTTGGTTTTTTTGCCGCATTCTGGGCATACGTGGTTTGCGTCTGGGGTTAGGCCAACGTAGAGTGTTGGTTTGCCGTAGTCTTCTTTGGGAATTACGACTGTGCTGGCACTTCTTTTAGCTGGTTTCTTGCCGGCCACTATCTGTAGCCCTTGGTTTTTTGTGCAACCTTTTTAGGTTGGGCAACAAACTGATTGCCTTTGGCGTTGCCTCGTGCTTTGGCTGTGTTGGTGGCACGTTTTTCTGCTGGGCTAAGTGCGTTCCAGGCCGCGTCTGGTAGATAACGTTTCTTACCCTTAGATGGCTTGCCGTCAGATGTACGCCATTTCTGGTTCGACCAGTTTTTTAAGGATTGTTGTGGTTTGGCTAGTGCCATTAGTTTTTGTATCCGCCACCAGCTTTTTTATATTGGCTGGCTAGGAGTTGTGCTTTGCGGGCTGACCATTCACCGGGGTCGCCACCCTTTGTGCCTGCTTTAATTTTGTTGAATAGCCTTTTGCGCATGGCTGGGTTAGTGTAGTTACCTGATGCGTTTACTGCCATTATCTTTTCTTTCTCTTTGTGCTTCCTGCGGGTACGCAGTTGGGGACTCTTTTACCGTTTTTTATTTTAGAACCTTTTTGAACGTAGCCTTCCCAGCATGGTCCTTTGGTAGCCACTAACAATTCCATTTTTTGAGTGCTAACGCTTTGCGTGTTGGCTTGCCATTTGGTTTTGTCATAGGGCCCGGCATGCCACCCATACGAGCGCAAAAGGATTTGCGTCGGTTGGCTGCTTTCGACCCTGCTTTAAGTTTTGATGGTTTTGTTGTGACCGCCATCTTTAGTTTGGAGCCAGGGTTTGCTGCACGG